>Ga0105054_10006463_pt1 | contig 16331 bp, 10 predicted proteins | sample BON02_FD_78091 | JGI IMG/M metagenome (GOLD analysis project Ga0105054, IMG submission 78091) | Freshwater microbial communities from Lake Bonney liftoff mats and glacier meltwater in Antarctica - BON-02 (megahit assembly) | ecosystem: Environmental > Aquatic > Freshwater > Ice > Glacier...
GAAACTTGCTTTTATATGGATTCTGGCCGCGTAAGAAATCATCACAATCACATTACTACCTTCGCTTTTGCTCTGCACATTTGTACCGTATAACTAAAAACAATCATCATGAAAACACTAAAAGCAATCCTGGTCCTCCTCTTAGGCGCAACAAGCGTCTTTGCACAGATCGACCCAAACAACATGTTTATTTCAGGCTATGTGCTTGATGCGAATGGTATGGCCGTAGACGCTCACGAAGTATGCGTGTATTGGACTTCCAATTCTCCCGCACTGCCTTCCGATACAATCTGTGCCATCACAAACAACAACGGATACTATTTCCTTGAGGTCGTTAATGGGTCCGCTACTGGTCCGAATGTCACGTATACAGTTCAGACCACTGACACCTGCATTTTCCTTTTGTTGCAGGAAACGGTGAGCAATGGACAAGGTTCGATTGACACAGCATCTGTTAACTTTAATAGTGTTTTCTGTGCGTCAAACTGTAGTACCTCTTTCACCTCAACAAACGACAGTGTAAACGGTACGTGGACTTTTATGGCCAGCAGTACCGGAACAGCCCCTTTTACCTACGATTGGTGGGTTGATGGTGCTTCGTATTCCACTCAAACGGTTTCGCACATGTTTAATGGCGATACAGTTGGTGTTTCTCTTACCATCACCGATGCCAATGGTTGTGTCTCAACCGATGGGGACTGGCTTTACTTGAACGGCAATCCGAGCAATTGCTCGGTTCAAATAATAACTGCAATTGATTCAACAGGAACGGGTCTTGTTTATACACTGACCGCTTCAGTAGGCTTCACTTCTTACCAATGGTCAGATGGCTCGCTCGCACAGACTATTACGGTTCAGAATATCAGCCCAAATGGAGAAGTTTATTGTGTTTCTGCCACAGATGCAAACGGATGCACAGCTACAGCTTGCGACACGCTTCTTCCAATCAATCCAAATGGCTGCCAGGCAGGATTCACATATCCTGGTAGTCCAAATGCTTTACAGGTAGGAAATACGGTTCAGTTGTTTTTCGATGGTCTAGCTTCCAATTCAAGCACATTCACCTGGACTCTTTCTGCTGGCGGATTATCATCGATTGCAATTGGAATGAATCCAGTGTTCCAAATTCCTCCAACGCTGCTACCAGTAAATGGAATGATGGTTGAAATCTGTGTAACGGTTAACGATTCGGTTTCAGGATGTTCAGATTCATATTGCGAAACGGTTCTTGCTGTTCCTGCCAATACTACTGGATGTCAATCTTACTTTTCTTGGGAACCTGATTCCATGCTTGGAGCTCCACTTCCTGGAGTTTGGTTTACAGACGCATCTCAGGGCGGAGCGTTCTATTTCTGGGATTTTGGAGACAACACATTTTCTACAGACCAGAACCCACTTCATCTTTACAATGGAACAGGAACGTATTATGTATGCTTGACCATTACTTCTGCAGATTCATCTTGTCAAGACACCTATTGTGAGGACGTTTATGTAGGAAACAACAACGGAAACTGTAATGCTTCGTTCACCAACTCGGGCCCAACGCCAATTGGATATACCTTCAGTTCAGATATTCATAGCCCGAACTGGAGCTATTACTGGACAATTGACAACCAGTTTCTTGGAGACGGATATGATGCTTATGCCCCAGGTTTAACAAACGGAGCGCATACTGTGTGTCTCTCCATAGTTGATTCTTTAAACAACTGCTCTGATACACAGTGCCAAACAATCACTGTTGGCAGCAACAACTGCTACGCATATATTTCAGGGGAGGTATTTGCAGGAACCAACAACCAGCCGTTGGATGAGGGCGTGGTCTATTTGATCCTGCATGATACGGTCAATAACACGCTCACAGCAATTGATAGTTTGCTCATTGACAGCAGCAATTTCTTCTTCTTCGGCCCCTTGACCTGTGGCGACTATCTGATAAAAGCAGCGGCAACATCAGGAAGCCAGTATTACAGCGGTCACATTCCGACTTACCACGGAAATTCACCTTTCTGGGGCTTTGCACAAACCGTTTCAATAGGACAGGTGAATGCGCAAGTAACTACAGACGTGACCTTGATTGCAGCTAACAATCCGGGCGGACCTGGCTTTATCGGTGGCGATGTGACACAGGGAGCAAATAAAACAGATCCGGGAGATCCATTGAGCGGAATTCAGGTGATGTTGTTCAACTTGTCCGGCAATGCAGTTGCATACACTTACACAGATGCAAACGGACAATTCGGATTCAGCAACTTGGCTTACGGAACCTATCAGGTTTATGTAGAAGTCCTTGGTGTGCAAACAATCCCAGCCATTGTAACCATCGGCCCAGACCAGCCATCAGTAGAGAACGTACACATCTTGGCCTCTGAGTCATTGATTTCAACAGGAATTAATGAATTCGATTTCGATGGCGCCATCAGCGATGTTTATCCAAATCCTGTTGGAAACGATGCATTCATTCGTATCAATCTTGAAAACGAAGTGATGGTTGATATCTCCATCCTTGACCTTGCAGGAAGAATGATTACCACGCACACAGTTTCAGTGTCTGGAGGGGAAAACACGGTAAGCATCAGTGCAAGCCAACTGAAAGACGGATATTACTTCCTCAACATTCAGGACGTTGACGGAAACTTCAGCGTAACACGAAAATTCATGAGGGTCGATTAATGGGTTTCGATTCTTATTTGGTCGGAGAGGGCTGCCACTTGGCGGCCCTTTCTTTTTGCCACAACTTTTAGCAGTTTTCCCAACCATCAAAACAATTACATTTGCCGCGCCTTTGGGAACAGATGTTTTTCCAAATCCTATAAAGAAAATGGGGGATTAGCTCAGCTGGCTAGAGCGCTTGCCTGGCAGGCAAGAGGTCACCGGTTCGACTCCGGTATTCTCCACCCAGACCCCGATTCCGCAAGGTTTCGGGGTTTTTTCATACCATGTTCTACACTTATATCATCTACTCTGAGCGCATTGACCGATATTATATCGGCAGCACCGAACACCTTGACCAAAGGCTGAATGACCACAATAATGGTCGGACACCCTCTACCAAGAAAAAGGGGCCGTGGGCATTGAAGTGGTCCAAAGAGTTTGCAACCCGCAGCGAAGCTCTGGCAGAAGAGAGACGTCTCAAGGCGATGAAGAGCCGAATCTACCTCGAACAGCTTATCGGAGGTGACTAGCTCAGTTGGCTAGAGCGTCCCGATGCAATCGGGAAGGTCACCGGTTCGACTCCGGTATTCTCCACAAATGCAAGAAGACACGCCATTTTTGGTCGTGTCTTTTTGTGTTTTAGGGGGGGTAAGAACCCTCGGGTTCGAGCCGAGCCGCGATTTTTGGCGAGGCGAATACATGAGAGCTTTGCTCGAAAAATTCCTGCATCCCCATAAAACCCTATGTTTAATGACTGGAACAAGAGTTTAGAACTTCCAATAATTACATTCGAAACACCTTTACAGGTTGAGTCTAAACCTTGACCAACTCCGCATAAAATATATTCTAGGTTTAGGGCTTTATATTCACAACAATAGATTAATCAATTTAAAAGTTAAAATTCATGCAAATCGCTGATAATTTTAGGCTAGACGGCAAAGTGGCGATAGTCACAGGCGCAAGTAAGGGAATAGGTAAGTTCATCGCTATGGCATTAGCGCAGCAAGGAGCTCGAGTTGTTGTGTCCAGTCGCAAAATAGAGGCGGTAACGGCAGTTGTGGACGAATTTAAAGCGATGGGCTTGGACGCAACAGCCTTTGCTTGTCACATGGGAGATGGGGAGCAAATAAAGGAATTGGCGGAAAGTACCATCAAGAATTTAGGTGGTATTGATATTATCGTGAACAACGCGGCTACCAATCCTGTGTTTGGCCCCGTACAACAAGCTGGCGATGATGCTTTTGATAAGATTATGGATGTGAATGTGCGAGGGCCACTCAATCTAGCAAAGTATGCGTATGAAAGCATGAAAAGCCGGGGAGGAGGCTCCGTGATTAATATTAGCAGCATTGAAGGCATAACTCCGGGGCAAGGGCTTGGACTTTACTCTGTAAGTAAGGCCGCTTTAATCCAACTGACTAAAGTGCTGGCAAGAGAATGGGGGCCAGATAATATTCGGGCTAATGCCATTTGTCCGGGGCTCATTCAAACGAAGTTCAGCGAAGCACTTACTTCAAACGAAAAAATCCTAAAATTGGTAATGATGAAACAAGCTTTGCCGATGCTTGCTCAGCCAGAGGATATTGCTGGTTTATCTCTTTTTCTAGCTTCGGATGCGTCAAAATTTGTGACAGGAGCAGTGATATCAGCAGATGGCGGATACACAATTTAGCAGGTTGCAGTTAGTTGATTGGAACTTGAACGGATTGGTTAAAACAGAACTAAATAGATGGTAGAATTATTTGCAACAGACAAACTCAAACAGCTTTATCCCAAGGTAAAGGCTTTTGTAGAAAAAGAACTGTATCCAATAGAATTGCAGTTAATGCATGGCCCTTGGTTAGAGGCCAAGGAAGTTTTAGATGGTAAACGAGCGAAAGCAAAGTCTCTGGGGCTTTGGGCACCTTACTTATCGGAAAAGGATGGAGGTCTAGGTTTAAGCATGACCGAGTTTGGTCAGCTTTCAGAGCTATTAGGCACATCACCAATTGGTCATTATGCGCTTAATTGTCAGGCACCTGATATTGGCAATATAGAATTGATGCATCAGTTTGCTTCAAACCAGTTGCAAGAAAAATATCTCCAACCGCTTATCAACGGTGATATTAGAAGTTGCTTCTCCATGACCGAACCAGAATATGCTGGTTCAAATCCTGTGGAAATGGGAACTACTGCTGTGTTGGAAGGTGATGAGTATGTGGTAAATGGACATAAATGGTTCACCACAGCTGCAGATGGGGCAGCTTTTGCCATTGTAATGGCGGTAACAGACCCAGATGCTAGTCCATATAAGCGGGCAAGCATGATTGTGGTGCCTACCGATACTCCGGGATTTGAACTCACCCGTAACATCTCCATTATGGGAGATGTAGGAGGTGGTTACATGAGCCATGCCGAGATTAACTATGTCAACTGTAGAGTTCCAGCAGCTAATCTTATAGGAGAAGAGGGAAGTGGATTTATGCTTGCGCAGCAGCGATTAGGACCTGGTAGAATTCATCATTGTATGCGTTGGATTGGGATTTGTGAGCGTGCTTTTGATATGATGTGCTCGCGCGCAGCTACTAGAGAGTTGAGAGATGGCAAGATGCTAGGACATCAGCAAACGATACAAAACTGGATTTCAGATAGCAGGGCAGAAATTAATGCTGCTCGCTTTATGGTGCTGCACGCTGCTGATAAAATGGATAAGGAAGGAAGCAAAGCCGCTCGGATGGAAATTTCGACCATCAAGTTTTTTGTTGCTAATGTGTTGATGCAGGTCTTAGATCGTGCAGTTCAAGTTCATGGAGCTTTAGGAATTACGGATGATACGCTACTTTCTTTCTGGTACAGACATGAACGTGGCGCAAGGATTTATGATGGGCCGGATGAAGTGCACAAAGCGAGCCTTGCAAAATCCATTTTGAAAGAATACGGACTCTAAAATTTCAACTATTTAAGCATGCTAGATAAAGCTACCGAAATACGAAAAGGAGAAGAGCTGGATATGGCTGTCCTCAAAGAATACCTATCAGCAAATCTTCCTGGATTTTCTGGGGAACTGGAGGTTTCACAATTTCCGAGTGGGTTTTCGAACCTCACTTATCTTTTAAAATCTGGAGAAAGAGAGTATGTGCTAAGACGCCCTCCGTTTGGTGCAAACATTAAAGGAGGGCACGATATGCATCGTGAGTTTCGCGTGCTTTCGGCTTTACAAGGCTTTTACGCTCAAGCTCCTAAGCCCTTGCTTTATTCAGACGATGAGTCTGTGATGGGCGCAGAGTTTTATGTTATGGAACGAGTGAAAGGGGTGATTCTAAGAGGGAGACAACCCAAAGATTTGTCTTTAACGCCTGAGGTGATGTGTGCTGTTTCAGAAGCCTGTGTTGATCATTTGGCAGACCTGCATCTCATGGACTTGGAAAAAGCAGGACTAGCCGATTTTGGCAAACCTGAAGGTTATACAGAAAGACAAGTAACTGGTTGGATTAAAAGGTACTTCAATTCGCAAACAGACGACTTGCCAGAAATGGCCGAAGTGGCTGAATGGTTGAGTAATAATATTCCCAAACAGCAATATGTGAGCTTTATTCACAATGATTATAAGTACGATAATCTGGTACTGAATCCTGAAAAATTAGATGAAATTATCGCTGTCTTAGATTGGGAAATGTCAACGGTTGGAAATCCGTTGATGGATTTGGGCACTTCATTGGCTTATTGGGCGCAGCCAGACGATTCTGATGCGCTGAAAGCTTTTAGTCTTACTTGGTTACCAGGTAATCTCAACAGAAGCGAATTTGTTAATCGCTATGAGCAAAAAACAGGTTTTGATCTAAGCGACCAGGTGTTTTACTACGCTTTTGGGGCTTTCAAAATAGGTGTGATTATTCAGCAAATCTATGCGAGGTATAAGAAAGGACTGACCAAGGATCCGCGTTTTGCCAACCTGATATATTCTGTAAAAGCATGCGGAGCAAACGCACAGAGGGCAATTGAAAAAGACAAAATATGAAACTGAAAATTCAAGATTTAAAGAATGTATTGATACTTGGTGCTGGCACACTCGGACTGAGGGTTGGTTTGCAATCTGCCATTAGCGGATTTAATACCACCATCTATGATGTAAGTGAAGACGCGCTTGTGAAAGCAAAACGTACGCAAGAAGGTATTTTGAAGTCGCTTTTGAACCTTGAAAAAATCACCTCTGACGAATCTGACCAAGCGCGTACAAGACTAACATTTACCACCAATGCTGAAGCCGCAGCTGCCGATGCGGATTTCATCAATGAGTCGGTAACCGAAGACATCGATTTGAAAAGGAAAGTCTGGGCGCAGTTTGGAGAACTTTGTCCAGCAAAAACCATCTTCACATCCAATACTTCGTACTTACTTCCCTCACAATTGGCAGATGCAAGCGGAAGGCCAGAACGCTTCTGTAATTACCATTTTCATGATGTCTTTTATTCCAATGTGGTTGACGTAATGCCACATAGCACTACAGAACCTTGGATCTCGGATTTACTTATGGAGTTAGGGCCCATTCTGGCGCAAACTCCAGTTTTTGTGAAGAAAGAAAACCCTGGCTACGTGTTCAATTATATACTCATGGCTTTGATTGGAGCTGCAGGGGCGTTGAAGACGAATGATGTAGCTTCTATTGAGGATATTGACCGCAGTTGGATGGGGAACTTTAAAATGGAGATGGGGCCTTTTGGCATTCTCGATACCGTAGGGCTCGATACCGCATGGCACATCACAAGCAGTCAAAGCGATAAGAGGAGCCAGGATTTCTCAGCATTGCTAAAGACCTATGTGGATGCCGGTAAACTTGGAGTAAAGACAGGCGAAGGCTTTTATAAGTACCCAAATCCTAGGTATAAAGAGAAGTATTTTGTGGCTGGTCAGTAGGTAGATAACGAGTATTTGCTGGTAATAGAAAGGCTTTTGAAAAGCGCGGGCCTGTGTTTCATTTCCGAATTCTTACTGAACTTAAAAGCGGTACAGGATATATCTGAAACCGAGTTACATCTCTACATTTGATTCATGCAACTTTCAAGGTTATTGATTGGTTTCATGATTGCGGTGATTATGCCGGCCCTAATTCCAAGCGTTAGGGCTCAGTCTAATCTAGCCGACATCCCAAATCCGATCATCGGCACCAAGCAAGTCCTCTTCTTTCATGGAAGAACTACCCCGTTTGTAACGCCACCGTTTGGCATGACGCATTGGACACCGCAAACACGGGTCAGCAAGATAAAGGTGCTCAATTATCATTATGGAGATAAGGCGATTCTTGGTTTCAAAGGCTCGCACAAACCCGCCAAGTGGATGGGAGATTATGGTTTCGTGAGCCTCATGCCAGGAGTTGGGAAAATCAAAACATTGGCGAATGACAGAAAGCTTCGTTTCTCTCATAAGGATGAAACATCCAAGGCATACAGTTATTCTGTGGAGTTAAAAGCAAAACGAAACCAGCGCATACAAGTTGAAATGACCGCTACCGAGCGTTGCGGAATTTTGCGCTTCACTTTCCAAGAAGGAAGCAATCCGTTCATACTTATTGAGGCAAGTCAGAATCCCGATTTTGAGGGATGGATCAAAATTGATACGGCTGCAAATGAGATTATCGGGTATAATGCTGATAGAAACTCTGCCATCACTGGGCCAAAAGTCGCTGGTTTCAAAGGCTACTTCGTGATCAAATTCGATAAGCCAATGCAGGAAATGGGCGTGTGGGAAGATGGCGAAACGCACCTTGGCCTTCTGGAGACAAAAGGCAGCCACATCGGAGCGTGGATCCGACCTGAAAAGAACACGAATGTGCTACAGGCAAAGGTCGGTTCTTCCTTTATCAGCATAGAACAGGCACGAGAAAATTTGGAACGGGAAATCCCAAATTTCAGCTACAAAAAGGTTGAAGAAGAAACCCGCCAAATGTGGGAGAAATACTTGCATCGGATAGAGATTGAGGGCGGCAGCGAAACGGACAGAAGCATCTTCTATTCGGCCATGTATCACACCTTGCTTTTTCCTCGCCAATTCTCAGAATACGGCAGGTATTACAGCGCGTTTGATGACACGATTCATGCTGGCGTGAGCTACAACGATTTCTCACTCTGGGACACCTTTCGTGCGCAACATCCGCTATTGCATTTTACCGCAGCAGAGCACGTCAGCGGAATGGTAAATGCGCTCATTCAGATGTATGAGCAAGGTGGTTACATGCCCAAATGGCCCAATCCAACCTATACAAACATCATGATTGGAACACACGCGGATGCAGTGGTAGCAGATGCCATGGTGAAAGAAGTGAATGGAATTGACCCAAAACGTGCTTACGCTGCCGTGTGGAAAGACGCGATGGTGCCGCCAACGGGCGATAGCACAAACCGTTGGCACGACCGTGCCCCGTGGACAGCCTACGAGGCAAGAGGAGGTTTGAGTTGGTATAAAGAGTTGGGCTATGTGCCGATTGACAAGACCAGCGAAAGCGTTTCTCGCACCTTAGAATTTGCTTACGATGATTTCTGCGTAGCACAAGTGGCCAAGATTGCTGGAAAGGAAGAAGACGCAAAGTTTTTCCTCGAACGAAGTGACAATTACAAGAATGTCTTTAATCCAGAAACGGGCTTCATGTCGCCACGAAATTCAGATGGAACGTGGTATAAAAAGCGAAAGCATGGTTTCACCGAAGGTGGCCCTTGGACCTACCTTTTCTGCGTGATGCAAGACGTTCCGGGAATGATTGATTTGATGGGAGGAAAGGAAGCATTCAGCAAAAAACTCACTAAAGGTTTTGGTGGTATTTTCCGCTACATACACGAAAATGAGCCGGGGCATCATTACACCTATCTCTATGATTATGTGGGCGAAGCTTGGAAAACGCAGCAAAAGGTGGCGAAATATCGAGCAAAGAAATATCGGAACACACCTTTTGGTCTGAATGGCGATGACGATTGCGGACAGATGTCGGCTTGGTATGTTTTTAGCTCGCTGGGCTTTTATCCTGTCACACCGGGAAGTGATGTGTATGCCATCGGAACTCCACTCTTTCCAAAAGCCACCATGCGTCCAAATCCTGAAGATTTGAGTTTGGAATTCGTAATTACAGCTACGGACGTTTCTGAGAAGAACATATACATCCAGTCTGCAAAATTGAATGGAAAACAGCTTGAAACACCTTTTCTTCATCACTCCGACATTATCAACGGTGGAAGCTTGGAATATGAAATGGGTCCGAAGCCAATGAAAGGTTGGTAATCATGCGTGTCCTCAGAGACGGTATATTCGTTATCTATTAAGATTATTCTATGCGTTCTGCCTACATTATTCTACCACAACTTTTACTCTTTCTTTCTTCATACGGACAGTACAGGACAGCTCCTGACCAAGACCTGAATGCTTATCAGAAAAACAAGGCCAGTACAATTGGCGTTGCTGCATCTGCATCTCAGGAAACGCCTTACTCAGATCTGGCGGATCCGTTTATTGGAACCGCTGCACATGGACATACTTTTCCGGGTGCTACCACGCCTTTTGGAATGGTGCAGATAAGTCCTGATAACGGGGTAATGGGATGGGACTGGTTTTCTGGATATCATTGGGCTTCGTCAGAAATCGAATTCTTCTCGCACAAACATTTGAGTGGAACCGGTGGGCCGGATCTGGGAGACATCGGCATGATGCCATTCACAGATAAATACCAGAAAAAACATTCTTTCAGTCACGAGAATGAGTTCGCCCGCCCCGGATATTATGCTGTTAAACTGGACAATGGCATTCTATGTGAGTTTACGGCAACACCGCGTTGTGCGGTTCACCGTTACACATTTCCAGAAGGGGTTCCTAAGAACTTGAAGGTTAACCTTAATCACAGCGTATTCATTGACATTAACATGAAAACGAACTTCAAGTGGATGAGTGACAGCACTTTTGGCGGATTGAAGAAGACCCTTGGTTGGGCGCTGAGCCAGCGTTGCTTCTTTTATGCGGAAACGTCTGAGCCGCTTTCGAAGAAAAGCGGAGCGGGTAAAGCCAAATTGACCTTTGACGGAAATTCAACGGTTTTAGAAATTCGGGTTGGTCTTTCCACTGTAAGCGTGGCCAATGCGCAAGAAAATTTGCAGACAGAGGTAGGTTCTAAATCGTTTGATGAGGTTAGGGCTGAAGCAGAGTCGTTGTGGGAAGCGGAACTTTCAAAAATTGCAATTGAAGCTTCCGCTGAAACAAAAACTATTTTTTACTCAGGATTGTACCATTTGATGATTGCTCCGAATTTGCTGTCGGATGTGAATGGCGAATTCAGCAACCCTAATGGATCTGTTGTGAAAGCGGAGGGCTATCATCGCTATTCCACCTTTTCGCTTTGGGACACGTATCGCGCAGCACACAGTCTGTTCATTCTGCTGAAACCAGAAATAGTTGATGATTTTGTCAATTCTATGCTTGCGAGCTACGATTATAGAGGGAAACTTCCCATTTGGGAGCTTGAAGCAAACGAGACCTTCTGCATGATTGGAAATCATGCAATTCCAGTCATTGCAGAGGCTTGGAAAAAAGGCATCCGAGGATTTGATGAGAAGAAAGCGTTGCGGGCCTGCGTGGAAACTGCCGATCAGAACTCCCGTGGATTGAAATTTTACATCAAAAATGGATACGTGAATCATGGCGAAGACGAATCGGTGAGTAAAACACTCGAATATGCTTACAACGATTGGGCAGTTGCCAAGCTGGCAGAAGCCTTGAATGATGCCGAAACGGCTAAGAAATACTACGCCAGAGCCGATAATTACAAGAACTTATTTGATAGTTCAACTGGGTTGATGCGTCCCAAAAACAAGGCTGGACATTGGTTAAAACCGTTCGATCAATTCTCACACAAAAAAGGTCTGAAGCGACATTATACCGAAGGAAACGCATGGCAGTATTCATGGTCTGTGCAACACGACCCAGAAGGATTAGTTTCCTTGTTCCCAAGCCGAGGTGCATTTGAAGCGCAATTGGACAAACTGTTTGTGATAGACCATGAACTGAGCAGCACAGCACAGCTACCTGATGTGACGGGCCTCATCGGTCAGTACGCACACGGAAACGAACCTTCGCACCACACAGCCTATCTCTACAATTATTCCGAAAATCCATGGAAAACGCAGGAAATGGTGAGGCGCATCTGCAAAGAGTTTTACACCGAAAAACCAGATGGATTGTGCTGAAATGAAGACTGTGGACAGATGTCGGCCTGGTACATTTTCAGCGCACTTGGTTTTTATCCTGTTGATCCAGTTGGTGGTCAATACGAATTGGGGTCACCGTTGGTGGATAAAGCCACCATACAATTGGAGAATGGAAAAACACTCACCATCAACACCTCTGATCAATCTGACGAAAACGTTTTTGTGCAACGGGTCGAGTTGAACGGGGAACCGTTATCGCAACCACGGATTTCCCACAATCAGATTATGTCAGGTGGAGAGTTGAAATTCTTTATGGGGCCGAAGCCAGTGGAATAATTCCGGTTTAGGCGGTCAGTTTCTTAGAACTCATTCCATAATAAAGGATGTAGCCATAGCACAAAATCAATAGCACAAAGGCCATTTTGAAGCCCAGCAAATCGGCACCAAAACCATATAGTGGCGGAATGATGGCACCACCCACAATGGCAGTACAGAGAATGCCCGAGCCCTGCGGTTTTAAGTCGGCAAGCCCATCTATGGCAATGGTAAAAATGGTTGGAAACATGATGGAATTGAACAGTCCGACAGCTAGAATGGAAACCATAGCGATAAGCCCTGTCGTTCCCATTGACATCATAATCATAAGAATTGCGCCCAACGCAAAAGCACCCAGCACTTTTCCGGGAGAAAGAACGCTTGTGAGGTAAGCACCAATGAAGCGACCAATCATCGCGCCTCCCCAATAAAACATCACAAATGCCGCAACAATTCCTTTGGGGTCAATGCTATTCAGGTCGTTGGTGTGAAGAACCAATCTTGAAATATTGGAGAGAAACGAACTGTTTTTTATGGCCTCCACCATATTCATATCCAAGAAATAATTGACCAGATAACTGCCAATGGCCACCTCGGCACCCACATAGACAAAAATCGCCAATGCGCCCATCATCAGGCGTTTGTTCTTTAATGCTTCGCGATAGCTACCAGCGTGTTCCGTGTCAAGAACCTTTGGCAACTTGACAATGGCGACCAACGCTGCCAATGCAAGCAAGCTCAACGCAAGCACCACAAACGGCCCTTGCACCGCAGCCGCTTCGGAGGCGTAGTAACTCAGTTTTTCTGCTTCCAATAAAGCAGAGATTTCATTGCCAGAATAGATTTTATCGCTCAAAATAAACATCGCGCCAGCTATTGGAGCAAGTGTGGTTCCCAACGAATTGAACGCCTGAGAGAGGTTGAGTCGGCTTGCCGCTGTTCTCGGTTCTCCCAAGGCAGCCACGTACGGATTGGCTGCCACTTGCACAATGGTCATGCCGCCTGCAAGCACAAAATAACCCAACATGAAAAGTTCAAAGACCCGAAATTGTGCCGCAGGCCAAAAAAGCAGACAACCAAAGCCCATGGTTGCCAAACCGAGCAATAATCCTTTTTTGAATCCGATGCGAGCGTGGATGAACCCTGCAGGAATGGACATAAGTCCGTAGGCAGTGAAGAACGCAAACTGCACCAATCCCGATTGGAAATAGCTGAGTTCGAAGATTTCGCGCAAGCGCGGAATGAGCGAATCCACCAATACGGTGATGAAACCCCACATAAAGAATAGTGAGGTAACGACTATGAACGAGCGGGTATAGTTTGGTTTGGTCGAATCAGGCATTTGCTAAAAATAGGATGACTTGACTGCAATGATCGGCAATCAGGGTGAATTGTGCTAGAAGCATTTTTGATTGCGCCACCTAAGAAGCTTTATCAATCGGGCTTTTTCGTTTATTGCAACGTGAAGTTTTTTATTTCAGTAATTTTCTTTTTCTGCGGTTGGTTGTCACTTTCTTTCGGACAATCGATTGATTCAGATTGGTGGAAATCGACCACCGTTTATCAGATTTATCCGCGCTCGTTTTACGACACCGATGGTGATGGTTTAGGCGACCTCAACGGCATCATCCAGAAACTCGACCATGTTAAGAGTCTTGGATTTGAGACTATTTGGATTTCGCCCTTTTTTCTCAGTCCGCAGCGCGATTTTGGTTACGATATAAGCGATTACCATTCCATAGCTCCCGAATATGGAGACATGGAAACTTGTCTGAAATTGATTGCTGAGGTTCATGCCAGAAATATGAAAATCGTGTTTGATCTGGTGATGAACCATACTTCGGATGAACACGCTTGGTTCAAAGAATCAAGCTCCAATAAGGAAAATGAAAAGGCCGATTGGTACGTGTGGAAGGATGGCAAAGGCAAGCATGGACAAAAGCCGCCCAACAACTGGAAGGCTACAATAGGAGGGAGCGGTTGGCATTGGCACGAAGGCCGAAAACAGTTCTATTGGGCTTCGTTTTTGGAATTTCAACCAGATCTGAATTATAGTAATCCCGAAGTGAAAAATGCAATGCTGGATGTGGCTCGGCATTGGTTGAGCAAAGGTGTGGATGGATTTAGGTTGGATATTTTCAACTCCATTTATGAAGACACTTCCTTTCACAATAATCCGGGCAGTTTGAAGATCATTCCTTCGGAAGAATCACCTGATGGCTTCTTTCAGAAGATGAAATACAATGTGAATCAGAAAGGAAGTTTTGAGTTTGCAACAGAACTTCGGGCTGTGGTTGATTCTTTTCAAAATCCATCACGCTTTATGGTCGGAGAAGTCTTTGGGGATGTGGAGACGACCAAGAAATTCTGTTCATACGATGGAAAAAACGGACTGCACACTATTTTCCTTTTCAAGACACTTTCAACTCCATTCAAAGCCAAAAAGTGGCGAAATATGGTGGAGGAATTTGAGACCAATTTCCCCGAACCATACGTGCCAACCTATGTGTTCAGCAATCATGACCGAAGAAGAAGCATCACTCCGTTGGGAAATGATGTACGCAAAGCGAAATTGTTGGCATTTTTTCAGTTTACGGTCAGAGGCATTCCGTTTACATATTATGGTGAGGAACTCGGAATTGAAAAGCCGACACTGCCACTGAAAACAGGATTGGATCCGCTGGCTCAACGCTACAAAAGCATTCCGCAGTTTATGGTCAGTTGGACGGGGCAATCGCTAAACCGTGATGAGTGCCGAACGCCCATGCTTTGGGACACGAGACAAAATGCAGGATTTACATCAGGTGAACCGTGGTTGCCTGTTGCCGAAAACTTCAATGAAATAAATGTGCAAACTCAAGAGGCCGATTCAACCTCGCTGATGAATTTCTACAAACGAGTCATCGCATTACGAAATAAGAATCCTGTTCTGAGAGAAGGAACTTTAACCATTGATGAAGAGCTGAGTAGTGGAGATATTTTCGCCTTTTACAGAGAACTGAATGACGTTAAATTTCTAATTCTGATGAACTTTTCTGAACGCGAAATTCAATTAAAACAACTCTCTTCAGAATTATTTTTTAGCACGCATTCATCCATTAATCTCCATTCTCTGCAACCACTCGAAGGCCGAATTTTAAAGGTTGAATGAGATTTTATCAATCGAAATAGAGGTCAATCAGCTCATAGATTTTATTTGACGAATAGGTTTTGTCACCGTTCATGAAACGATTAATGGTTGCTTGCACCTCATCCGCAGTCAAATCTCCGTCCTTGTTGATGTCTGCATCAGCATATTTACGCGCCAAAATTCTACGTGACTCCTCTTTTAGCCCATCGCCTTTCGCTTTTAGGATTGAGAGCACGCCATCCACTACCACCACTTGCGTTCCGCCAAAATCAATTGGTTCGGCATTGTTGGTGAAATAAGCATAATACTTGACCATTTCGTTGAACTGCGCAACAGTGATTGGGGAATGGCCTTCGAGAATTTCCTGAAGCACCCTTTCAATTTCATTAGAAGAAATGAAACCATTTCCATCCATATCAGCAGCGGAAAATGCTGGTTTTACAGGAGCCACCGTCACACGGTTCTTCTTGTTGGCAGAAGAAAGTCCGGATGATGCACGAAGAGAGTCTTCTCTACTCATATTCTGATTGGAAACAAGGAGCAGCGTGTCTTTTCTGGAATTTTGGTAAGAAGAAGTCAGGTCTTCCGTAGGTTCTATAAAGGAAGCAGGAGAAATCGTCACAGGCTGTTCTACCAATTTTTGGCTCGCCTCAGAATACACTTGTTCAATTGTCTCATCCCACATAAACGAACTCAACGCATTGATATAGTCTTTTATCAAAATTGACTCAGGAACGCCTTCATTCAGATGATTTTCAATTCGACCAACGGAATAACTCAACGAAACGTCTTTGTAAGCCTTGCTTGTTTTTACCTTTGGTAAGCTTTTAGCTATTCCATAATTTCTTGCCTCTACAACCGAATCTGGATATTGAAGACCGAATAACTCGGAAGCAACTTGCAGAGAACTAGATTCAGCTACCCCGTATGATTGACTCTCACCAATCTGTACCAATTCCTTGCTTTTAGATTCTGCATCGGCAAAGTTTTGGTATGTTCCCAAACGATAAACGATTAGCGAATCGTTTATTACTTGTTTTCTCAATTCTTTAATACCGCCAACGCTGGCATTCAAC
>Ga0105054_10006472_pt1 | contig 16321 bp, 8 predicted proteins | sample BON02_FD_78091 | JGI IMG/M metagenome (GOLD analysis project Ga0105054, IMG submission 78091) | Freshwater microbial communities from Lake Bonney liftoff mats and glacier meltwater in Antarctica - BON-02 (megahit assembly) | ecosystem: Environmental > Aquatic > Freshwater > Ice > Glacier...
AAGAAACGCGGGGCGGGGGGGGGGCGGGGGGCGGGCCGCCGCCCCCGGTTTCCCCGCCGGGTGGCGGCGCTTTGGGCCCCCCCCCCCCCCCCCCCCCCCCGACTCAGAGACGCGCACACATTATCAACATCACATCGCGCATAGCACCCACTTCACAAATCCGCAGCACACTATACGACGCATGTAAGAACGACAGAGGGGCGCTCCTGGCAAACAAGCAGCCAAAATCAAGGGGGGATTTTTAGGCGCAAAGCGGCGACGCGATCGCCGCCGTCGCCCGCACTCGCAAAAAACCAAGACCGAGACGCGCGATGGAGCAGCACCCACTCCTCCGAAAGACCGACCTCTTGTGGCCCCTGGGACGCGGCGGGCTCGTCAAGATCCGCGGGAACAACGTCGTGGTGCCGATCTCGCGCTTTTGGCTCGAGTGCAGCACGGGCGAGAACGCGCCGCTGCCCCGGACGCGCCGCGTCGACGTGCGCGTGCGGGCGGTCGCCTCGGACGAGCAGCAGCAGCAGCAGCAGCAGCACCCGCGGCCGCCACCGCAGTCAGGGCCGCCCCCTTTCGTCACGGCCAGCATCCAGCGCCTCGACGAGCAGAGGGGCACCGAGGTGCGCGACAACCTGCTGGTCCCGGCGTCCGCGCTCGCGCGGTTCGCCGGGACGGGGTCGCTCCTGTCGGTCCGGTGCGTGCGTCAGGCGCGGTACGCGCTCGGCGCGGGCGGCAGCGGCGGCGGCGGCGGGGGCGGCGGCGAGGGCGCGCCCCCCTTTTCCTCGCCCTCCATGCCCCCGGCGCTCGAGCTGCGCGTGGTGTCCGGGCAGGCGTCGATCCGGGCGCTGCTCGCGGCGACCGAATCGATGGGGTCGCCGCAACAGGCGGCACACGCCGCGGCGCTGGCGTCGGCCGCGCAGGACGTCGCCGCGGCCGTGGGCCGCGAGGCCAAGCGCGCGCACCTGAGCGCCGACGACGCGTTCGACCGCGCGGCGGCGGCCGCCGAGGACGAGGACGACCAGGCGCACCAGGAGCGGCAGCGGCAGGAGCAACGCTGGCGGATGGCGGCGGCGGCGGCGGCGGCGGCGGCGGTTGAGGCGGGTGCCGCGGCCGACGAACAACAGCAGGCCGACACCCCCTCGCCGCCGGCAGCCGCAAGGACCGTGGCGCCCACGCCGCACTCGCCCGTGCCCGGCCTGCCGCTGCTGCAGCCGCCGCGGCCGCCGCCCCGGCCGCCGCGCGCGACAGCGCCGCCCCCGCCTCGCCAGTGCGAGCGCCCCCCGTCGTCCTCGCTGCTCCCGCCTCGACACGAGCGCGCACCGGTCGCGCTCGCGCCGCCCGCGCCGCCCGGCTTCCGCTCCTCCCTATTTTATCTAGCCCCCGCGGTAGTCCTCGCCCGCAAGCCGACCCTCGATCAGGTCGCCGCCGAGATCGCCGCCGACCTCATCGCCCGGGGCGTCCCCCGCCAAAACGTGGGCGGCCGCTCGACCCTGCCCGGCTGGCGCACGGACATCGTGCTGTCCGGGTCCCCCGCCGCGCGCCGGCTGATCGTTGTCAGCGTCAAGGGGCACGTCGGCCACCCGGCGTTGCTGCCGAGCGGCGGCGGCGCGCTCGCCTGCGCCAACCCCGCCTGCCGCCTGCCGGGCTCTGCGCTGAGCGCGCCCCTCTCGCTGACGCGCTTCCTCAACCACGCCAACGGCGTCGCCGTGCCCGGGACCGTCGTGGCGGCGGCCGCGACGGGCGCGCGGCGCGCGGGCGCCCAGGGCGACGGCGGCGGCGGCGACGACGCGGCCGCGCCCAAGATGCGCAACCGCGGCGCGATTGGCCAGGGGGCCGTGGTCACGTCGGTGCAGGGCAGCGTGCGGCTGTCGTTGCTGATCAACGAGGTCAACGCGCGCGGGGGGCCGCCGACGGGCGAGGCGGCGGGCGAGCGGCGGCATCCTGCTCCCGGTGCTGCTGCTGGTGCGGCGGTGGCGGCGGTGGCCGCCATGGAAGCGAGCGATGGCGGCGGCGACAGCGGCGGTGACGACAGCAGCGGGGACGAGAGCAGCGGCAGCGGGGACGAGAGCAGCGGCAGCGGGGGGCGCGGCGGCGGCGGCAGCGGCGGCTCTGCGTTGTCCTTGCTCAAGCTGCAGACGCGCGTTTGGCCGCTCGAAGATGAGCCGGTGTGGTGGTATGATGATGACATGGACGATGATGACGTGGACATGTCTGGAGGCTGACGCAGAGGCATGTCTTGTCCCTGCCCTTTTCGTGCCGAGTTTTTGTCGTTGTTGCAGCGGGCGTTGGGGCAGGCGAGCGAACGTCCATCTCATTGCATGTTTACAATGAAACAACACATAAGCTTCTCGCTGCAGAGTCATGTAGTCATGCGTGTCATTGCTCACGTGCGCCTCCGAGCTGGGTGGGCTGTCGGCGGCGTGAGAATGGAATGAGGGGGCGGGGCAAGGGGCGCCGCTGCATGGGGGTGGGCGCAGTGAGGCGGGGGGCAGCACCGCGCGCACACGCACTCGAAGCCGTAGACGGCGCGGCAGTGCACCCGGCGCGCCGCGCGGTCCCAGCGCAGAGGGACGTAGGAGAGCGCCAGATCGGCGCCCCGCGGCAGCGCGTGCAGGGCCACCAGGCGCAGGCGGCCCCTTTCGGCGGGCGTATCGGGCGGGGCGGACGCGGCGCGGGCATAGTCGTCGAAGCGGGCGACGTTTGGGAGGCACTCGTGGTTGACGAGCGAGGCGAGCGCGTGGTGGGCGCCGCCGAGGCGGCGGCTGCGACGCCCGCCGCTCAAGGCACCCAAAGTGGCATCTCCCTTACGTCGCTCTCTCTCTCCACCTTGCACGAGGACGCCACGGCTGTCGAGCGTCGATTCGTTATGCGTCGATCTTTGCCCTTTGCTTACGAGGGCGGCAAACGCGCGAGACGGGGGAGGGGAGGGGTGGGAGGAAGGTGAAAAAGCCGATGTTGTGGACTCGGGAAATATCGGGACATTTACCGTCTCCAAAAAAAGGTCGAAGCATGATCCCCCTCGCTCGCGTCCGCGCGTGACAAGGCCCGAAGCATGATCCTTGGAGTCGCACCCGCACGTTTCGGTCCACGTGGCGGGGGCCCCGGCGCTCTCTGCGCGCCAAAAACCGGTTCTTTTCGTTTGCATTCCCCCGTGGGTTGCCGAGCGCGTCGGCCTCGTCGGCGACGCGCTCAACGCCCCGTGCTCTCATCCAAAAGCAAACGCGCAGTGCACGCAGGCATCCGCCCGCTCGTCCCTCAGCAACATAGGCAGCGACCCATTGTCCTCGCGCTCGCGCGCTCCCTTGACCATCAAGCTCCGGCGACCATCCCTGCGCCAAGAAAGTATACCATCACGAAAAAGAAGAGAACGGAAAAACACACAACAGCTCTCCCTCTCTCTTCTCCTCCCGCCACCGTCTTCGAGCATCGTCGGGCGCGCGACCGACGCGCATCCTCGCCCCGCGCTCGCAGGAGGCGGGAGCGCGCGCGGCCGCGGGCGGAGCGAGCGCCCATGCTGCCTCTCGCGCCCGCCGCCGCTCCCCCTCGTGGCGCCGCCGCCAACGCGGCCGCCGCCGCCGCCGCCGCGCCGCCGCCGCCGCTCCCACCTGGCGCGCCGCCGCCGCCGCCGCCGCCGCCGGCCGCCGCCCCGCCCTCCTCGATCGTCATGATGATGCCAGGCGGCCCGCCCCCGCCTGCCCGCCCTCCCTTTCCGGCGGCCGCCGCCGGCCGCCGCGACCCCCGCCAGGCCATGGCGGCGGCGGCGGCCGCGTCGGCGGCAGCCGCGGCGGCAGCGACGGCGGCGGCGACAGCGGCAGCGGCCTTGGCGGCGGGCGGCACCGCCCCGACGGCGGCAGCGGCCGCAGCGGCCGCCCCCCCCTTATTATTATCTGGCGGCGCCAACCCCCTGCTGGCCCCGCGACCCCCGCCGCCCGCGGCCGCGCGCGCCGCCTGCGCCCTCTCCGTGCCCGTGCGCGTCGGCGCCGCGCGAGTGCCCCTGCCCCGCGCCTGGCTCGAGGCGCTCCTGCCCGGCGTCGCCGGCCGCTGCGCGCGGCGCGGCGCCGTGCCCGTCGCCGTCGCGACGCTCGACGCGCTGTCGCCGGCGGCGGCGCCGCTGTACGAGCCGGCGCACCTGGTGCTGCCGGCGCCGCGGGCGGCGGCCGCCTCGGACGCGAGCGCGGACGGCAGCGGGCAGGAGCGGGCGGCCGCAGCAGCGGCAGCAGCGGCAGCAGCAGCAGCAGCAGCAGCAGCAGGAGCAGGAGCAGCAGGAGCAGCAGCAGCAGCAGCAGGCGCAGCAGCCACCCTCGACCTCGAGATGCCGCGCTCCATGCTGGCGGCGTACGCGTGGTCGTCCAGCGAATGCTGGGCCGTCGCCTCGGCCTCGCTGTCCCTCGCGCGCGCCGACCCGGCCGAGGCGTCCTGGGCCGGCAGCGGCGGCGGCGGCGTCGGCGTCGGCGGCGGCGGCGGCGGCGGCGGCGGCGGCGATGGCGGCGCGGCGGCGGGCCCTCCGCTGCCGCACATTCTTTTGCGCCTCGAAATGGTGGCCCCGCCTCGGCCGCCGCCGCCCCGCGCCGCCGTCGCCGCCGTCGCCGCCGCCGCCGCCTCTGCGCGCGGGCGGATCCAGGCCGAGGAGCAGCAGCGGCGGCGGCAGGATGGGGAGGTGCCGCCCGCCGCAGAGATGTTCCGCTCTCGCGCGCTGCCCGCGTCCTGGCCGGCCGGCATCGCCGGCGCGGGCGACGGCGGCGCCTACGCCGCCGCGCTGGCGGCGGCGGCGGCGGCGGCGGCCTCGCGGCGCGCGCAGGCGGCGGGGCACGCGGCCGCGGCGTCCGCCTTGCCGCTTCTCCCGCCGCCCTTGCCCCTGGTCGGCGCCGTCGCCTCGCGCCTGCGCCTGCCTCTGGCGCCGCCTCCCCCCGCCGGATCGGCGGCGGCCTCGGCGGCGGCCGCAGCTGCTGCCGCGGCCGCTGCCGCCGCAGCCGCTGCCGCAATCAAGCGCGGCGACAGCCCCGCGGCGGCTGCCGCCGCCGCCGCCGCCGCCGCCGCCGCCGCCGCCGCCGCTGCCGCTGCCGCCGCTGCAGGGCGGAGCAGCGGCGGCGGCGGCGTCCCCTTGCTGCCCGCCCCCCCGCCCCCCTCGACGGCCGTGGCGCAACAGCTGCTCTTGGTCTCTGCGTCCTCGGGCGGCGGCGTCGGCGGCGGCGGCGGCGGCAGCGGCGGCGGCGGCGGCGGCGGCAGCGGCGGCGGCGGCGCCGACGCCTCGGGCGCCGCCCGCACGGCCCCCTTCCTGCCGCACGAGGTCGACACCTTCCTCGACGTCCTGCGCACCCACGGCCGCGACTGGCGCCTCATGGCGAGCCGCCTCCCCGGGCGCACGCGGCAGCAGTGCCGGAACTACTTCACCAACCATCGCAAGTCCCGTAGGCTGGACGACGTGCTGCACGCGGCCGGGCAGCCTCCCGTCGGCGCGCGGGCGGCGGCGGCGGGGCCGTCGTCGGGGCACCCGTTCCTCGGCTGGCTGCCGGGCGGGGAGGCGGCCGGAGGCGCGGGAGCGGGCGCGGGAGGGGCGGGAGGATCGGCGAGCGGGCCGGGCGCGGACGGGGACGACGAGGCCGCGGCGGCGGGGCCGGCGCACGCGGCGTCCGGCGGCGGCGTTGGCGGCGGCGGCGGTGGCGGCGGCGGCGGGTCGGGTGGCGGAGCCGTCGGCGGCGGGGCCGGCGGCGGCGGGTCGGGCGGCGGGGCCAGCGGCGCGGCGTACCGCCCCGGCGACGTCGGGCCGCCCTATTGGCTCCCCGGCGAGCCACTCTACCGGGGAGCGGCGGCGGCGCCCGGCAGCGGGCGCGGACGCGGCGGGGGCGGCGGCCGCGGGCGGGGGAGCGGCGGCGGCGGCGCTGGCGTCCCCGGGCGGGGGCGGGGGCGGGGGCGGGGGCGGGGGCGGGGGCGGGCGCGGGATCGCTTTTCGGGGCCGCTCAACGAGTTTGGGCTCTCCAGCGACGAGGACGGCGCTGCCAGCAAGGAGGCGCGCGCGGTCAAGCGCGCGGCGCGCATCGCCGCGCGCGCGGCCAAGGTCGACGCCGAGGCCGAGCAGTGGGCGGCCGCCTGGGCGGCGCGCGAGGCGCGCTATGCGGCCGCGGCCGCGCCGCTGGCGGCGGCCGACGGCGGCGGCGGCGGCGGCGGCGGCGGCGGCCAGCAGGTGCAGCCGCCGGCCGGCGCCCCCTCGCGCGCGCTGAGCGCCGGGGCAAAAGACCAGTACTATGCGCCCGGCGACGACGAGTCCGAGGGCGGCCGCAGCGGCGGCTACGGGACGGACGAGGACGAGGACGACGGCGCCGGCGAGGGCGACGCGGGCGCCGCGGCCCGAGGCACGCCGGCGCGGCGGCGCGTCGGCGCCATTGGCAGCGCGTGCAGCGGCGATCACAGCGGCGACGCGGCAGACCCGGGGCCCTACGCCAGCGTCGAGGCGGCCATGCGCGCGGCCGACCTCGCGGCGCGCGCCTTCCAGCGCCGCCAGCAACAGCAGCAGGCGCGCGAGGCGGCGGCGGCGGCGGCGAACGGGGGCGGGGGGGGCCAGGAGGGGCAAGAGGGGCAGGAGGAGGGCGGCGGCGGCGGCGGCGCTCTTGCCGGGGGCCCAGACGGCTTGCCCTCGGACTCCGCAGCCCCGCGCGCTGGCTCTCTCCCTCCCGCCTGCAAGAGCGGCAGCAAGAAGCGCCCGCGGACGCCCGCGGGCAGCCCATTTGTGCCCAAGCGCGGCGGCCCCCCGCCCGTCCCGGGCACCGCCGCCGCCGCGAGCGCGGCCGTCGCCGCCGCCGCCGCCGCCGCGGCTCCCGGCGCCGACGGCGCCGCGCCGCCCGAGGGCGTCCCGTTCCGCTCAAAGTACAAGGGTGTCACGTGGCACATCCTGTGCCGCCGCTGGGAGGCGCAGATCTGGCAGACAGGGGCCAACCGCCAGCTGTACCTCGGCGCCTTCCCCACCGAGCGCGCCGCCGCCCGCGCGCACGACCTCGCCGCCATCGCGCTGCACCGGCGCGTCTCCGCCGCGCGCAATGTCCTCTGCGAGCGGGCCGAGGACGACCCGCCCCCCGGGCATGGCCCTGTGGCGCCCGAGCGGGCCTACCCCGACGCGCTCGTGCGGCGGCTGCTCGACGCCCTGCCGCCGCACGGCGGCGGCGACACGCAGGCGGTCGTCCGGCGCGTGCGCGAGGTCTTGGGGGTGGTGACTCGTCCGACCAAGCTGGCGGGCGACAAGCCCCCTGAGGCGGCGCTGCTGCTGGGCTGGGGCGCGGAGGGCGGGGCGGGGGCCGGGGCGGCGGCGGCGGGGCAGGAGGCTGCTGGAGGAGGAGGGGAGGGAGGAGCAGGGCAGGAGGGCGCCGAGTGCGCCGCGACTGAGCCGACGCCGACGCCGGGGCCGGCGCCGCCGGCCGTTGTCGGCCATGGCGGCGTCGACGCCGCGCTGGACGCGGCGCTGGACGCCGTCGAGGTCGCGGCCGACGTGGTCGCCGCCCCCGACGACCCCGCCGCCGCGATCGTGATGGCGTGACCAATTTCGCAATCTCGAGCCTGTGTAAATCGGCGCCCGCGACCCACGCCGAGGACGGCGACGCTGACGACGACGACCGTGGGGCCGACGCTTCAACGCCGACGCCGACGCCCCGGCCTGCGCCGCGGCGCCTTGCTCCGCCTGCACCGGGCGACGCTCGCTCTGGCGCTCGCGGTCGGCGGAGCGTTCTCGGCTGATTCCGCGCGACGGGAGCCCCCGCTGCGTATGCAGGTGTCCAAAGAGGTGTTTGCGGGCGGGGAAAGGAGATTTTGCGGCATTGAAGGGGGAGGAGGCACCAGCATGACTCTGGAGACAACTTCAAAACCTGCCCCCGAAACTCACTTTGTCTCACATCAAGCAGAACAAGGCCCACAATCTTATCCCGCCTCCGACCTCCACAAAAGAATCCGACTGAACAGTGCCTTGCCCGCCCTCGAACTGTACCTGATACGCCAGAACCGCACGAGCCCGGGGACCCACCAAACGGAACGACAGAGTGGAAGGTGCCCTCCCACACAGGAGGGACTCTCAGTGGAGGAGCGCGCGCGCAAAAGCACACACTCCATGCCCGGCGCTTGAGGACCGGGCCGCGCGCACCCTCGGACGTGCCCGGCTCGAACGGCTCGCGCGCGCTCGCGAGGCGCGCAGCACACGCAAGGTGCGAACGAGCAGGACAGGAGAGCGAACGTAGGGCGAAAGGAACAACGACAGCCGGAGGAGCGATGTGCCTCCCGCGCGACCATCAGGACGCCCCAGCGACAGCGAGTCAACGCCTCGCTCGGCGCGCCTGGCGCCTTGGATGTGTGTCTGCTCGGGAGCGCGGCGGGGCGGCGGGTGGGCTCCCTCGGCTTTTCTCCGACTCGGCGCCCTTTTCTCTTCCCCCGGCCAGTCGGGGGGAGAGGGAGACGGAGACAGAGAGGCTCTCCCCCTCTCTCTCTCTCGCACGCGGCGCGCGTCCTCACCCTCGTCCACCACCATCACCACCTTGACCTCGACACCAACAGGCATCACCCTTGGCGGCGGAGCGCGCCTTCTCGCCCCTTCTCTTCGCGGACGGCGGACGCGCGCGCGCGACACCGACGCCAACGCGCCTGGCGCGTCAGCAGCCACATCTCGCCGCTCAGAAAAACGGCGGCGCACGCGGCGCTCACGGGAGGCCCCGCGTGGCCCGCCTCCCCGCCGCTCAAGGCGCCCGCGGCGGGCGCGCGGCCCTCGGCGCGCGTGCACGTGACGATGGACGACGGCGGCGGCGGCGGCAGCGGCGGCGGCGGCGCGACCGTCGCGGCAGGAGCGGCCGGCGCGCGGGCGGGCGGCGGCATCCACGCCGCGGCGGGAGAGGCGGAGGCCGCGTCGCCGACGCACGCGAGCGGGGCTCAGCTGTCGGCCGACGCCGACTTTGAGATGCTGAAGCGGCAGTACCGGTGAGTCGCGAGGCGAAGCGGCGTCGCGCGACGGGCGGGCGGGCGGGCGTCTTTTTGCCTCCCGTCTTTTTGCCTCCCGTCCTTCACGGCCAGGCGGGGGGTAGGGGCGGACCTACGCGAGAGACCCTTGCCCCCCGGTCCGAGCGCCAACCGCAACCGACATCTAATTCACCTCGGCAACCCCAAAATACCAACAAAACCAACAAAACCAACCAAACCCAACGAAACCAACACCAAAAAAAACACGACACACCAAAAAAAAAAAAAACAGCGGCGTGTTTTGGGACAAGAAGACGCGCCGCTGGCGCTGCCAGCTCGGGTACCAGTCGCGCAAGATCTTCCTGGGCTACTTCGAGGACGCGGCAGCGGCGGCGCGCGCGTACGACCGCCGGCTCGTGGAGCTGCGCGGCGCGGCGGGTGCGTTTTCCGTCCCGGGTGTTCTCTTCCGTGCGCGCCCGCCCGCCGTTGGTCGTTTGCTTCGGCGCCGCTCCTTTTCCCTCTCTGTCTCTTCCTTTTCCCTCTCTGTCTCTTCCTCAACTGCGACCAACCCCCACCTTCCCCCGCCCCCGCGAAAACCCATCCCCTCCGAACACCCAACCACCCAAACATGACAACAGCCCGCACCAACTTCCCCCTCATCGACTACCTCGACGTCATCAACGGCACTGCCCCGCGCAACACGCCGCCGCCCGCCGACTATGGCAACGACGAGGCGGCCGGCGGCGCGGGCAGTGTCGGCGGCGGCGGCGGCGCGGGCGGCGGCGGCGGCGGCGGCGGCGCCTCGGTCGCCGACGACGGCGCCGCGCCCGACGGCGGCGCGGCCGACGACGCCGCGGGCGCGCGCGACGCGACGCCCCTCCCGGCTGACGCGGCGGCGGTCGCGGCGGCGGCGCTGGCGGCGGCGCTGGCCGCCGCGGCCGCGGGACCGCCCGCCGCTGCTGCTGCGGTTGCGGCAGCGGCTGCGGCTGCTGCCGCCGCCGGCCCCGCGGGCGGACGCGGCCGCCGGCTGGCGGGGGCCGGCGCCGCCGCCTCCCGCCTGGCCCAGCAGCAGCAGCAGCAGCTCCAGCAGCAGCAGCAGCAGCAGCAGCTGCAGCTCCAGCAGCAGCACTACATCGACAACCAGCACCTCCAGCAGCAGCTCACGGCCGCCGCCCAGGCGCAGCAGCACTACGACGCGGCGCGCGCCGCCGCGCACGCGGCGGCCAGCGCCGAGGAGACGATCCGGGCGGCCGTCGCGGCGGCGCAGCGCGGCCTGGCGGCGACGCCGACGCCGCCGCTGCCCGCGTTCGACCTGCTGGGCGCGGTGCAGCAGCAGCAGCAGATGGAGACGGCGTCTCTGGCGGCGGGCGGCGGCGCGGCGGGCGGCCGCAAGCCCGGCGGCGGCGGCGGCCTCAAGCGGCGGCGCGACGCCGCCATCGGCGACGACGAGGACGGGGGCGAGGAAGAGCAAGCGGCGGCAGCGGCAGAGGCGACGCAGCAGCAGCAGGAGCAGCAGCAGCAGGAGCAGCAGCAGCCGAAGCAAGAGGAGGGCGCTGCGCTGACGACGACGACGGGGCAGGACGCCGTCGCCGCGGCAGCCGCGGCGGCGGCCGCCGCCGCCGCCGCCGCCGCCCCGTCGACCTTTACGGCCAACGGCGCGGCGTTCGACTCCGCCGCCTTTGTCGCGGCCATGGGCGGCATCGTGGCCGCGGCGGGAGGGGGGGGCGGAGGAGCAGGAGGAGGCGGCAGCCAGCTGCCGCCCCTCCCGCCGCAGCAGCAGCCGCAGCCTCCTCCGGCGGCCGCCGGCGGCGGCTCGCGCCCGGGCGTCCCGCGCCGCGCCTCTGCCGCCGCCGGCGTCGCCGCGGCGGCCGCCGCCGCCGCCTCGCGCGGCCCCCCGCCCTGCCCGCCGGCCTCCCCGCCGCCCCGCGAGCCGCACCCCGCCGCCGCCCCCGGCAACAACGCCGGCGCCAACGCCGCCGGCCCCGCCTTCCCGCCCGACGGCTCCCCCCAGTTCCGCGGCGTCTTTTGGGACCGCAAGTCGCGCCGCTGGCGCTGCCAGGTCGGGTACCGCAACCGAAAGATCTTCCTCGGCTACTTCGCCGACCCGCGCGAGGCCGCGCGCGCCTACGACCGCAAGCTCGTGGAGCTGCGGGGCCCGGCCGCCAAGACCAACTTCCCCGTGGCCGACTATTTGTTCGGCGGCGCGGCGGCGGCGGCGCCGGCGGCGGCGGCGGGCGGCGCAGGGCGCGAGGACGCGGGCGGCGGAGGCGGCGGCGGCGGGCGCGCGCCGCGCAGCGGCGGCGGCGGCGGCGCGCGCGGCGGCCGGGGGGCGGCGGCGCGGCGCGTGAGCGCGGACGACGGCGGGGGGCCGGGGTCGGGGCCGGACGCGGACGACTACCACCACCACCACCACGTCTACCACCACCAGCACCAGCAGCACCGGGGGGAGGGCGGCGGCGGCGGCGGCGCGTACGACGACGGCGGCGACGACGCGGCGGGCGCGTGGGGCGGCGACGGTGCGGCGCTGGCGGCGGCGGGCGGCGGCGGCGTCGCGCTGAGCGCGCACCAGCGCCGGCTGCAGGACTTGTTGCACGAGGAGGCGCTCGCCAAGCGCCGGCGCGTCGAGGCCGGGGGCCTGGCGGTCGGCGGCCACGGCCACCGCGCCGCCGACGCGTCGCCGATGCTGCCGCCCATGCCGCCGCACCATCACCACCCCCACCCAGGGGCGGCGGCGGCGGGCGGCGGCGGCGGCGGCGGCGCGGCGAGCGGCGGCGGCGTGCGCTTCCCGCCGCCGCCCATGCTGCCGTCGGCCCTCGGCATGCCCGGCGTGCCGCAGATCTCCCCCGGGGCGTACGCGGCCGCCTCCACGCTGCAGATGAGCCGCCTGGCGTCCAACGAGCTGCGCGCGGCGCAGCAGCACCTGCAGCAGGGGGGGCAGCACCAGCAGCAGCAGCAGGCGGGGCGCATCGGCGGCGGCGGCGGCGGTTCGGCGGCGATGGCCGCCGGCGGGTGGGGCGGCGGCGTCTCCCTGCTCGCGGGCATGCAGCCCAGCCAGCTGCTCGCGTCGGCTTTTGCGCAGGACGCGGCGGCCGCGGCCGGATCCGGGGGGGCGGGCGGCGGCGGTGGCGGAAACAATGTGCTCGCGCTCGGAGGCGGCGGCGGCCACGGCGGCCACGGCCACGCCGGCAGCGCGGCGGCGCATGCGATGCTGGCGGCGCAGCTCGGCGCGGACCGGCGTGGCGCGCTGACCCCGCCCCTGTCGGACCTGCTGGCGGCGCCCGCGGCGAGCGGCGGGTCGGGCCTGCCGCCTCTGGGGCCGAGCGCCGCGGCCGCCCTGATTGCGGCGGCGGGCGGGGGCTTTGGGTTTGGCTTGCCCGTGGGCGGCGGCGGCGGCGGCGGCGGAGGCGGAGGCGGCGCGGCCGACGCGGCGGCGGCGGCAGCTGGCGGCGGCGGCGGCGGCGGCCCCGGCGGCGGCGGCGCGCTCGACCGCATGGCCTCCAACGAGGTGCGCGCCATCCAGGCGCTCAACGGCCTCCACGCCAGCGGCCTGGACGGAACGTACCGCGGCCCTCCCACGGGCGGCGCCGGCGCCGGCGTTGGGGGCCTGCCCCCGGGCCTGCCGCTCGCCCCGTTGCAGCAGCAGCATTTGCAGCAGCAGCACAACCAGCAGCAGCAGCAGCATTTGCAGCAGCACCAGCACCAGCACCAGCACCAGCAGCAGCAGCATCACCACCAGCAGCACCAGCAGCACCAGCATCAGCAGCAGCAGCAGCATCAGCAGCAGCCGCAGCAGCAGCAGCAGCAGCAGCAGAGCGCGCACAACGTCAGCAAGGCCGCCGCCGCCATGGCCGCGGCCCTCGACAGCGGCCCCGGCTCGCTCCCGCCCGCGCACCACGCCCCGCCCCCCGCCGCGCAGGCCGCCGCCGGCGCCGCCGACTACCACCACGCCGCGGGCATGTCGGGCATGTCGCACCAGCTGTCGGAGCTGCTCGCAACCATCAGAGGGCCCGCCGTGGCGGCGGCCGCGCCGCTGGCGGCGTCGGCGGCGGCGGCCGGCGCGGCGGGCGCGCTGCTGCCGCCGCCCGCCTCGGCGCGCGCGACCCCGGCGCTCAGCGGGGGGCCCGGCGGCGCGCAATTTGACGACGTGACGCGCGCGCTGCTGTCCACGCTGGCGGGCGGGGGCGGCGGCGGCGGCGGCGGGGGCGGCGCCGGGGTTTTCGGCGGCGGCGTCGGCCTGGGCGGCGGCGGCGCAGGCGGCGGCGGCGGCGGCGGCATGACGGCCGCGCACCGCCTGATGCTCGAGTCGCTCCTCGCGGGCCCGCGCGCCCCCTCGCCCGCGCTCCTGCCCACGCGCCCGCAGCACGCCGCCGACGCCGCGGCCGCGGGGGCGGACGTGCTCGTCGCGGCGGCCGTCGTGCCGCCCGCGCCGCCGGCCTCGGCGACCACTGGGGGCGGCGGCGGCGCGGGAGCCGCGGGGGCAGCGGGCGGTGCGGTGGCCGCTGCCCTGTCCGCGGCTCCCGCCGACGGGGTGGCTGGTGGGGAGCAATGAGCGAACAGCGAGTCGCTGCGTCGCTTCGTCGCGCGCTCGCTCTATCCGGCTCTCTCTCTCTCTTGCCCTCTCCCCCGCTGCCTCGCCGGCGACCGTCGCTCTCTGCCCCGCTCGCTCGCTCCTCTTTGTTTTCCGACCCAGTCGCCGCGGCCCACTTCTCCCCACTTACGCGCGCCTTCACCCAGACGAAGACGACAACGACGATGACCGCGCGCGCGCGCGCACACACACACGCACACCTTGGCCCAATCTCGCAACGCATCCTCTCCATTTTACCACAATTTGCTCGTTTTTGGCGCGCGCCCCCGCCATTCTCTTTCCGCCCCCCTCTCTCGGGGACGCATTTCGCAGCCTGTTTTCTTGCCCCCTCCCGCGTCTGTCCTCGTTTCGTCCCCCGTCGTTTCGACTTCCTCCATGTGCCATCACCCGCCCTCTCTTACACCGCGCATGACCCACTCGCCCCCCCACCCCATGACAAAAAAGGACGAAACCACGCCGACGAGCGAGGCGAGGCGGCGAGCCAACGGCGGGTCCGACGACAAGAGCGCCCGCCCGGCCGCCCGCCAGCTTCATTCCCGCTCGGTCCTCCCTCCTCCCCCCGTGGCGCCTCTCTCCTTCCGGCCCCCGCACGCCGACCCGACAGCCCGCTCCCGAGAGAGCCAACCACGTGATGTAAACACTCCTCGGCTGACGCACAACGCGAGGCGTCGGTTCGCACACCGACCCCGGCCACATCCGCGCGCGGCGGCGCGGTGCCAGCGGTGGGCGGCGCCGGAACAACAGGGGCCTGCTTCATGAGAGCCTCGCTATGCAGACAACATCCGAGCGCGTCGTTACGAGAGCTCGTCTCCCACACACGGGGCGCGTCCATCGAGAACATCACACTTGACGACGACGACGAACGAAAACCACAAAAAACAACCTATCGCCCCACGAAAAATCCCCCTCTTGCCAAGGGCCTCGTGCGCTCGCTGAGCCCCGTTCGGAAACGAGTCGACTCAGTCCCGCCGCAGGCGCGCAGAACCGGTCAAGAACGGAGCCGAGGCGAGGCGAGGCGCAGTGCGCTCTTCCTCTCTGTTTGCAGGTGTGGTGACTGTGCCTCTTCTCCCTCTTCTCCCACCCGCGAGGTTGTGTGTCGCCGAGCAGCACAAAACAGAGCCGGTGACCACGATGCAGCTGAGCAGCGCCACGCGCCGCGCGCGCCCGGCCGGCGGCGGCAGCTGCCGCCCCGGCGCCGCCCTCCTCACCCGCCGCGGCGTTCGTGTCGCGCCCGTCGCGCCGCGCGCCGCCGCCGGCGACTCCCCCTCCTCGTCCTCCTCCTCCTCGCCCCGCCGCCGAGAGATGCCCATTTTCCCGCTCGGCATCGTCGCCCTGCCGCACGCCACCGTGCCCCTCATGATCTTCGAGCCGCGGTACCGCGTCCTCTTCAGCACCCTCCTGGGCGCCGACGCCGAGGGCGTCGAGCCGGGACTGGTGCAGACGGAGTCCCCCTACTGCGCCTCGCGCGAATTCGGCATGTGCTACGCCGGCGGCGGCGACGGAAAGATGGCGGCCGTGGGAACGGCGCTGCGGATCGAGCAGCACCTGCACGAGGCGGACGGGCGCATGTACATCACGAGCCGTGGCACCGAGCGCTTCCGGGTGACGCGCGTGGTCAAGGAGCGGCCCGTGCTCATCTGCGAGGTGGAGACCATCCCGGAGGACGCGGACGGCGCGTGGGAGGAGAGGGAGCGCGGCGGCGCATTGGTCGCCGGCGCCGGCGCGGGCGCGCGCGCGGGCGGCGGCGGCGCGCGCGTGCCGGAGGGCGTGTCGCAGCGCGCCAGGGACCTGGCCGCCGAGGTGGCCGAGACGCTGCGCAGCACGCTGCGCCTGCACCTCAAGATGTCGTCGCAGTCGTCGCGCGCGGCGCGGCGGGCGCGCCCGGCCGGCGGCGGCGGCGGCGGCGGCGGCGGCGGCAGCGGTGCCGAGGCGGCGGCGGCGGAGGCGGCGGCGGCGGCGGCCGGCGGCGCGCTCGGCCGCGGCGGCCCATCGCCCGGCGCGACGCGCGACGCGGCCGCCGGCGACGACACCCCCGCCCCCGGCCCCGCCCCCCCGCCCCTCGAGGAGGACCCGCTCGAGCCCGAGGAGCTCACCGAGCTGGCGCCCGGCCCCCTGTCCTACTGGGTGGCCCACGTGCTGGGCGACGCCCGCGCGCTGCAGCAGTCGCTGCTCGAGACGGAGGGGACGGTGGCGCGGCTGGAGCGCGAGAAGGAGGTGCTCGAGTCGACGCTCAGGTTCTACAGCGCGGCCACGGCGCTCGAGTCCGTGTTCGCGGAGGCGCCGTCGTCGCCGGGCGGGGGCGGCGCGGGGGGGGCGGGGGGGGGGGGCGGCGCGGTGCCGCCGCCGGGCGGGCCGGACTGAACGGCGACAGAGCGGCGGCGGTGGCGGCGGAAGAGGTGCTGTTTTTTTCCATTTGTCTCCCTGTGCCCGATCAATCCCACGGCTTTGTTTTAAACGGCATCTTCGCGTTGTTCATCATCTCTGTCCAGCAGGTGGTTCGTTTCCTATGTTTTTATCGCCGGGGCGGGTTCCGAGAGAGAGAGAGAGAGATCGAAAGCGCGTGCGCGTGGGTCGGGCGCCCGCTGCGCCGCCGCCCTGCCCCGCCCGGAAAAAAAGAATCAGGGCAAGCACCCAACCGCGACCGTTTCCAGGGCGGGGGGGGGGGCGAAAGAAGAAGTCAAGAGGTCGGGGAGGTAAAATGGGGGTCAGGGTGGTTCGTGTCGTCAGTCGCGGCTACGCGGGGCGCCGCGAGCAAGCTCTCTCTAGGCGGGTCGGGGGGGGGGGGGGGGGGGGGGGGGGGGGGGGGCCCCCCGGGGG
>Ga0105054_10006473_pt1 | contig 16321 bp, 12 predicted proteins | sample BON02_FD_78091 | JGI IMG/M metagenome (GOLD analysis project Ga0105054, IMG submission 78091) | Freshwater microbial communities from Lake Bonney liftoff mats and glacier meltwater in Antarctica - BON-02 (megahit assembly) | ecosystem: Environmental > Aquatic > Freshwater > Ice > Glacier...
ACGACTCGACGACTCGACTGAGCTCGCCGAAGTCTGAGCTCGCCGAAGTCTGAGCTCGCCGAAGTCTGAGCTCGCCGAACGTCCGCCAGAGATGGCGGTGATCGCAACTGCGTAACTTCTAAGTTTATTCTTTGCGACTTTATACGCTTGGCAAAACTTATGGATATCGGGCAATGCTGTAATTGATAATGGTGTGTGGACAGCTTTAAACGCATAAACTTTGAATTATTCGGCTGTAAATGAAGCATTACTTAGGAAGGGGTTATTACAATGGAAGAGTTGCAAGCGAATCTTAGCAGCCTTACAGTTTCTGCCAATATTCTTTGGGTGTTGATTGCTGGTTTCCTGGTCTTCTTTATGCAGGCCGGCTTTGCCTTGGTAGAAGTAGGCTTTACGCGCGCTAAAAATGTTGCCCACACCATGATGATGAATATGATGGTCTTTTGTCTCGGCGCAATTGGCTACTTTATTTGTGGTTTTGCGTTCCAATTTGGCGCCGTCAACTATACATATGGGGAAACAGCCATCAGTGCTACGCAAGCTTCGCCCGCATGGGCTTTTTCGCCAATTACGCTGGGCGCGTGGGGCGATAGCCTGGCACAAGGTTTGCGCTTTGGCGAACAATGGGGCATCATTGGATTGTCTGGCTTCTTTCTCCAGGGTATCCAACTGAGCGCTGCTGGCATCTTTGCCTTTTTCTTGTTCCAGATGGTCTTTATGGATACCGCTGCTACGATCCCAACCGGTTCCGGCGCTGAACGTATTAAATTTACTGGCTTTATTTGGATGAGTTTGTGGGTCAGCATGTTTATTTACCCGCTGGTTGGCAACTGGGTATGGGGCGGCGGTTGGTTGGCTAATTTGGGGCGTACGGTTGGTTTGGGCAATGGTGTCGTTGATTTTGCCGGCTCTGGTGTCGTTCATACCACAGGCGGCGCGGTCGGCTTGGCAATTGCGCTTGTGCTTGGACCGCGGATTGGTAAGTTCAATAAAGATGGCTCAGCCAACGCGATTCCAGGCCATAACATTCCGATGGGTATTTTGGGTACAATTATTCTCTTCTTTGGTTGGTTTGGTTTCAACCCTGGCTCAACCTTGGGTATTCAGGGTGCTTTCATTAATTTGGTCTCATTAGCGGCAGTCAATACATTGATTGCCGGCGCGGCTGGCGGTATCAGCGCCATGTTCTATATGTGGTTTTTTGGACCTGTGAAGAAACCGGATCCATCCATGTCAGTCAACGGTGTTTTGGCTGGTCTGGTCGCTGTGACTGCCCCCTGTGCTTTTATTTCGCCCTGGGCTGCTGTTGTGATTGGTTTGGTCGGCGGTGTGCTGGCTTGTCTCGCCGCAGGTTGGTTGGAAGCATGGAAGATCGACGATCCGGTAGGTGCTGTGCCGGTACACCTTTTTAACGGCATTTGGGGCGTGATCGCGGTTGGTCTCTTTGCCAATGGCAACCCAGACACCGCTGCCTGGAATGGGATTGATACAGCCGTTACTGGTCTACTCTACGGCGGTGGCGTTGGTCAACTGCTCGCCCAATTGTTAGAAGCGGGTGCGATTTTTATTACTGTCTTTGGTCTTTCTTATGTCGTTTTCCGCGTCCTGAATGGCTTTGGGGTTATGCGCAGCGAGCCGGCGGATGAAATTATCGGGCTGGATATTCCGGAAATGGGTGCGCGCGGCTACTGGGAAGGCTCACATCCCAACATTCGCACAATGCTCTAAAAGCTGGGTTACGGCTCGGTTAGATAGTATGAACCAGGTTTTTGTGCAACTATACAAAGGGGAACCAGTATGACAAAAAAAATTGAGGCTTTCATCCGCGAAGAGAAATTTGAGGATGTAAAGAAAGCCCTTTCCGATATCGGCATTGTCGGCATGAATGTCGTCGAAGTGCATGGTCATGGTCGCCAAGGCGGCTTGACATTGGCCTGGCGCACTGGCACTTATAAAGTCGATATGTTGCCCCGTTTTCAATTGAACATTGTGCTGAGTGACGATAATCTCGAGAAAACGATCGAGACAATTCGCAAATCCGCTTATACGGGGCAAGTAGGTGATGGCCTCATCTTTATCTATGCTGTGGAAGATGTAATCCGTATCCGCACCAATGAACGCGGACGTGAAGCGTTGACTTATGAAGATGATATTGATGTGCGTAAGGCAAAGCAGTCATCGGTAAATCGTTCAGCGAAGTAAGTTTAGATCGCGCACTTTAGGAGGGGTGGCAAATGCCACCCCTTTTTGTTTTCCCGCCGTGGTAGGCAGATAATAGCAATAATTTGATCGATTTGTGCATTTTATTAATATCTATTTGATTATTACACATGTCAAGTGTATATATTAGTGATTGTGCCTAAATAAATTTACTCAATCGAAAATATCCCAACAAGTCGTATAGGAACCAGGATTAATTTTTGTGCATATTGTATATTTTCATCGACGGCCCTCCCCGCTACAATAGTCTTTGTAAGTAATTGCAAAGTATGTGCCAATGTCCTTCATGCCGTTGTTACAATGACACATTGTTACAATGAGTAGTGAGTACTTTGCAAACACCAATCAGAAACTTCTCTATAATTTTGTTAGATGCCGCAGAAGCAACGTGTAAACGTAGCTGTTAATTAGGCAGAATTGTTTGCTCGTGTACCCCAACCGGGAGACGTACGGCATTACTTTGCGTTTGCCAGTTGTGAGCTATAAAGTTTTTTTGATCTTCTATTTGAAACGACAGAAGGGAAAGAGGAGAATGGAAATTAATACCGGCGATACCGCATGGGTGCTCATTTCAACCGCTCTGGTCACCTTAATGACGCCCGCACTAGCTTTCTTCTATGGTGGCATGGTGCGCCAGAAGAATATTTTATCGACACTTAATTTGAGTTTTGTTACGATGGGCCTAATTGGGCTGCAGTGGGTGTTGATTGGCTACACCCTCTCTTTTGGTGATAGCATCGGTGGCTTTATCGGTGGTTTGAACTTTTTGGGTTTGGCCGGCATTACCGACGCACCTAGCGACACTTATGGCACAACGATTCCGCATATGGCCTTCGTCGCCTTCCAGATGACTTTTGCCGTCATTACGCCGGCCCTGATTACGGGTTCCTTTGTCGAACGGGTGCGTTTTAAGTCATTCTTGGTCTTTGCCCTGTTGTGGGCCACGCTGGTCTACAACCCCGTGTGCCACTGGGTGTGGAATGTGGGTGGCTTCTTCTTTAAAATGGGCGCGTTGGACTTTGCTGGCGGCACCGTTGTGCACATCACGGCTGGCTTTTCAGCGTTGGCCTTTGCCCTTTCTATTCGTTCGCGCCGTGGCTATGGCAAGATTACAATCGAGCCACATAACATTCCTTACACGGTGCTGGGCGCTGGTCTGCTCTGGGTCGGCTGGTTTGGTTTTAACGGTGGCAGTGCCTTGGGCGCCAATGGTTTGGCCTCTATCGCGCTGTTGAATACGAACGTCGCTGCCGCAGCTGCCACGGTGGTCTGGATGATGCTCTCCTGGCGCGAAAAGAAACCGAGCGTCTTGGGCATTGTGACGGGCGCGGTGGTTGGTTTGGTCGCGATTACACCAGGCGCCGGTTTTGTAACGCCAATGTCTGCAATTATCATCGGCGCACTGGCTGCCCCAATTAGTTACTATGCCATTCAACTGGTTCACCGGCGTGGGTTGGACGAATCGCTGGATGTCTTTGCTTGTCATGGCATGGCGGGCACGTTTGGCGCTCTTGCCACTGGTCTCTTTGCTACGACCACGATCAACGCCGCCGGTCGTGATGGCCTCTTTTATGGCAACCCGGCTCAGTTGGGTATCCAGGCGATCACCGTTGTTGTAACGGCGGTATTTGCCTTCGGTGTCACCTTTGTGCTGGCCAAGGCCATTAACATGGTGTGGGGTCTCAGCGTCAGCGAGGACGAAGAAGAGGTAGGGTTGGATATCAGCGAGCATGGCGAACGGGCATACGCTTAATTGATAGTTTTTGAGCCATGATCTGGGGTATGTAAATAAAGAGCGAGGACTTCTATACCAAAAGTCCTCGCTCTTTTTATTCTGCTCCTTTAATCTCATCCGACGGGATGGACTGATATTACTTCTGTCCCGCTCCGGTGAGTGTCCCGCGGATCAAGTCACGATTGAGCCGAGAGATGAAATCTATGCTGATCTCCTTCGGGCAGACTGCTTCGCACTCGCCGATGTTGGTGCAGCCACCAAAACCTTCGGCGTCTTGCTGATTCACCATCAACACGGCGCGGCTGTAGCGCTCCGGCTGACCTTGGGGCAATAGCGAAAGATGGGATGCTTTGGCCGCGGTAAATAACATGGCCGATCCGTTCGGACAAGCAGCTACACAGGCGCCACAAGCAATACACTGTGCGGCGTCCATTGCCAGATCGGCTTGTTCTTTGCCGATCGGAATCGTATTGGCATCCGCCGCGCTGCCAGTCGAGACAGAAATAAAGCCGCCCGCTTGCACAATCCGATCAAAGGCACTGCGATCCACCACCAGATCTTTGATCACGGGGAAAGGTGTCGCACGCCAGGGTTCGACCACGATGCTGTCGCCATCTTTAAAGTGGCGCATGTGCAATTGACAGGTGGTCACCGCAGCTTTTGGTCCGTGGGCTGTCCCATTAATCACCATGCCACACGAGCCGCAGATCCCCTCGCGACAGTCGTGGTCAAAGGCCACCGGCTCTGCGCCACCTTGGATTAATTGCTCATTTAAGAGATCCAACATCTCCAGAAATGACGCATCTGGGCTGACATCATCTAGTTCATAATCAACTAATCGACCTTCGCGATTGGAACCCTTCTGCCGCCAAACTTTCAAATGTAGTTTCATAAATATACCTGTTTCATCTATGCAGTCAGTGCGGTTGCTCGATCCAAAATTGATGCAACCGCACGAATTGTTGGTATAAAACTGACATGCAGTTGAAAACCGCACCCTCGGATAAATTTACTTGTAACTGCGCTGCGACAGTTTGACGTATTCAAACTCGAGCGGCTCTTTGTTCAAGATCGGTGTCACTTCCGGGCCAGCGTATTGCCAGGCGGCAACATACGCAAAATTTTCGTCATCGCGCAGAGCTTCACCTTCCGGTGTCTGGCTCTCTTCGCGGAAGTGGCCGCCGCACGACTCGGTGCGGTATAAGGCATCGTAGCAAAGCAACTCGGCTAACTCGAAGAAGTCTGCCACACGGCCAGCTTTCTCCAACTCCTGATTTAGATCGTTCCCGCTGCCCGGTACATTCACATTTGCCCAAAACTCTGCGCGCAAGGCTGGGATCTTCTGCAACGCTTCCTGCAAACCTGCTTCTGTGCGACCCATGCCGCAATGATCCCACAATAATTTGCCCAACTCGCGGTGGAAAGAATCGACCGTACGTTTGCCCTTAATTTTTAGGAAATGGCTGGTCTGATCATTGACCGAGATTTCTGCCTCACGGAAGGCACCGTGGCCAGCATCCACTTTGTCCAGCTTGGCTTGGGCCAGGTAGTTGCCAATCGTGTACGGGGCAACAAAATAGCCATCAGAGAGACCCTGCATCAATGCACTGGCGCCGAGCCGGTTCGCCCCATGATCGGAGAAATTCGCTTCACCCAATACAAAGAGGCCAGGAATTGTGCTCATCAAATTGTAATCTACCCACAATCCACCCATCGTATAGTGCAATGCCGGGTAGATGCGCATCGGGGCCTTATACGGATCTTCACCGGTGATGTTGGCATACATATCGAACAAATTGCCGTAGCGGTCCCGGATCACGTCCCCGCCTAGGCGCTGAATCGCATCGGCAAAATCTAGATAGACACCGTTCTTCAACTCACCCACCCCATAGCCTGCATCCACTATCGCCTTGGACGCGCGTGAAGCCACATCGCGTGGCACCAAATTGCCAAAGCTAGGGTAACGCTCTTCCAAATAATAGTTGCGTTCGGCTTCGGGGATATCGTTCGGGTTACGTGTGTCATCCTTTTTGCGCGGCACCCAAATCCGCCCATCATTGCGCAACGACTCGCTCATCAATGTGAGCTTGGATTGGCTTTCACCCGAGACTGGAATACAGGTGGGGTGAATCTGAGTGAAGCAGGGGTTAGCAAAAAAGGCGCCTTTTTTATAAGCCCGCCAGATAGCCGTTGTATTACAACCTTTGGCATTGGTAGACAGATAATAGACATTGCTGTAGCCGCCCGTCGCCAATACCACCGCATCCCCCACATGCGATTCGATCTTACCCGTGATCAAGTCCCGGATCACGATGCCGCGGGCCTGGCCATTAATCACCACTAGATCGAGCATTTCGGTGCGGGGGTACATCTTCACCTTGCCCGCGGCAATTTGGCGTTCCAGCGCTTGATAGGCCCCAAGCAGCAATTGTTGGCCGGTTTGACCACGTGCATAGAATGTGCGCGAAACTTGGGCGCCGCCAAAGGAACGTGTGTCCAGCATCCCGCCGTATTCGCGGGCAAAAGGCACACCTTGTGCCACACACTGGTCGATAATATTGGAACTAACCTCGGCCAGGCGGTAGACATTCGATTCACGCGCCCGGTAGTCGCCACCTTTCACCGTGTCGTAAAAGAGGCGAAAGACGCTGTCGCCATCATTGCGGTAATTTTTGGCGCCGTTGATGCCGCCCTGTGCGGCAATGCTGTGGGCGCGACGGGGGCTGTCTTGAAAGCAAAAGCTCTTGACATTATAGCCCAACTCCCCCAGGGAGGCTGCTGCGGAAGCGCCAGCCAACCCTGTGCCGACCACAATGATCGTAAATTTGCGCTTGTTGGCCGGGTTGACCAACTTCATCTCAAATTTATGCTTTTCCCATCTCTGCTCAATCGGGCCGGAGGGAACGCCGGCGTTTAAGGTGGCTTCGGTAAAGGTTGGCATTTGCTTAACCGTGACCGAAGGCGATGCTACTGTCGTCATGCCAAATTCTCCTCAATCCTATCTGATAATGCCAAAAACCACCGATAACGGGACAAGCGCAAAGCCGACGGGAATGAGTACACCCAAGCCCAATGCCAGCGCCCGGATCGGCGTTTCTGTGTTTTTATTGTTGAGGCCGAGCGTCTGGAACATGCTCCAAGTGCCGTGGTAGAGATGGAAACCCAGCGCAATCGAGCCTATAAGATACAAGAGGGTCGCCGGCAAAAATTGGAAGCCATTCACCAAGTTTTGGTAAGGCTCGCCCCGCACAAACCCACCTGGCGCCACCGGCATGCCCCAGGTCAGGTGCATCAGGTGGTAGATTAAAAATATGAGCAGCGCCACCCCGCCATAGCGCATGGTTAGCGAGGCATATTTAGCCTGGACGTGTTTCTTGACCACATAATTTGTGGGTCGGGCATGTTGCGCCTGTTGATACAGCGTGTACGCCGCCCAGATGTGGAGCAAAATTGCTGCAATCAAGACTGTGCGTGCGATGATCAAAAGGTGCAAATGGCCAAAAATCGGTGCCCCAATGCCCCGCAAATCTTCGGCGTACGTGTTAAAATATTCCGCCCCCAAAAATGCCTTGAGATTGCCGTACATATGGACCACAACATAACCGATCCAGATCAAGCCAGTGACGGCCATGATCACTTTCTTCCCAATCGATGAGCGATGAAGCGTCATCACATACATAGCGGGAACCCTCCTTTATAAATAGCTTTCTGAATAAATGGAATCAACAATGGTTTTTCGAATTCAATTTTTATGCAAGCGCGCATCAAACAGATCAAGCTGATCGACGTGCATGGTAATTTACCATGCTGCTTCTACCATAAACCCGCTTGTGGCGCGCCTGTTGATTAGCGCCTTATTCTTACAATTGCACCTCAACTTGAACCATTCTATTTTACCACAATAGGGGCATAAATGAGTTGCAATCCTGGTTACGATTTCGCATAATACTTGTTATGATTTTTACCAGTTGGGCGTCAATAATAAGGCGCTCCAAGGTTCTAATTGTGTGATGAATTTTTTCGTGTGCATGCGTTTGACCTGGTTTTTTACAACATCGTACCATTCGCCAGTCCACGGTAGCTCCAGCGTAATGCGGCGTGAATTGTTGCCAAAGTTCAGCGCCACGATCGCAAAATCACGCGGGCGGTTATCGCCACTATCTGGCCAACGCGTAAAGCGCACGACATTCTGTTCGACAAAATTATCGGCGTAGAATTCGATATGGTCGCTGCGTAGCGCCGGATGGCGGCGACGCGCCTCGATCAAACGCTTGACAAGGGCATAATGCTCAGCATGATCGGGTTTCTGCAATTGTTCCCAGTGCAGTGGTTGAAAATCGATTGTACGCGGCGCATCCTCGCCAAACTCCTGGCCGGCATAGAGCATAGGAATGCCTGGTGTTGCCAGCAATCCAACCAGCCCTAAGCGTGCCTTGGCCAGGGCTAATTCATCGACACTCATGCCCGAGGGACGCTCAATATTGACCCAGGAGTAAAACTTAATCTCATGCTCGGGACGCACTTCGTCGTGGCTACAGGTATAGTTGACCACTTGCGTCGCCGTCGTAAAGCCATCGGCGCGAAAGCCACCCAGGGCGCGCCAGATATCGTTTTTTTCCCATTCCCAGCGCTGGTTTAGCACATCTTCCAGCACATGATGAAAGCGGCCATTCCAGCAGGCATCCATCTCGGTTTCGGCCACCAAGCGGGCGCTTGTTTTGTCTGGATGCGCGCCTTCCACGGGCCAATATTCACCCACCAAAATGCAATCAGGTTTGGCTTGACGCGCCGCCCAACAGATCGCACTGATGCCATGATAGGGGTCGAAGCCCGGTCGTGCAGGGTTGCGGCTATCATAATCGACCCCGCCGACCCAGTCGAAACGGAAGCCATCCACATGAAATTCTTTTAACCAATAACGCACTACATCTTGAAAGTAGCGGGTGGTTTCCGGGGCAAAGTGATCCCAATCGACACCGCCCCACATGTTGACGGCTGGCGGCGTATGGTGGAAAAATGGATTCCAGTCATCCATGCGTTCGCCTTTAGGGCTGTACATTGGGGGATAAAAACGATAGTAAGGGTGCTCACCCCAGGCGTGGTTAAAAGCGACATCGAGGATGACGGCGAGCCCACGGGCATGGCAGGCATTGACAAACACTTTGAAGTCTTGCGGTGTACCGTAGGTGTTGGCGATGGCACAGTAAAAGACAGGGTTATATCCCCAACTAGACGCGCCGGGAAAGGCTTGAATGGGCATCAACTCGACCGCATTGACGCCCGTTTCGACCAGGTAATCGAGCAGAGTCATCAATTCGCGCAAATTGCCATAGCGCGCTTGATTCGCCACCCAGCGCCCGGCAAAGTCGCGTATGCACAACTCGTAGATGATCAGATCGCGCAGCGCTGGTGTGCGCCATGCCTGATCGGCCCATGCAAATGGAGTCGAGCGGGCTGGCAATACACCCCAAGCCCCATTGGTCGTCCATGCCACTTCGGTTGCATAAGGGTCGCCGACCCAGGCATGGGTTTGATCGTCAATGGCCACATAGAAACCGTACTGGGTTGCACCAGGGTGCGTAACTGTCGTCCACCATGTCCCTGCGCCGTCGGTTACCATGCGATGGGCGCGCGTGTTCCAGCCATTGAAATCGCCAACAAGACTGACATAGGATTTGAAAGGGGCATAAAGCACAAAGGTTACCGTGTCAGGCGCCACTAACTCAACGTGCGCACCACCGCGTACATCCATCGCCAACGGTTTGGACTGAGGAAGAAGATCAGAAATGGAATTCACAGCTATGGTTCATTGACTGGACGATCGAATCGTCGGGGTAGGAGATAGTAAATGGTAAGTGGTAAGTGGTAATTTTAATTCAGGCATTTAAATCGCGCTCCACTTGGGCTAGCCAAGCTTGATCGCGGCTGGTGAAGATTTCGCCATTATGCTGCCGGCTCCAAGAACCTACTAGCCAATAGAGCAGACGGGCCGCCTGGCTTGGGGCCACCAGGGTGCCACCTTCGTGGGCTTCGTGGAACATACTCAGATTCAGGACACTGTCCTCTGTATCCACGCTGCGCAAATCGGCCTGCATGTCGGTATCTAAAATGCCAGGGTAAAGCGCGTTGACTGTGATCCCACTGTTGGCCACTTCCAACGCCAGGACACGGGTCAACTGATCCAACCCGGCTTTGGCCGCGCCATAGGCACTTAAGCCCGCATAAGGAATGTGCGATAACCCGCTGCTAACGTTTACAATCCGCCCATAGCCCTGCTCTTGCATGGTAGGCAACACGGCGTGCGCCAGATAATAGGGGCCAATCAGGTTGACGTGAATGTTGTAGGCCCACTCTTCCGGATCGCTCTCGGCTACTTCGTCCACTGGCCAGACAAGGGCCGCATTGTTGATCAATATATCAATGCGGCGGAAGCGTTGTAATGTTTCGTCCACCAACTGCCCTACCTGCTCCCAATCGCTGACATCGGCGGGAATGCCCAGCGCGCGTTCACCCAGGCGACTGGCGGCGGCTGCCACCTGGTCTGCGCTGCGCGCGGTTAAGACGACGGTGGCGCCGGCCTGGATCAATTGCTCGGCCGCGGCCAAACCGAGGCCACGGCTGCTACCGGTGATAATTGCGACTTGTCCCTGAAGTTTTTTGCGTGCCATGCCAGAAAGTTTACCAGACAGATGGGAAATGGTCTATTTTTCGATAGAGTTTGGCGTGCTTAGGTGGGAAATGGTGCAATCACGGTCAGAAAGGTGAGCAGCCCGTCACCTTGGTTATCCACCCCATGCAAGATACCCGCCGGGGCCAGAATGAGTTCGCCCGCACCGCAAACTTGCTGTTGCTCACCGACTGTAAACAGACCTTCACCGGCTAAGACCTGATAGAACTTATCTTGATCGGGGTGGTCGTGCAAATGTTGGCTCTGACCCGGCAAGAGCGAGTTCAAACCGACTAACAGCCGTTCGCTTTGTAAGAAGGTATGTTTGAAGGGTTTATCCGTCCGGCCCTGCGCATAATCCAACGGACGGATAAAATAAGCGTTTGTCATGCTCTACCGCCATGTTCTTGTAGATACGTTACCGCCGCGCCAGCTAAGAGCGCCACACCAGTCGGCAACATGCGCTCGTCAAAATCGAAGGTGGGGCTGTGATGCGGGCTGTGCATCGGTCCGGCTGGGTCAGACGCGCCGACCAAGATAAAGCAGCCCGGCGCGCGGTTGAGAAACTCCGCCATATCTTCCGCCACCATCATCGGTGTGATCTGCGCCACCTGTTCCGGGCCGGCAATCTGTTCGGCCACGGTTTGCATCAACTGTGCCCCGGCCACCGAATTAATCGTCGCCGGCACACTGCTGGGGAAATCAATCTCACACGTTGCGCCATAGGCCAGACAGATTCCTTCTGCCATCTCACGCATTCGCCGTTGAAGCTGTTGGTTTACCTGCTCATTAAAGGAACGAATCGTACCGATGAGTTCGGCCTTGGCTGAAATAATGTTGTAGGCGCTGCCGCTCTGCAAAGAACCAACCGTGATCACCGCTGTATCGACTGGGTTGACATTACGCGCCACAATGCTTTGCCAGGCAACCACAATCTGGCTGGCAACCAGGGTCGCGTCGATGGTTTCGTGTGGCGTCGCGCCATGACCGCCGCGACCGTGTACGGTCAAGGTAAATTTGCCCGCCGATGCCCATAGCGGACCCGGCTGGACAACCACCTGGTTGAGCGGTAGTCGGCTCCACAGGTGTAAGCCAAAAGCGGCGGCCGGTGTTGGTGCGTCGAGCACGCCATCCTTGATCATCGCCATTGCGCCGCCCAAACCTTCCTCGGCCGGTTGAAAGACGAGCTTGACACGTCCCCCTAATTCGTTGCGCCGTTTGGTGAGGATGCGCGCCACGCCCATGCCAATCGCGGTGTGACCATCATGGCCGCAGGCGTGCATCACCCCGTCATTCAGCGAGCGATAGGGTGTGTCATTCAACTCGTGGATTGGCAAAGCATCCATGTCGAAACGCAGCAAGACTGTCGGTGCATCATTGGCTGCGTGGTCGCCTTCGATCATGGCGACGACACCGGTCTCGCCGATGCCCGTGCTCACTTCCAACCCCAGTTCGCGCAAATGATCAGCCACGACGCCAGCCGTGCGCACCTCTTGGAAGCCAAGCTCCGGGTGTTGATGGAAGTCGCGCCGCCATGCTACGAGATCGGGGAAAAGGGCTTCGGCTTCGGCTTTTAGTGTTTGGTAAATGGTCACGGTTCCTCTTTTATCAATTGGTTGAGATGGAGCGAACAAGTTTTCTGAAAACTTGTTCTGAAAAATCCTTGTCTCCATCGGGCAAAGATGCTATACTTTGAAGTAATTTTCGACATCAAAAATGTCATTCTAACGTATTGACAAATATGTATAAGTGTGTATAATAATATGACTTTCGAATGGGACGACGACAAAGCGACAATCAATCTAGCCGTTCACAAGGTTTCATTTGAGCAAGCAAAGCGAGTCTTTGATGATCCAATGGCACTCCCTTTTGAAGATGAAGCGCATTCTTCGGCAAACGAAGATCGGTATGTGATGATTGGTATGTGTGCAATCGGTTTGTTATTCGTCTCATTTACGTATCGGGACAGTACAATTCGCTTGATCTCTGCCCGGCGCGCCGGCCGCAGAATGCAAAGGCTATATAATGGTGAAGAAGAGTAGATCTCCTATGAACACAAAAGCGCAAGTTGAAGAAGCAAATTTTGACCCCGATACAATGAAGCGTCTCCCCCGTGGAACCTTCCTCGCGACACTGGGCGAAACATCTGACCCACGCAAGACAAAGGTGCGGGTGACACTTTATCTGGATTCAGATATATTGACCTATTTCAAAGAACGAGCTGCCCAGCCCAATGCGGCGCCCTATCAGACACAGATCAACAATGAGCTGCGCGGTCTGATGGAAAGGGATGCACCGATAGCCTTTGATTACACTAGTTTGCTTGAAAATCGCCCCTTTATTGCCGCACTGGCAGAGAAAGTGCAAGAATACCAGACAGCGGAGAAGTAACTTTTTACTTGTCCAGCGCCTCGTCCAATACCTGGTTTGTCGCCCGCACTTGTTCATATTGTTGACGGGCGCGGTTGATCAATTCGCCTAACCCTTCTAGTCGTTCGCGCAGATCAAACTCACTGGTGCTGGCTTCCCAGGCTTCGCGCAGCAAGTCCTCAAATGACTTGGCGCCTTCTACCTGACCTAAAATCAGGTCCAATTCCCCGATCACCAGCTCGAACATGCGAATTTTGCGCGCCAACAATTCGATCACATGCGCTTCAATCGTTTCGTTGCAACTCAGGTTGAAAATCGTCACATCATTGGCCTGCCCCAAGCGGTGCAAACGACCAATCCTCTGCTCGACGCGCATCGGGTTCCAGGGCAGATCGTAGTTGATCAACTGGTGACAAAATTGCAAATTGCGCCCTTCAGCGCCGCTTTCGGTACTCACCATCACGCGCAGAGTGGGGTCAGTGCGAAAGGCGGCCACGGTTGCCTCTTTTTGATCGATATTCAGGCCGCCATGAAAGCCGGCCGCGCTAATGCCCCAGTGGCGCAGTTGCGTCACAATCGTTTCGAGCGTCTGCCGGTATTCGGTGAAGATCAAAAATTTGCCGGGAAACTGGGCTAGAATTTCGCGCACGGCCACCAGTTTACGGCCAATCGGGATCGACTCGGCCAGCGTTAAGAAGCGTTGCAATTCGGCGCGCGTGCTTTCGCCGTGGGCGCGATCTTGCACCATTTTGCGCAAGGTGGACGCTAGCGCTTGCGGGCTGCTGGTCAGCTCCTTTTGCAGCGTGATCAGCGTCAAGCGCAAATGTTCGTCACTTTCTACGCTGCGAAAGCGCCGGCGGATATAGTCGGTGACATCACTGTATAACAGCCATTCCGCTTCACTTAATTTTAGGTGATAAATGGCAGCCTGACGTTTTGGAAAAGTGATATTGACCTTGGAACGCCGGTTGCGGATCATCACATCGTTGAGCAGGCGGCGCAGTGACTTGGCGTTTTTGGGCTGGCGAGCGTCGGCTTGTTCCAAGAAATGATTACGAAAGCCACGCACGGTACCCAACTGGCCAGGCGCCAAAATCGTGATCAGGCTGTACAACTCCATCAGGTCATTCTGGACGGGCGTCGCCGTCAAGAGCAGGACATAGCGTTTGCGAATTTGGTTGACAAATTGCCAGGCTAATGTGCTGCGGTTCTTGAGCTTGTGTGCTTCGTCGATCACCAACAGATCGTATTCACGCGCCAAAATGCCTTCGCTGTGCTGCTTCAACTTCGCCCGATCCAGGCTCGTCAGCCAGCGTCCACTCTCGATATCGCGAATCTCGCGCCAGTGCGCTGGCGTCTCCATCACGCGGAATTCTTCGTGAAACTTGTTCGACAACTCTTCGCGCCACTGTTCGGTAAGCGACGCCGGCGTCAAGACCAGCACCGAACGCACCAGGCCGCGCTGAATCAGTTCCTTCATCACAATGCCAGCTTCGATCGTCTTGCCCAGGCCCACTTCGTCGGCCAGCAACGCACGCCCGCGCATGTCGCGCAGGGCGCGGATCGCCGCCTCGATCTGGTGCTCATAGTGCTCGACGGACAACTCTTCCAGACAGAGCAATTGGTCAAAACCTTTACTCAGCCGTAAAATTTCGGCCTGATTGCGTAGCTGGTAGATCGGCAGCGTTTCCGGAGGACGAGTGCGACCGTGGATGCGAAAGAAGTTCTCTAGGTTTTGCGGCGTTTCCAGCACACGCGGCGGCAGGGTGATGCCCAGCTCGGCAATGCGGCCGGCCATCGCGTAATCCAGATTATAGCGATAACCACAGCGAAAGCAGTGCGTCGCCGTCTCTTCGTCCAGCCAACTGCACTGCGGGCAACGTTTGCCAACCACCGCTTCAACGGTTTTCTGTTTCTTTGCTTTGGGTTTGGTGGGCTCGTCCGGAATTTCGAGCCACTCGAATCGTTCTTGTGTCATATCTGAAAATCTACCACAGAATCAGTTAGTTGCAAAGCTTCTATCAATGCGGCATCGCCTGGCCGTGTTCTTGTTATGAATCGAGCTAATCTCATGCAAAGCCGCAAAGGCGCAAAGCTTGCTTGTACACCTGCTTTGCGCCTTTGCGGCTTTGCATGAGACTTTGGGTTGACGCTAGCCTATGCGCGAAGCAAAACGCGCCCGTTGCTGCGCCCAGTCGCGCAGGGCGTCGATCTCCTCCGCCATCATCTGGCTCAATGGCACCGTATCCTGTAGCACATCAAGCAAATCAGTCTCGGTCAGCGGACGATTTCTGTCAAAGGCCTCGTATAAACCGGCGATCACAGCCTGCTCAATTTCGGCGCCGGAAAGCCCATCGGAGGCCATCGCCAGCGCGTGGACGTCAAACTGGCTCGGGTCGCGGTTGCGTTTGGCCAGATGAATTTTCCAAATCTCCGCCCGTTCAACCGTGTCGGGCAGATCGACGAAGAAGATTTCGTCAAAGCGGCCTTTGCGCACCAATTCCGGCGGTAAGTGGTGGACCTGATTGGCCGTCGCAATCACGAAAACGGGCGCTTTCTTCTCTTGGAGCCAAGTGATAAAGCTGCCAAAGACACGCGCCGCCGTCCCCGCATCACTGACGTTGCTGGAGCCAACACCCGAGAAGCCCTTCTCGATCTCGTCGACCCAGAGCACAACCGGCGCAATGCTCTCCGCGACTTTAATTGCATTGCGCAAATTCTCTTCACTTGAGCCGACCAGCGAGGAAAAGAGTCGGCCTACATCCAGCCGCAACAGGGGCAGCCGCCACGAATTAGCCACCGATTTGGCGACCAGCGACTTGCCGCAGCCCTGAATGCCAACCAACAAAATCCCTTTTGGTTCGGGCAAGCCAAAGGCGCGCGCTTCGTCGCTAAAGGCGCGCACCCGTTTGCGCAGCCACTCTTTGAGCGTCTCTAGCCCGCCCACGTTGGTCAGCCGCTCTTCGGTGGCGTAAAACTCCAGCAGACCACTTTTGCGGATGATCTGCTGCTTCTCGGCCGTGACGGCTTCGACGGCGTCACCGTCCAGTCGACCGCCCGCCTGCACAATCGCTTTGGCGATCGCATCGGCGGCTTCGTTTTCCGTTAGCCCCAAACAGGCCTGGATCAGGCGTGTGCGTTGGCGTTTGTCGAGTATAACTTCAATCTTACCGTTGCGCTGGGCGCTCTCCACTACACCGATCAATGTCTGCTGCAACTGCTGGGCGTCGGGCAGGGCAAAATCGAGTACCGTTACTTCCTTTTCTAACTCGGGTGGAATCCGCAGCACGCCGCCCAGCAAGATCACCGTCTTGTTGCTGGCGCGCAAA
>Ga0105054_10006475_pt1 | contig 16319 bp, 8 predicted proteins | sample BON02_FD_78091 | JGI IMG/M metagenome (GOLD analysis project Ga0105054, IMG submission 78091) | Freshwater microbial communities from Lake Bonney liftoff mats and glacier meltwater in Antarctica - BON-02 (megahit assembly) | ecosystem: Environmental > Aquatic > Freshwater > Ice > Glacier...
CCCGTTGTTTTTTTTTTTTTTTTTTTTTTTTTCGGGGGAGGGGGTTGTTTTTTTTTTTTTTTTTTTTTTTTTGGGGGGGGGGGGGGGGGGGGGGGGGGGGTGGGGGGGGGGGGGGGGGGGCGGTTGTGAAGAGAAAGGGGGCGCCCCGGGGGCGGGTTGGTTTTTTTTTTTTTTTTTTTTTCTCGCGAGAGAGGAGCGCGCGATTCTTTTCTTCCATCTACTTGGGGCGGCGGATGTGGTGGGGTGGGGGGATGAGAGGAGGGGCTCCGTGGGAGAGCTCGCGCATCGTTCTCGGGATCTGGACAAAAAGCTAGGTAGATTGTTTCTCCTTTCGTCTGCGGTTCTGTTTTTTTGCGACAGATCGCGAACCGACGGCGGCGGGCGATTGGGGGAGCGGGGTGGGAAAAAGGTGGCACTTGCGGGATGAAGAGGCAACAACCCCATGGTCTCATTGATGGGATGGCGCCTGCAGGGGGAAAAGAGGCGGGGGTTGAGGGAAAAGACACAAAAAACGACGGCGCTTTGGCCCTGTCGTGTGTTTTTGGCCCTGTCGTGTGTTTTTGGCCCTGTCGTGTGCTTTTGGCCCTGTCGTGTGCTTTTGAGGGGTTGCGTGGGTCGGGCGGGAGGAGGAAGCAAGAGCAACCGCAAAAATGGCGAGAGCGTTTCGGGACGCCCTCTCCTCTCTTTCCTCTCTCTGTCTCTCTCGGTCCTGCGCGCGCAGCAGTGAAAAGAGGCAGTGGGACGACGCGCCGGCCCACCCTCAGCCGCCCCAGCCGTCAAAGACCATGGGCGCGGGGCCAAAGGCGCTGCCGCCAGCAAACGGCTCCGGCGGCGGCGGCTGAGCGGCGGCGGCGAGCAGCGGCAGCGGCGCGCCGGCGCCGCCCCCGTTGCCCCAGGCGGCCGCGGCCGCGCGGCGCGTGCTCTCGCACACGGCGCTCCCGCCGCGCAGGGCCGCGTGGATGTGGTCGTAGGGCGCAAAGGGCCTCAGGGAGAGCAGGCCGCCGCCGCCGCCGGGCGGCGGCGCCGACGGCAGCGAGGGCCGCGCGCGGCGGGCGGCGGGCTCGCCGTGCCCGGCAAAGAGCGAAGGCCCGCGCTGCTGCTGGTGGTGCTGGTGCTGGTGCTGGTGCTGGTGCTGGTGCTGGTGCTGCGGGTGCATGTGCTGCTGGGGCCAGCCCCCCACGGGGGCGAGCGGGGGCGGGCGGGGCGGCGGGAAGGCCGCGCCAAAGCCGCCGCCATCCCCCTGCTGAAGCGGCGGCGACGGCGGCGACGCAAACGGCGCGCCCCCCCCCCCGTGGGGCGGGAGGGGCGGGAGGGCGCCGTTGCCGATCCCGCTGCCGGCGGCGCGGCGGCCCGACGTGGCGGTGGCGAGCAGCGCAGCGTCGACGACACCGCTGAACACGCTATTCCCGTTGCCGTTGCCGAAGCCGCCGGCGCCGCCGCTCCCGCTGCCCCAGCCGCCGTTGTGGCCGCCGTTGCTGTTGCCGGGGCCGCCGAGGCCGCCGCCGCCGCCGCCAAACAAGCCGTGGCCCGAACCGTCGCTGGCGCTGTGGCGGTGGCGCGGCTGCTGCTGCTGCTGCTGCTGCTGGAACTGGAGCTGCTGCATGGCGGCCTGGAAGGCGGCGGCCTGAACGTCGCCGCGGCCACCGCCGCCACCGCCGGCGTAGGAGGCGGCGGCGGCGGCTGCGGCGGCGGCGGCGGCGGCGGCGGCTGCGGCGGCGGCTGCTGCCGCTGCCATCTGCTGCTGCTGCTGCTGCTGCATGAGCGCGGCCTGGCGGAGCTTGGCGCTTCCAGCGAAGCCGCCGGCGCGGCCCGGGCCGGGCGGCGGCAGGGGCGGCGGCGACGAGAAGCGCAGCGTGGCGGCGGCGGCGGCTGTCGCGGCGGCGAGGGCGGCGGCGTGCACCGCCTGCTGCTTCGGCGGCAATTGCTGCTGCTGCTGCTGCTGCTGCTGCTGCTGAAACAGCGACGCGGGCACGCCGCCGCCGCCGCCGCCCATGAGCGCAAACGCCCCGCCGTTGTGGACGCTGCCGTTGGCGCTGCCGTTTTGCGCCGCCGCCGCCGACAGCAGCAGCGGGAAGCCGCCGCCACCGCCCAAAGCGCCGCCCGCGTCAGCCGCCGCCTCTGCCTCGCCCATGACGGCCGGCGCCGACGCCGCCGGGTTCCGGGCGGCGGCGGCGGCGCGGCCCAGAGGAAAGCCACCCGCGCCCGCGCCCGCGCCCAGCATCATAGCGTGCGGGTGCTGCTGCTGCTGCTGGCCAAAGAGCGGCTGCTGCTGCTGCTGCATCTGCGGAAAGTGCGGGCTTGGGTGCTGCTGGCCGGACGAGGAGGCGGCGGCGGCGACGGCGGCGGCCGCGAGCGAGCCCGCGCTTCCGTGGCCGCCGCCGCCGCCGCCGCCCAGCCCGCCGACGGACGCGCCGCCGCCCGCCGCCGCCGTGGCCGCGGCCGACGACGCGACGGGCGCCGTGCTGGGCCCGCACACGAACGAAGGGGGGAGCACCCAGGCCGGGCCGGGCGGCAGGAGAGGGTCAGAGGGCGGCGGCGGCGCGCCGGCCGCGCCTGTGTCTGCGGCGGCGTCGCCGGCGGCGCCCCAACCGGCAACGGTCAAAGAGCCGAACGGGTCGCCGCCGACGGGGCTGGCCGCCGTCGCCGTGCTCCCGTCGCTGTCGGTGCCGCTCGCGCTGCCGCCAAAGGCCTGCTGCCGCTGCTGCTGCGGCGGCGGCTGCGGCAGCACGGACGTCGCTGGCACGAGCTCCACGCCCGCACGCGCCGCCGCCCGGAGCGCCACCGCCTGCGCCGCACGGGCGGCCGCCGCCGCCGCCGGCGTTCCGGCCGTCGAGCCGGCGCCCGCGCCCGCGCCCGCGCCCGCGCCCGCCGCCTGTGCGGGCGCCGCCACCGCCGCCGCCGGGCGCATCGCACCGACGTCCGTCGGGCCGCCCAGCAAGTCGGCGCGGGCGGCGGGCGCCGGTGCGCCGGCGGCGGCAGAAACCGTTGCCGTTGCCGTCGCCCCCGCCGCCGCGCCCGCCGCCGCGCCCGCCGCCGCCGCGCCCGCGCTTGCCGCCGCCGCGCTCCTCAGCTCTGGCAGCGCGTGCGCGAAGAAGCACACGCGCCGCCCGCACCGCGGCGCGTCCTTGCACACCTGCGTGCGATACCGCGACGGGTGCAGCCAGCACTCGAACACCCCGTGCGCGTACCCGCAGCCGTCGCCCCGGCGGCAGGCGCCTTTCCGATAGTCGGGGCAGGCGGCGCCGCCGTACGCCGACGAGGACGGGTCGCGCCGCCGCGCCTTCTCCTGCGGGTGGGCGAAGGGGCACTCGGTCCAGTCGTGCGGGTGCGGGTTGGGGCAGTCGAGCACCTTGAAGCCGTACATGCGGAAGTCGTCGGTGCTGAACTCGGGCGCGTCGACGGCGAACAGCGCGACGGCCGGGGGCAGGGGCGCGGTAGGCGCGGCGGCGGCGGCGGCGGCGGCGGCGGCGGCGGCGGCGGCGGCGGCGCCGTTGCCGGGGACGGCAAAGGCGGTGGCCGACGAGGCGCCGGGCCCGGCCGAGGCGCCGCCCAGGAGGCTGCTTCCCCCCACGCGCTGCGGCGCCTGCGGCAGCAGGCCCTCCAGGGGCGAAAAGTCCGCTTTTCCGCCGTCGCCGTTGCCGTGACCGTGGTCGTGGCCGTGGCCGTGGGCGGCGGCGGCGGCTGCAGCGGCGGCGGCGGCGGCGGCGGCGTGCCCGTCGAGGGTCGCCGCCGCCGGGGGGGCGCGCAGGTGGTGCGGCGCGAGGAACTCTGGCGAGGGGGGCCGGTGCACGGACACTTCCTGTGGATGTTTTTTTTTGTGGGGGTGTTGTCGTGGCCGAGAGAGACAGAGAGGGTGAGCGCGCGCGTCGCGCGTCGCTCGTCGCTCGTCGGTCGGCGGCGGAAATAAAGAAGATGAGAAAAAGGAGAAAACCAAAGACCCACCACCACCATGTCCGACTGGTGCATCGCCGCGCGCAGCAGGTCGAGCGGCGTGCGCCCGCAACCGTCGCGCCGGTGCCGGTCCGCCCCGTGCGCCAGAAGCAGCTGCACGATCGCAAAGGTGGCGGGTGTGGCGGCGGCGGCGGCCGCGTGCAGCGGCGTCGCGCCGTCGAGCGCCGAGGCCGCGTTGACCGCGCCGGGAAATCGGCGCAGGAGGGCCGCGAGCTCGTCCGTGCTGCCGCGGGCGGCCGCGTCCAGCAGCAGGTCGAGCCCGTGGGTTTGGCTCTCGGGGGCCCGCAACAGGTGGTGCGGCGGGGGGGAGTTGCCGCCTCCCCCGCCTTGTTGTTCCGCCATCATTTTGCCACACGGGCTTTCAGGAATGCGCTCAAATGGGGATGCGCGAGGCGTGCGCGCGCGCGCGCCGCGCGCACACAGGAATGGTGCGTGGCGGGCGGGGCGCGTCTGCTGCTCTCTTGGTTCTCGCTTTGCTGCGTGTGGCAAAAAAGGTCGGAAAGGGGGAGGACAAACGAAAAGAGTGGCCCTCGGAAACTATCTCTCGGGAACGCCAGACGTATATCTACAACGTAGAGAGAGAATGAGAGGGGGGGGGGGGGGAGAGGGGGGGGGGGGGGAGGGGCGCGGGTAAAAATACAAGTGCTTGTTCGCTCGGGTGGTGCTGGTGCGGACGTGGGAGGGCAGGGCGCGTTTTGAGGAGAGGAGAGCGCCAAGCGGCGGCCGGCGGCGCGGGCGAAAAAGCGTCGCGGCGCGGGCGAGGCGTTTCTGCCGGTAAGCGGCCGACCCTCCGTCGCCAGGGGACGCCCAGGTGGCGGGCCGCCGGTCGATCGATCGGTCAGTCGGCCCCAGCAAGCGAGAGCGCGCGCGGGGGTTCGGCATCGCGGGGGGTCGGCGACGTCCCTGCGCATTCGGAGGGGAAGAGCGGCCCAGCGCGCACGCGCGCGCGCACGCCCCAAAAAGATATGGCAAGCCAGAGAGATAGCGTCGCCGCGTCCGCGCGCGCGCAAAAAAAGTTTTTGCGGCGCGGCGCGGCAGGGGCGTTTTCCCTCTCTTCATCCTTTCTTTACATCGTCGTCGCCCGGTTTGGCACGTCGATGGCCTCTCCCTCGTCCGGCGCGGACCGGGCCGATCGCGCGCGTGCCCGAGACACCACGGAAATCGCGGCCGGCGGCGGCGGCGGCCCAAAAAAGCAAGCGTTGGAAAAAACGACGACGGAAAACCAAACAAAGGCGTCCGCGCGCGCCGCAAAACAAGAAAGCGGCGAGAAAGCGGCAAACGCGAAGCGTCCCCTCTTTTTTGTCCCTTCCCGTCTCTCCCCACTCCTTCACTCGGGCAGCATCGCCTCCGAGTCGACCCCCTCGTGATCCTCCACCTCCACGCCCCCGCCCCCGCCCCCTCCGCCCCGCCGCCCGCCCCCCCCGCCCCCGTGCGAAGACACGACGTCGTCGATCCGGAGCAAGAGCACCGCGGCCTCGACGGCCGTCTTGATGGTCTGCGCCTTGACGGCGCGCGGCTCCCACACGCCGAGCTCGCGCACGTCGACCACCTCGCCCGTCTCGCCGTCGACGCCCCACGGCAAGGTCGGGACCATGAGGGGCGGGGGGGGCGCGCGCAGCAGGCGCTCGGCCTCGGAGCGGGCGGCGGCGTCGGCGTCGGCGGCCGGCAGCAGCGCGGCGGCGGCCTTGTCGCCGGCGCCGCTTCCGCCGTTTCCGCCGCCGGCCGAGGACCCGTCGCCCGCGGCGCGGACTCCCTCCCCGGCCGCCGCCACGCGCGCCGCCGCCGCGTCGTCGAGGACCTCCTGCTGGGCGCGGCGCCCGCGCGCCGCCTCCTCCTCCGCCGTGCCCGGGAGCGCGACGCTGCCCTCGGCCAGCCGCGCCCGCAGCTTGGTGAGCGTCCTGATCACGTTGGCTCCGCAGTTTTGGACGAGCGTCCGCGGGATCACCTCCAGCGCGGCGCCCGCGAGCCGGTAGGGCCACGCCTCGCGCCCGGCCATCCCTTGGCCGCGCTCGCCGATGGCGCGGGCCGCCGCCATCTCCACCGCGCCCCCTCCGGGGACGAGGCGGGGGTCGAGCACCACGTTGCGGGCCACGCCCATGGCGTCGTGCAAGTTTCGCTCGACCTCGTTGAGGACGTCCTTGGAGGCGCCGCGCAGCAGGATGGTGCACGCCTTGGGCGCGTCGCAGTCGACCAGGGCGGCGAAGAACTCGTCGCCGATCTTGACCACCTCGAAGAGGCCGGCGCCCTTGATTGGGTTTTTGGGGGGGGGGGGGTTTTTTTTGGTGGGTTTTGGGGGTCCGGTTTTTTTTCCAGAAAGGAACGAGAGAGAGCGGCAAAAAACATCAGGCGGCAAAAATCAAAGCAAAAAAAACAAAAAGACCCTCTCCTCCTCCTGCCTCACCGTGCCGATGTCCGAGTCGCGGATCTCCTCGGGCCGGTGCACGACCGTCGCGCCGCACGCGCGCGCGACGCGGTTGGCGTCCGTCTTGCGCAGGCGGCGGATGGCCGAGACGCCCGCCTTGGCCAGGAAGTGGGCGGCCTGTGTTTGTTTGTTTGTTTGTTTGTTTGTTTTCGGTTGATGTTTTTTTTTGTTGAGCGTCGGTGGTTGCCGAAGAGAGGAAGTCAATCGATCGTGAGACGGCCCGCGAGAGCGCCGCTTGAAGCCGACAAACGGAGACAGAGCCTACTCGGGCGGTCGCAGGAACCCCCCCCCCTCCCCACCCCTTTTTGGCCACACCGCTAAAAACCCAAGCGGGGAAGGAAAAACAAAATTCGAAAAAACAAACAAACAAAGAAACGCACCAGGTCGCTCAGGCCCTTCTCCGTGAGCACGACGTCGGGCTTGTGCGCGAGGATGGCGTCGCACGTCGCGCGCACCCAGTCCTCCTCGGCCTTGAGCAGCAGCGCCCTGTTTGTTTTCGTTTTGTTTTGTTTTTTATCGGAGGGCGGGCCCTTTTTTTTTCTTCGGCGTGAGCCGGCCGTCGTCGTCTGTCGGCGCAGGGGTGGGGGGTTTTTTGTTTCGCGCAGGAGGACGAAACCGCTCGTGTTTTTTTCGTCCGGTCTCTCTCTGTCTCTCTCTCTCTTTCGGAAGGTCTCTCTCGCGCGCTCTCGCGACGACGACGACGACGACCGACGACGCCGCCGACGGGCGCCAAGAACGTCCCACTCGACCCAACGCAAAAGTGGGGAAAAAAGCAAGGCCACGCGGACAGGGAACAGCGGCCCCCCCCCGGCGCAACCAAAACCGAAAACGAAAACCGAAAACCGAAAACCGAAAACCGAAAACTGAAAACCGAAAACCGACGTCGACCGACCAACCGACCCAAACCCACAAACCAAAAACAAAAAACCCACAAACAAAAAACCCACAAACAAACGCTCGACCCAAACAAAAAACCCGCGACTCTCTCACCAGTCCTCCTCCTTGCTCATCTCGACCGACGTCTGCGACTCGCCCTTCTTGTACTCCAAGGGGCAGTCGAGCAGCAGCACCCGGGGGCGCTCGATCCGCCGGCGCATCCTCCCCGGCACCACCACGTCCTTGTTGAACAAAACACCCTTCAGGACGCGGCACTCCTCGAGCGAGCCTCCCGGGATCTTCTCGACCTTGGCGTAGTTCTTGACGTCGACCTCGGTCACGCCTGATTTTGTTTTGGGTTGTTTTTGATTGCGGGTTTTTTGTTTTTTGGTGGGTTTTTGGTTTTGTGGGGGTTTGGTTTTTGTTTTTTTGGCGTGAGCGTTGTTTGGGCGCAGAAAACCCGAAACCACGACAAAAAACAACCACATTGAAAGGGCAACGAAGCGCGCCTCTCCCTCTCCGCATCATCCTCTCTCTCGCCATATAACTCACCCCCGCCCACGTCCTGCGCCACGCACTCGACCGCGTCCAGCGCCAGCGCCGCCATGAGCGGGCCATAGCGTGAGGTGTATTTCGTCCCCAGGCATGAGGCCACCACCCGCAGCACCTGCGCGCGGTCCTTCGGGTCGATTTCGAACGCCATGCTGTCGGCCACCTGCAGCGCGTCGGCCAGCGCGCGCTGATAGGCGCGCGCGATCACCGTGGGGTGCACGCCGCGAGAAAGCGGCAATTCCGCCGCCGCTAATAATTCGCCGGCGAGGACGACGACCGAGGTGGTTCCGTCGCCGCACTCGTCGTCCTGGGCGCGGCTCAGCTGCATGACCGACTTTGCGGCCGGGTGGCTGACGTCGATCTCGCGCAGGATGGCGTGGCCGTCGTTGGTCAGGACGATGCCTGCGTGTTGGTTTGGTGGTTTGGTGGTGTTTTTTTGTGTTTTTTTTGGCAGGGGGCGGGGCGGCGGTTCGGTTTTGTTTTCGTTTTCGTTGTTTCGGGCGGTCGGGTGTTTTTGTTGTCGGGTGGCAAGGGGGGGTGAGACCGCGTCGTCGTGGGTTTGTGTCGGTATCAAGGGCGGGTGTGTGGAAGGGGGGGCGGGTGAGTGTGAGGCGCCTGTTTCTCTCTCTGTTCGCAGCGGAAGCGCAAGCGAGGACCGGAGGGCGGCGGCGGCGGCGAGCGGGGAGGGCGGCGGGCGCAGAGAGGGACGAGACAAAACGCAAAGAAGACCGCGCACCTCCGCTGGCGTCGAGGAGCATCTTGAGCATGGAGCGCGGGCCGAGGGTCGTGCGGATGATGTCGGCGACGGCCTGTGTGTGTCGATCGAGGGGAAAGAGTGGGGGGCGTGCGTGAGAGAAAAAGGCTGGGGCAAAGCGCCGATTGAAAGCCGGGAGCTCCTCCTCCTCCTTTTTTTTTCCTCGAACGCCGGCCGACCACGTTTTCCGCCGCTTGCGACGCGCGCAGGCAGCGCGGGTGGGTCAGGGTGTAGTACACAGCAGGCGCGCGCCGCCGACCGGGACGCAAGGCGCGCAGCGACAGGCCGGGGCGCGTTCTCGCGCCGAAACCGACGGGAAAGAAGGGAAAAAACTCCCTCACCTTGGCCGCGGCGATGTTGCCGAACTGGGCCTTCTTGCCCGACTCGCGCTTGGTCGAGGCATTGAGCACCGTCACGGGGAGCTGCATCGTGGCCGTCCGGGGGCGCGCGCTCGCTTGCTTGCTGCTGCTTCTTTTGTTCGTCCTCTTCACTTCCCGTCGATGGGTGGGGAGGGCGATCGGTTGGCTTGTTGGGGGTCGTTAGGGGCGGAGGCGGCTCTCGTATTTCAAAAGTACGCGAGGGCGGGACCGGTGCTGAGTTGTGCGTGTGTTTGTGAGAAGGATCGGGAGCGCGACGTCGCTTTGTTTGGGAGAGAGCGGCGCGCGACCGCCCCCCCCGCCGCCGCCGCCGGATCGTCGCTGCGCAAAAAGCACGAGGGGCGCGCGCAAACGCGCCCAGCAGAGAGAACGGAGAGGCATTCTGCCGTGGTGTGCTTTCAAGCTTCCAAAGAGTGTGTTTGTTAGGTATGAGTGGTAGTAAAGAGGTCAGAGGGAGGGTCGTGCCGAGCAACTGCAAGGGCTGGGAAGCAAAAAAGGCGCGTGGCAAAAGGGGGGGGATGGTCGCTCGTTTCTGTCGTGTGACGGCGGCGCCCGAAGGTGAAAAGAATGTGTGTCTGTGCGAGGGGAAGGGAGAGCCCCCCGCCCGCAGCGAGCGCGAGGGCCCAGAGTCCGGGAGCCGTTTCTTTTTGCGTGTCCCTCATTGCAGGGAAAAGGACGGAGGGGGACAAAACACGAGCGAAATAGGCGGGAAGAAGAAAAGAAGCGGGAGCGAGCCCCCTCTCTCAGACCGCCGGGGGCGTCGGCAAAAAGCCGCCGCCGCCGCCGCCGCCCGTGCCGCCGCCGCCGCTGCCGCCGAGGACAATGTCAGGGAACGCGCCGGGCCCCCCGCCGCCGCCCGGGTCGGACCCCCCGCCGGCCGTGTGGTACACGGTGCCGGCCGAGGGGGCGGCCGAGGCGCCGCCGGCAGAGTGGTAAGGGCTGCTGCCGTTGCCGCCGCCGCCGTTCCCGGCGCCGCCGCCGCCGCCGCCGCCGCCGCCGCCGCCGGAAGACGCCGCCGCCGCCGCCGCCGCCCACGCCGGGGTGCCGCCGCCGTTGGAGCCCGCGCCGCGGCCGTAGCCGTGGCCGTTGGCGCCGCCGGCAGCCGCTCCGACGCCCGCCGCCGCCGCCGAACCCCCAGCGCCGCCGCCACGAAAGACGCCGCCGCCGCCGCCGCCGCCGCCAGTCGTCAACGGCGTCGGCGTCAGCGGCGCCCCCGCGCCCGCGCCCCCGCCCGACGCCCCTGCCGCCGCCGCCAGCAGCGCCTTTCCGCGCCGCACCTCGCGCGACCGTGGGCAGTAGCGCCCCGTCAGCTCCATCTGCCGCTTGAACGCCTCGAGCACCGCCATCGCGACGACAAACACCGCCAGCAACGCGCCCGCGGGCGCGAACCACCACGCCGGCTCGGCGCCGCGGACAGCAACCATCTGGGCGCAGCCGAGGAAAACGGCCGCCCACCCGCCCGCCGCCGCCAGCCACCCGCCCGCCCGGTGGCCGGCGAGCCAGCGCGCGCGGCGCCGCCGGTCGCGCGCGAGCGCCGGGCCCAAGAAGGACGACGACGACGGCCGGCCGTCGCCCTTGCCACCCCCGCCGTTGTAGCCGTCGCCGTCAGACTTGGCGTCGGCCGCCGCCGCTGAGGCCGAGAGGGTGGCGTACGAGGACGACACGTCCCGCGGCCGCAAGAGAGCGCCGGCCAATGCCTGCAGCAGCGCGAGCGCGAGCGCGGCGATGCCGACGGCGCGGTGGGCGCTGTAAGACGCAGAGGGGGGCGTGCGGTCCCACCCGACGCCCAGCAGCACGGCCAGCAGGGCGGCCAGGGCGCAGGCGAGCGCGAGGACTTGGGCGAGCGCGTGGGACACGAGCCAGGCGCGGCCGAGGCGGCCGCCGCCGCCGCCGAGCGCCGCGGGCGCGCCGGGCGGGCCGAGGCCGAGGCCGCCGTTGCCGACCGCTTCGCCCCACTTGCCCCCCTTGTTGCCCCCCTCAACGCCAGATGGGCCAAAGAGCCACTTGTGCCGCGACAGCAGCATGCCCAGCGGCATGAGCAGCCCGAACGCGAGCATGCCGAGCAGGCCGTGCGCCGCCAGCGCGGGCGACAGGCCGCCCAGGCTGTCGCCCGCGCCGCCCGAAAACAGGCCGCGCGGGCGCTCGCGGGCGCCGACGGCGCCGGGCGCGCCCTCGCTTGTCAGCGCCGACGCGCCCGTCGCCGCGCCGCGCGCCAAGTCCAAGGTCATCCCCCCCGAGCGCGCGTGCGTGACAAGACCCGGGCGGCGGGACACGGCCCAGTTCAACTTCAGCGCGGACGGGTCGAGCGAGGGGCTGTGCCGGGCGGCGGGGCTGTCCCGCGGGCGGGAGAAGCACGTGATTGCCGTGCGGCCGCCGCCAACCGGGCCGCCACCGCCGGCCGCGCCGCCGCCGCCGCCGCCGCGCGCGCTGCCGACGCGCGTCGCCCACGCCCCGCCGCCGCCGCGCGCCGAGACGGCGTTGCTCCTCGAGACGCGATAGCCCGCGTCGAGCGCGTACGCGGCCGCGTCCATCCTCTCGTCCACGTCGACCCACCCTATCACGGCGTCCGCGGTCGACATGGTACCCGCCTCGGCGGGAAAGGCCAAGGCCACGTATCCGTCCGTCGGCGCCTCGGCCGCGAAGTGGAGCCAATTTTCGGCGGCGGCGGCGGCGGCGGCGGGGTTGACAGCGGCGGCGGGATCGGCGGCGGCGGCGGCGCGCGTGCAGGCGTTGGGGGGCGGGTCGGCGCCGCCAACCGTGTAGTGCAGGCGCACGCCCGTGTCCGTGTCGAGGTCCGTGAGGCACTGGTAGCCGAGGGGGCTGGGGCGGCACCCTCCGCCCGCGGACGACGAGCCGACGGCGGCGGCGCCAGCGGCGGCGGCGGCGGGGAGCGTCGCCGACGCGACCGCCGCCGCCCCGAGCGCCGCCGTGGCCCCGGCGCACGCACGCGCGACGGCCGCCCGGCACGCCGGGTCCGCGCCCGGGAGCACGGGCACGTCAACGCGCCCCTGACGGAAGGGCGCGGACCGCGACGCGGCAGAGGTCACGCGAAGGCGGGCGGCGCCGCCGGCGCCGCAGGCCACGGCCCAGGCGACAGACAGCGCCGGCGCGGCGCCGCCGCCGCCGCCGGCCGGCGTCGCCGCGCGGTTGGGGCACGTCTTGTCAGCGGCGCCGGCGGTGCCGAGGCGGCCCCACGACGTCGTCAGCAGGGCGCGCCGCGGCTCGGGGAAGGACACCTTGGCGACATACTCGCCGCCCGGACAGACGGCGGCGACGGGGGCGCCGTCGGGCCCTTCGACCGAAAAAGTGATTCCTCTGCGTGGCGCGTTTTGGGGGGGGGGGGGCGGCCATTGTTTTTTTGGTGTGGTTTTTTGGTTTTTTGGAGGCGAAAGGGGTGTTGTTTGAGGGGTGTTGGTGAGGGGGAGGCCGCACTGGGGGCGGCGGTGGCGGTGGCGGGCGGATGCAAAGAGCAACCGCGCGAGCGAGAGAGAGAGCGCGGCGCAGCGCGGCGGAACGGCGCGCGCCGCCGCCCGCCGCCGCCGCCGCCGCCGCCGCCGCCACCACGCGACGAGGCCGCCGTCGCGACCGCAGAGAGAGACGGATCATCATCGACTCACGGGTCGTCCGCCAGGGCGCCGTGCGAGCCGAGCGCCTCGGTCGGATGCTCGAGGCAGTCGGCGGCCGTGTTGGCGTAGCCGTCGACGAACAGGGACGGGTAGGCGCGCCCCGGGCGCGGGGCGGCCAGCAGCAGGAGGGCCGCGAGGAGGACGCCCGCGGCGACACCCGCCGGCAGCCCTCGTCGAGGAGGGAGGACGCCTCGTCCAGACGCCGTGGCACCTCGTCCCGACGCCATCGCGGTCCCGCACGTCCCGCCCTCTCGAACGACCGAAGTCGCGGAAAAGGGGGGCGCGGGGAAAAAGGGCTCGACGAGCAGGCGTCGGCAGGTGGTGCCCGCGCGATTGTCGGGCGGGCGAGAGCGTGATAGGGACAAGGGACAAGGAAGGACGGTTGCGGGCGCGAAGACCTTTCTACGTGGTGAATCGATTGGATGAGTGGGGGCGCGAGTCGAAGACCGAAAAATAGAGGCGACGGCGACGGCCGTCAAAGGCAGGCGACGGCCGTTGTCGTGTTTTTTTCCGCCGCCGCTTTCCCGTGCCCCCATTCGGAGCGCAAATGAAAAGAGAGGGCTTGTCGCGCGCACACACACAACAAGACGACAACTCAACAACACAACAGACAAACACGTCAGTCAAACCTAGTCATCCCTCGCGGCGCCGCCGCCGCCACCCTCTCCTCCGGTCACTGGCAGGAGCGGCGCGCCGGCGCCCCCCTTGCCGCCGCCGCCGCCTCTGCCGCCGCCGCCGCCGCCGCCGCCGCCCCCGCTCGCGCCGGCGGCCAGCGCCGCGCCCCCGCCCGCCACCAGCGCCCAGCCGGCCAGCCGCGCCGCCGCCGCCCCTCTCCCTACCGGCAGGCCCTCGCCCAGCGCCAGGAAGCCCGCGGCCACGCCCCAGACCACCGAGGCGGCGCCGGCGGCCGTGCAGACGGCCACGGCGCCGCCGCCGAGCCGAAATCCGCGGGTCTGGAGGGAGAGGCCGGCCGCGGACAGGCAGGCGGTGGCGGCGGCGAGGCCCGCGGCCGCGAGAAAGGGAGGGAGGAGGCGCGCGAGCAGGAAAAGCGGGGGCGCCGGGGGGCCCAAGGGATTTCCGCCGCCGCCGCCGCCGCCGCCGCCGCCGCCGCCGCCGCCGTCTCCTCCAGAGGACGAGGCGGCCGCCGCCGCCGCCGTTCCCGCCGCCGCCGCCGCCGCCGCCGCCGTCCCCGCCGCCGCCGCCGCCGCCGCCGCCGCTGCCGCTGCCGCCACCGCCGCCGTTCCCGTTGCCGCCGCTGCCAGCGTAAATCCCGCGCGGCAGCACGCGGACGAGAGGCCGAAGCAGGCGCCGGCTTCGGCGCCGCACGCGAGCGCGTCGGCCCCGGGGCCCAGGCGCGGGGCGGGGGGCAGGGCGCGCAGCAGCGCGCGCAGCAGCGCGCGCGGCCGCAGCGTTGGCGGCGCGGCCGCCACGCCGCTGCTGCGCCTCTGCCGCCGCCGGCCGGCCGGGTCGCGCCCCGCCGCCGCCTCGGCCCCCCCCTCCTCGCCCGCCGCGTCCGCCGCCGCCGCCGCCGCCGATCCCGCGCCCCCTCCCTCGTCCGCCGCGTCCTCCCGGGCGGCGGCGCGCCAAGCCACCTCGAGCGCCAGCGCCGCGACCAGCAGCCCCAGGCCGCCCACGAGCCGGAGCGCCCCCGGCGGCGGCGATGCGCCCCCGGCGGCGGCGGCCTCGGCGGCGGCGGCGAGCGCGGCCGGCGGCCCGTCTTGCCACTCTTGGCCCGCGCCCGCGCCCGGCGCCGTCCCCGGGGCCCCGGCCGCCGCGGGACCGCCGCCCCCGCCCCCGCCGCCCCCCCGGCCCCCGCCGCCGCTCATGCCCAGCGCGCACACGCCCGCGCCCACGGCCGCCGCCGCGCCCCACTCGGCGCCCCTCAAGCGCTCCCCCAGCAGCAGGTGAGAGAAGGCCAAGAGGGCGACACACCCCAACGCCGCCGCCGGCTGCGCCAGCGACACGGGCGCGCCCGCGCCGAGCGCCGCGACCGACAGGGCCGCGCCGCCCACGTCGAGGCCGAGGCCGAGCAGCCAGAGGGGCGAGCGCGCGAGCGGGCGCAGGGCGGCGGGCAGCAGGCGCAGCAGCAGGCGCGGGAGCGGCGGCAGCGGCGGCGAGGAGGCGGGCGCGGGCGCGCCGCCGCCGCCGCCGCCGCCGCCGCCGCCGTTGCCGTTGCCGTTGCCCGGCCGCGACGGGCGGCGGGCCGCGAGGCGGCGCGTCGCGAGCTTCTGGACGCCCTTGCCCACGTTGGTCGAGGCACTGCCGATGGCGGCCAGGGCCACGAAGAAGATGGTGTGGGCGGCGTCCCTCATCTTTTTTTGTCCCCGAGGTCCGACGAACCGCCGCCGCCGCCGCCGCCGCCGCCGCCCGAGCGAGCGCGACGCGCAACAACGGAAACTTTTGTTTCTCTCGCTCTCTCTCTCTCTAATTGTGTGTCTCCTCGCGTCCGTGCCTGTGTCCGTGTGTTTGCTCCGGTTTCCACGGCCGGGATTGCAGGGCGCGCGACCGGGGAGGGACGACGATCGTCGGTAGGCGCGCGCGACCTGCGAAATTGCGCGAGGAGGAAAGGGAGGAAAGCGGGGGGGGGCACGGCGACGGCTTCTCTTGACGCTTGTCAATCCGAGTCCTCGCGGCGGTGGCGCCGTGCGCAGCCCCGTCGTTTGGCCTGCTCACGCGCGCGAGCCTGTCCGGATTCCGTTCGACGCGATTTTGTGCGTCGTCGCCAACTTACCGGCGATGGCGCGCGCATCGCTTTTGTCGCCGCCCGCCGCCGCCGCCCGCCGTCTCCCGATCCGGCAGCGCCGCGCGCCGACGGTCGATTGAAACGCCCGGATTGCCCGCCCGCCGCGCATTTTTCTTCACCGACGCCTTGGCCCGCCCAATTCGCCGCCCCACCCGCCCCCGTGCGACCTTGGCCTTGGAAACCGAGGAAACCACGGAGAAATAAAACGAAACATCGCGTGAGTGTTTTTTTTCTTTCTGTCGTCCCGTTTGTCCGCCCGTCGCGTCACGTGCGCGCCCGGGTGCTGGCAAGGGCGCGCATCGGGGCACGGGATCGCGGGGGCGTTGACTTGCGCGGCGCGTCGAATCGGCGCCCCGGAATCGGCGCGCGGGCGGAACCCTCGTCGTCGTCTCCGCACCCTCTTCGTCTCCGCACCCTCCCTCTCTCGCACCCTCTCGCTCCCCTGGGAACCCTTCTCCATGGGCGCGTGGCGACGAGGGCCGCCTCCCCTCCCGTCCGTACAGGTGCCCACACCTCGGGATCCGCGACCCGACGCCTCACACAAGCATACGCTGTCCCGCCCACCCCCCCGCAAAGCCAAAAAATTCAAAAGCTCGCCGCCGCCGCCGCAGCCCGCCCGCCCGCCCGCCCGCCGTTCCGGCCCCGTGCCGACTGAGCGCGACCGAGCGTGAGCGCCCGGGGGCATCCCCATATTTCTCTTTGTTTGGGCCCGGCCCGCCCCCTTTTTCTCTCGCAACACATCATCGCAACAACCTATCCCGCCGCCCTCCGCCCCCCCCGCCGCCCCCCTCCCCTCGCCTCTGGCGGCCCCCCCCCCCCCCCCCCCGCCCCCGCCCCAGCGCTTCGGCCGGCCCCCCCCCCCTTTGCGGCGCCCCCGCCGCCCCCCCCTCCGCCCCCCGCCCCCCCCCCAAAAAAATCCCCATCCCCAGCCCCCGCCCCCCCCCCTCTCACCGGCCAGTATCTCAGAGAAACGAACGAACGACAAACACACACGCAGGCGCAGAGCGCGGGACCGCCC
>Ga0105054_10006484_pt1 | contig 16309 bp, 18 predicted proteins | sample BON02_FD_78091 | JGI IMG/M metagenome (GOLD analysis project Ga0105054, IMG submission 78091) | Freshwater microbial communities from Lake Bonney liftoff mats and glacier meltwater in Antarctica - BON-02 (megahit assembly) | ecosystem: Environmental > Aquatic > Freshwater > Ice > Glacier...
TGTAGAAATACTTGTCTACAATCAATACGAATAGTATTCAAGTGTTGATCGATAGCAGGTAGTGTTTCTTTGAGTCAAAAAGTGTTTTTTGGAATTTGCCATATTATTCTAAAACCTGAACCAATTATACTCCTAAAAATGAAGATACTTTAGTGTTTTTTCTACAAGCTTTTAAAAACCAAGGTTTCAATCTTTTGTCGAAGACCAACCTGAATCATAGGTTTTGAAATGTAATCATTTACACCTATTTCAGTACATCTTTTAGAAATATGTTCCGTAACATCCGCTGAAGTCGCTAAAATTGCAATATTCTTCTTCGTCTCATCCTTTAAACTTCTGATTGCTAATGTATCTTCATATCCATCCATTACTCGCATCATTAATAACAACGACTTTGTGTTTAACAAATTAATGATAAATTGTCCAGTTGAAACCTTACATCTATTTAATAATGAAAAAAAATGTAACTTTATACACAACATTTGCAATTGACTAAAATCTTCAAGTATAAAATATGGAAGCAACAAACATTTTACATCAGTTAAGTTTTGAAGAACAAAGAGTTTTAGGATCTTTAATCGAAAAAAGTAAAACTACTCCAGATTATTATCCACTGACATTGAATTCTTTGGTTACTGCGTGCAATCAAAAATCTTCGAGATATCCTGTAGTTGAATTTGATGATGAAACTGTGGTTTTAGCTTTAGATTCTATGAAGAAAAAAGGATTAACAGGAAATGTTATTAGCAGTGGAATGAGAGCTTTGAAATACCGCCATAACCTTGCGATTGCCCATCCCTTAGATCCTGCCGAGACTTCTGTTATGTGTTTGCTTTTACTCCGTGGACCATTAACGCCTGGAGAAATTAAATCAAATTCTGGAAGATTGTATGATTTCGAAACATTGGCAGAAGTTTTGGAAACTATGGAGAATTTAACAAAATACGATACACCTTTCATTCAACAATTGCCAAAACGTCCAGGTCAAAAAGAAGCTAGGTATTTTCATTTGTTTGGAGAAGTTCCAGAGGTAGATGACACTGAAGTTGCAGGAGAACCTGTTCGAAGAAATGTTGGCCAATTAGAAGAGCGATTGGTAAAAGTTGAAACTGAACTGGCAGAATTGAAAGAGGCATTTGATAAATTGATGGCGGAATTGATGTGATATCACATCCAATTGAAGTGTATTTGCCCTTCAGTGCTTTTAAATTCTCACTCTACTAACACCTTAATAATAATAGTAAAATTATCTGAATTTATTAATCGAACACGAACCAAATACAATCCTGGCTGAAAGTTACTATTTATCTCTTTATTAGATTTGTATTTTACATTCTTGTATAACAAACTCCCCAAACATGACATTATTTCAACTTCATAATAATCTGAATCACCTGATAATTTAAAAAAATTAGAAACAGGATTATTTAGAGATGTTAATCTTCAAATTTGAAACTTCATTCAAACTAAGTTGTTTGTCATTTATACAATAATCAATTAAACAGTCTTCTTGAAATTTTAATTTATTTCTCGAAAAAAAGCAAACTAATTGCCCAATTTCTAAATTATTAGGGTCGCCACTTGGCGCATTGATCATTGACAAATTGTTATTATAGAAGGATAAGTAAAGCTTTTCCATACGAAATGCGTTTCTTCTCTAAACAGACTATCTGAATTATCTGTAACCATGTTAAGGTAAAAGTTATATCTTTCTTTATTTCTCTTCTTAAACAATGAATATTCCGAATCTAAAACAGAAGCAAGACGACCCAAAGCATCACAACTCATAAAAATACATCCTATTTATTTTGAATTTTTCGCTAATTCTTTACGTTCGAAGCTTGAATTCTTCCCCCCACAAAAAACGCTCTAATCAGTTGTAGGATTAAACTGTTTAAATGGATTAAAGCGATTGATTGTATTTACCTCTTTTAATTGTTGGTTTTCAACTCTCACAACTCTTCCAGGGTATTTTTCTACCATTGTCATGTCGTGGGTTGCCATGAAAACTGCCGATTTTTCTTCTTGGGCTACAGCGATTAACAAATGCATGATTTCTTGTGAGGTTTCTGGATCTAAATTACCAGTAGGCTCATCTGCTAAAATTAATGCTGGTTTGTTCAATAAGGCTCTTGCAATCGATAAACGTTGTTGCTCTCCACCAGACAGGGCAAACGACATTGAGTTCATTTTGGTCTCTAAACCAACTAATTGCAACACCTCTGTTGCTCTTTTTTGCATTAAATCTTTATCTTTCCAGCCTGTTGCACCCATTACGAAAAATAAATTTTTCAATACTGTTCTGTCTGTTAACAATTGGAAATCTTGGAATACTACTCCAATTTTACGGCGCAGCATTGGGATCTCTTTTTTGGTTAATGTTTTTAAATTGAATCCAGCTACAGAACCTTCTCCTTCAGAAAGAAGCATTTCTCCATATAAGGTTTTGAGTAACGTACTTTTACCACTTCCTGTTTTTCCGATGAGGTAAACAAATTCGCCTTCGCCCAATACAAAATTTATATTTTCTAAAATAACTGTACTTTGCTGATAAACTGTAGCATTCTTTAATTCGATAACGTTTTCCACTGAAATTCAATATTTATAGGGTAAAGATGCAGAAAAATGCTCAAAAAAAAAGCTTCTCGCAGAAGAAACTTTTTAAAAAACTATTTTTCGGAATATACACTAATGTTGTCAACCCATGCTTTTCCCCATTCTTCAATCTCTTTTTCAGACCAAATTTCTGGATAGAAAATACGTTTTTGAAATCTCGGAGGCAAATATTTTTGCCAGTTTGTACCGCCAGTTGCAGCAATATCAGCAGGTGCTTTTTGCAAATAACGTACAGCCGATTTATAATGAGATAACGGCCAGTTAATATTTACATTCGTGTCATTTTTTTTCAACGCATTTAAAACCTCAGGTAGACCTTGTTCTTCTTTCGTTAATTTCAGAAACGATTGCCATAAATTCAAAGATTTATATTCCTCGCCCAATTGAATGAATTCATTTTTATAACGTTCTTCAAATTGAATCAAGGTCAATGTTTTCTTTCCAGTTGCCAATTCAGTCGCCCCTTCTTTCCAATAAATATGTTCGAAAAGTTCGGCAATAGAATTTTGAGGATTTACTTTATCCCGCACATCTTTATCTACTAAATTTATAAAATCTGTAGAACAAATTTCTATTTTCCTGTATTGTGCTGATTGAAAGCCACTTGCAGGAAGAAGTGACATTCTGAATTTTAAGAATTGTTCACGTTCCATACCGTCAATCATGATGTCGAAGCTGTGCGTTAAAGCTTCAAAATAGCGATTGATTCTATTGACACGGTCAACAAAAAACTTCGCAGTCAGCTTTTCTTGTTTTCCAATTTGCTCAAATTCACGCAAAGCCAACTTAAAATAAAGTTCGGTGATTTGGTGATACATAATGAAAATAACTTCATCTGGAAAATCTGTACGTGGTTTTTGTAGACTCAACAAAGTATCTACTTCAACATAATCCCAGTATTTAACACTGTCATTATATAACAATCCATCTAAATAAGAAAGCATATCCTGCCCAATGGCGCTATACTTTTTTTCTAATAATTCTAAACGCTCAATTATTTGTGGTGTAATTTCCATACCTGTGCATTTTCTGTTTAAGCAAATGTAACCAATGCTTGTTAAAGTTTAAAAATATATAGCACTTTATTTAATATCTAAACATATTTTAGATGAATTGTTAAAGTTTATTTTCTCCTTTTTTATTAAATAGTTGCTTAACTCTAACTATATTTGCATAAAATTTTATTTAAATGTCAGATAATAATCGAGTTTCGACAAACAAAGCTCCGAAAGCATTAGGATTGTATCCTCATGCAAGAAAAGTAGGTAATTTATTATTTCTTTCTGGAGTTGGACCGCGTGTAGCAGGATCTAATTCAACTGATTCTGAAGTTCCTGGTTTAAAATTAGATGCATCTGGAAACTACATTGAGTTTGATTTTGAAGCCCAATGTAGAAGTGTATTTGAAAATGTGAGAATTATTCTAGAAGAAGCGGGATCTGATTGGAATCAATTAGTAGATGTTACTGTTTATTTGGTAAATATGAAAAGAGATTTTCAAACCTATAACCGCTTGTATGCGGAATATTTTAAGGAAAGTTTTCCATGTAGAACGACTGTTGAAGTGAATTGTCTTCCTTCACCAATCGCTATTGAATTAAAATGTATTGCAACAATTGATTAAATCATGATAAAGTTTCTTATTCGCTGCTTAGTAGCACTTTCATCACTTTCTTATGTAATTTACCTTTTTAGTACAGGGCATTGGGGATGGGCAATTTGTATGATTTTTGTAACCGCAATCATCGGACTTTCCTTCTTCAGAAATGAAAGAATGATTATGGGGTTGAACCAAATGAGATTGGGTAATACTGATAAAGCAAAAGAGCACATTAACAAAATTGCAGCTCCACAGTTTTTACCTAAAAAGCAACATGCGTATGTATTGTTTTTACAAGCAGTTTTGAACAGTCAAGAACTTGGATTTTCTAAAAGTGAGCAATTACTTCGTAAAGCTCTTTTAATGGGATTGAGAACAGAGCAAGACAATGCGGTTGCTCGTATGCATTTGGCTGGAATTTGTGCACAAACTAACAGAAGACAAGAAGCAGTTTCTTTGTTAGCAGAAGCTAAAAAATTAGATAAATCTGGTGTGATGAAAGAGCAAATTTCTCAAATGCAAAAACAATTACAACAAGGAACTCCTTCAAAAAACCAAATGAGAATGGCTCAAATGAGCGGTGGACGTCAAAAGACACCAAGACGTTAGTCGGTTAGTCTCAACACAGAAGACCGTTTCGCTAAAAGACTGATATACAAGACTTTTTGTGTCAGTGTAGTGTATTATCAAAAATCTAATTTCTAATTAAAAAAAATGGAAAACATTCGAATCTACACTACTGGTTGGGAAGATTATGAACTAATTGATGCTGGAGGAGGGAAAAAATTAGAGCGTTGGGGTTCGATTGTTACTATTCGTCCAGAAGTACAAGCCTATTTTAAATCAGAACTTACTTTTGTTGAATGGAATAAATTAGCTCATTTCGAATTTATTGCTAAAAGTGCCCTAGCTGGAGAGTGGAAGGTATTAAAAAAAGATACACCTACCTCTTGGTCTATTACGTATAAAAATCTTCAGTTTCAATTAGAATTAACCAAGTTCAAACATTTAGGGTTATTTCCAGAACAACGTATTAATTGGGATTTTATTACTGAACATTTAAGTTCTGAAAATCGTTTCTTAAATCTTTTTGCTTATACGGGTGCAGCATCCTGTATTGCTAAATCTACTGGAGCAGAAACGATTCATGTTGATTCTGTTAAACAACTCATCTCTTGGGCTAAAAACAACCAAGACGAAAGTTCATTGTCCGATATAAAATGGGTACATGAAGACGCATTAAAATTTGTCGAAAGAGAAATTAAACGAGGAAATAAATACGATGGAATCATTATGGATCCACCTGCTTGGGGATTGGGTGCAAAAGGTGAAAAATGGAAATTAGAAGATAAATTGGAAAGTTTAATGGTTGGTGCTAAATCGGTCTTATACAAAGGTGGGTTTTTAATTTTAAACACCTATTCACCAACAATTAAATCAAAAGATATTGAACGCTTATCATCTAAACATTTTCTATCTTCACAAAGAGAAATCAAAGAATTGTGGATGAAAACTTCAACAGGAAAAGAGCTGTATTACGGCATTTTATTAATAATTTTATAACTATTTAAAAACTAACAGATTATGAAAAGTTCATTTATTATTTTAACAATTAGTACTTTTTTATCAGCAACTTCTTGCAAAACTTCTCAGTATGTTGAAGCGAATCAAGTTGATAGCATCCCAGTTGTGAGCAACCCACTTGAAAGTGTCCCAGTTGAAAAACCCTCAATGGTTAATGAACCAAGTCAAAGAAAAGTTCACGAAACGTTTGGTCGTACGAAAGCAGTGAGAATAGAGTCAGGTGAATCTGTCGAATTCGAAACGATTGAACCTGAAACAAAGCCTCTTAAAACAGAATAATTTCTTTCAATTTTTCGTGTAAAACGCATTCAAAGTTATTAACAATTAAAGGTGTACGCATTCTTAAAATTGTTAACAAACCCTCTTCAATTATTCTGTATGTTTGTAATATAAGATAATTACAGACATGTTAAAGGCAGTATTCATAGCGGTTTTGGTTTCATTTACGGGAAATGCACAAAATTTCATCACTATAAATGATGAGAATTTTGCAGGTTTTTTGGTGAAAGAATATCCAACGTGTATGAATGGTCAACAATTAAATGTTTCTTGTGGGGCTATTTTAACTGTTGAATCATTGAATTTGAATGGATTACAAATTTCAAATTTAGAAGGTCTACAAGCATTTGTAAATTTGAAATCATTGGAATGTGTAGAAAATAATTTAACTAATCTGCCAGCTCTTCCTCTTAATTTGGTGAAGTTAGATTGCAGTATGAACCAAATTACAAATTTACCTTCATTACCTTTATTATTAGAAGAATTGAGTTGTGCTGTAAATCATTTAACACACATCCCTTCTCTACCTGCATCTTTGAAAATAATTTACTGTAACTTTAATGAAATTATTTCATTACCTACTCTTCCAAGTACGCTAGAATACTTAGCATGTGGCTCAAATAAGATCACTTGTTTGCCTGCTCTACCTTCTACTATTTTTATTGGAGATATTGCTTTAAATCCATTAAAATGCGTTTCTTCTTATGCTGATTGGATGGATGAAGAAAGCCAAAATCTTCCAATTTGTTCTGTTCGCGACGAAGCAACGAATGAGAATAGTTGTATTTGCATTTCAACTTCATTGTTAAGTGCAGATATAAATTCAACTATGTTTAGTAATTTAGAAAATAGTTCAAATGAATCAGTTACACTTTCAGATGTTTCTATTTTTCCAAATCCATTCAAAGGAAACATCACAGTAAAATCAAAAGACATCATCAACACAATAGCAATCAGAGATATCGAAGGAAAAATTATCCCACTTGAATCATTGACTACAAACGCTATTAGTTCAACTCAAGTAGAATTAGATTTATCAGAACTAATCAACGGAGTCTATTTTATTGAAACTACTGTAGACAATTCAGTAACTACCTACAAAGTAATTAAATCAAATTAGGGCAGGCTACAATTTTAGAAGATAGACTAAAATTGTATTTTTAATTTAAAAATCAATAAACAAAGAATAACCAAAATTAATAATCATTTTTAGTTCCTTTATAAAATAAAATTGTATATTAACTTTATTAAATAATTAGTACTAGGAGTTATGGCTAAGAAGAAAAAAATATACGTGTTAGATACATCCGTTCTGCTTCACGATCATCAAGCAATTACAAATTTTGGTGTTAATAATGTTGCTATCCCGATTACAGTATTAGAAGAATTAGACAAATTTAAGGTTGGAAATGATTCCAAAAACTTTAGCGCTAGAGAAGTGATTCGATTTATCGATAAATTATCTGGAGAAACTGGGCTACAGGAATGGATTTCACTTGGTAGTCACCGCGGTAAGTTTAAAATTGCTTTAGAAAGCAACCCAAGGGAGGTGAATGCAGAATATGTTTATTCGATTGGAAAAAATGACCACAAAATAATTAATGCAGCTCTATATTTAAAGGAAACAGAACCTGGTTATGAAGTGAAATTGGTTACCAAGGATATTAATATGCGCATCAAAGCGAAAGCGCTTGGAATTATTGCAGAAGATTATGCTACTGGGAAAGTTGATCCTGAAGATTTAGAGAAAATAGGAACATACACAATCGATAATGTTGATCCTGAGGTAATTCGTAAAATATTTACTCAAGGTAAAATTGATGAAGATGGAATTTTAGGAGAGAAGAAAATTGCAAATGGGTATTATATTCTTAAAAATGGAAAAACATCTTCATTGGTTGGATACGATGAAAAAACAAACCAATTAGAACGAATTGAAAAGGAATTTGTCTATGGTATTAAACCCAAAAATGCTGAACAAGCTTTTGCTTTTAACGCTCTTTTAAACAACGATATCAAATTAGTTGCTCTTCAAGGAGTTGCAGGAACTGGTAAAACGTTACTTGCATTGGCTTCTGCCTTAGAGCAATCGAAAGGCTATCAGCAAATAATCTTGGCTCGTCCAATTGTACCTCTCTCGAACAAAGAAATAGGTTTTTTACCTGGAGATGCGAATGAAAAGATTAGCCCTTATATGGAGCCGCTTTGGGATAATTTGAAATTTATTAAATCACAATTTGGTGAAAATGAAAAAAAACACCGTGCTATTTTAGAAATGGAACAGCAAGGGAAAATTGTAATTACACCATTGGCTTTTATTAGAGGAAGAAGTTTGTCTAACATTTTGTTCATTGTTGATGAAGCACAAAATCTAACTCCTCACGAAGTAAAAACAATTATAACACGTGCAGGAGAGAATACAAAAATTATTTTCACAGGAGATGTAAATCAGATAGATACGCCTTACTTAGATGAACACAGTAATGGCTTAGCTTATTTAATTGACAAACTAAAAGGGCAATCGCTTTTCGCTTACGTGAAATTAGAAAGTGGAGAACGCTCAGAATTAGCTAATCTTGCGAATGATTTATTATAAAGCTTGATTTTTTTAATTAGTATGAATGGCTGTCTTCAAAGGACAGCCATTTTCTTTATACAATGAATAAAAGAACCTATTACTACCAAACTCATTTATAATAGTGTTTGGTTTATATTGAAGCTCTAATATCTTTGATATTTAATTGCACTGTTTCTCGGTCTTTCCAAACGTTTGTTTCCAAGGTATATAGCACATCAAACGGAAGTCCCGAAGCTACTAATTCCATTTTTTCGGGCATTTTAAATCCAATACCCTCTAAAATAATATCTGAATTCGGTTGAGTCATAGACACTTTTATATGTTCTTCTTTGAGCAATCTCACGTCTGTTGAAAAAACATTTCGCGTCATAAAAACAGGTTTCATATTTCCTGGTCCGTGCGGTTCTAATTGATTTAGAATTCGTTTTAGACGGGGAATTTTTAATCGGTTTTCCTCCTTCGTAAATATTTCATCAAATGAAATTTCAATGTCAACATTTTCTTGGGGCACTAAATCTTCGTTAGCAATGGATTCACTGACAACTTTTTCAAATCTTTCTTGAAATATCGATAAATTTTCTGGGGAAAGTGACATACCAGCGGCATGTTTATGTCCGCCAAATTGTTCTAATAAATCTTCACATTGTATCAATGCTTCGTGTATATCAAAATCATTCACTGTGCGTGCCGAACCAGTAATCATTCCGTTTGATTCCGTTAGTACAATTGTAGGACGAAAATGCCTTTCAATTAAACGAGAAGCTACAATTCCAACTACTCCTTTGTGCCACTCTTTTTGAAATACAACGGTTGATTTTTTAGCTGCATAAGTGCTGTCATTTTCAATTTGTTCTAATGCTTCAAAGGTTATTTGTTGATCTAAAATTCTTCGTTCAGCGTTATCATTGTTGATTTCAGTAGCGATTTTTAAAACAGTATCATACTCTTCCGAAATCATTAATTCAACTGAATGTCGCCCAGATCGTAATCTGCCAGCGGCGTTTATTCTTGGAGCGATGGTAAAAACAACATCTGTTAAAGTAACAGGAAATTGACGTTTTGCGAGTAGAAGTAATTCTCTAAAAGCCAACCTTGGATGCGCATTTAAACGAATCATTCCATGGTAACAAAGCACTCTGTTTTCACCTGTAATTTGCACGATATCGGCGCCAATACTCACAGCTACTAAGTCTAAGTAGCTGAATAATAAATCATTTCCCCACTTTTTTTCTTCGCAAAGCGCTTGTAATAGTTTAAACCCAACCCCACAACCAGAAAGTTCTTTGTAAGGATATTCACAGTCTTTTCTTTTTGGATCAAGGATGATTCCGTTGGGGAGTTCATCACCAGGATTATGATGATCACACACTATAAAATCGATTCCTTTTTCTTTGGCATACGCCACTTTATCGATTGATTTTATCCCACAATCTAACGAAATAATTAAACTAAAATTATTTTCAAAAGCAAAATCAATTCCTAAAAAACTGATGCCATATCCCTCTTTGTATCTATCAGGTATGTAAAAATCAAGGTGTTCGTATTTTTGAATTAAAAATGAATACATCAACGCAACAGCGGTTGTTCCATCTACATCATAATCTCCAAATATTAAAATTTTCTCATTATTTTCAAATGCACTGTTAATTCTTTCGACGGCTCTATCCATATCTTTCATTAGAAAAGGATTGTGTAGCTCATCAATATTTGGTCTGAAAAACGCCTCAGCTTGCTCAAATGTAGTAATTTCTCGCTGAATAAGTAATTGAGAAACAACCCTATCCACTTTTAATGTCGAACCTATTTGTTCTACACTAGAACTGTTACTAGGTGATTTTACAAGCCATTTTTTTTGCATCTTTACATAAATTTTACTTGAAGATATGAAAATAATTGGTTTAGCTCTCGTTCTTTTTTCTGCAGTTTTCTGTTTTGGACAAGTTTCTTATGATTTTAAGGAAGCATTACCGAGCACTGAAAAAAGCAGTATTTCTGTTTCTTCATCAGATTTTGGAATCTATTTATCGGAAAACAAAGAAATTCAATACGAATTTAATGAAAAAGGGATTTCAATAATAACAACCATTTATAGTTCTATTTCTAAAGAAACAATTCGTGAATCTTCTAAATACAGTATCCGTAACGGTTATTTATTTGGCCTCGTTGAGAAGGATTCATTGCCTTGCTTCTTAGCGGAAGACAATCGCTATTATTTCGGATTGAAATCTACAGAACAGATTATTGGTTCAACCTCTCAAAACAGTTTAAAAAAAATAAGTTCAACTTCGTATCTCATTAATTATTATGAAAATGGAGGATTTACACCTAGTTTACTCACTTTTTCAAAAAAAGAATTTTCAATTCAATATTTTGATTATGAAACAAATACCACTCAATTTTCAACGATTGTGAATCAAACAGACAAACAAATTGTAGGGATGAAGTATGTTACTTTATTACCCACCAAAAAAGAATGGAAAGAGTTAGATCAATCAAAATTGTTTGGAAATAAAATTTTGTATTCAAAAATTAAATAAATGCATGGCATTGCTCTAAACACATTTAATAAAAGCGGACAAAATTATATTATAATTTTACATCTATGATAACACCGTATAATGATGAATACTATATGCGACAAGCATATATGGAGGCTGAAAAAGCATTTTCTTTTGGAGAAATACCTGTAGGAGCAATTGTTGTTGCGAACAATCAAATAATCGCTCGCTCGCATAATTTCACAGAAAAACTAAACGATGTTACTGCTCATGCTGAGGTACAAGCAATTACTGCTGCTTCTGAATTTTTAGGAGGTAAATATTTACACGGTTGCACTATGTACATAACTCTTGAACCTTGTGTTATGTGTGCTGGAGCACTCTATTGGTCACAAATTGATAAAGTTGTTTTTGCTACACGTGATGAAAAGCGAGGAGCAGGAAGATTTAAAAATGAATTGTATCATCCAAAAACGTTGGTTACCAATGGAATAATGGAAAAAGAATGCAGCGATTTAATGAAATTATTTTTCGAAAATAAACGTAAATAGCAAAAAATTGAGATGACTAATTCAAAATGAAATGATGGATTTTTGAACTCAATAAGTTTAAAAACAGATACTTATGCTGAAAGTGTCATCAACGATGTTGCGATGGGAGATGCTTTTAGTGATCTTATAAATCTATTTAAAACCTTAGCTGATAATGATGATGTTTCCTTTGGAAATGAGTTGAACCAAACAGTTTATACTTATTTCAACACCAATATGGAATTACCTGACTGGGGAGATCAATCTAAAATAAAAGTAGCACAAGATGTGTTTGCTCGTTTCGGTCCTCAAGTTGCTTAGTATTAAATTTCCACGTTTTACCCTTAGGAATGGCTCGTAAGACTTATATTTACTACACCCTTTATCGCCTTTAAATTGTTTGTTGCAAGATGCAGCAATCATCCAAATTGGAGTCAAATCGATAATTTGGCGAATAAATGATCTGTTTGTATTTTTGTTCCGTATGAAGAGCCCCAAATTAATATTTTTTCCAAAAACAAAAATAAGGGACTCTTAGACACTTTTTATAAAATCAAACTTTCGGAGAGTAGTGTAACTTTAACACCCATCACTAAAACATCATCAACTTGAGATGAAGAACCCTTCCAATTATTAAATACTATATCTAATTCATTTTTTTGATCCAATAGAGGAAGTTCATGTATATCAAGTAATTTCTGTTTAAAGTTATTAATTTTATAACGCTCTCCATCATCTCCTCTCAATTGATCATGATACCCATCACTAAACGTATAAACAATATCATTTGTAAACATATCTAATTCATGAATAGAAAACGGCGTCATTTTCTTATGTAACCCAATTGGTTGGGTATCTCCTTTGATTACAATTAATTCTTTGTTTCTAATAACAAATAATGGATTATTCGCTCCTGAGAAGGATAACTTATTGGTATTCAAGTCTAAGCAGCACAATGAAATATCCATTCCATTTTGCATTTTTCCTTTAGAATTAAAATCGGTATCTTTATTCAATGTTTTAATAATTTGTTCTCGTAGATTATCTAATATAACATTAGTTCTTTCCTCTTCTTGTTCTATTATTATTTCATTTAGTAGTGAGTTTCCAATCATTGTCATAAAAGCACCTGAAACGCCATGTCCTGTACAGTCTGCTGCTACCCAAAAAAGTTTATTTGATTTTGATTTGTATGCCCAATAAAAATCTCCACTTACAATATCCTTAGGCTTATATAAGATAAAGAACTGTGAGAAAACAGATTCAAAGAAACCGTTACTAGTTAATATAGCATCTTGAATTGTTTTTGCATATCGAATACTGGAGTTAATCATTTCATTTTGCTCCATAATTTCTTCTTTCTGTTTTATAACTTCCATTGTTCGTTCTTCTACTATTCCTTCTAATTTTATATTGTCGGCTCTTAGTCGTTTATTATTTAATCGAATAAGTAAATAAATAAAGCCACTAATAAGTAGTAAATAAATAACTAAAGCATAAATTGTTCTATACCAAGGAGGTAATATAATAAAGCGGTAAGAAATTGTAGGTCCTTCAACACCAATTCCGTTTCTACCTCTAACCATAAAAGTGTATTTTTTTTCCCCCAAGTTGGTATATTCCTTTTCCTTTTTAGTTGACCAATTCGACCATTCTTTATCGTAACCAACAAGCCTGTAAGAAAACTGATTATTTTTATCGTTTATGTAACTTGGCAAAGAAAAATTAAACTTTACATCTCTCAAAGAATATTTTAAAGAATAGATACTTTCATCCTTTTGAGTAGCACATGTCTTATACGATTCTCCAATTTTTTCTATGAAATTATAATGATGAATTATAGAATCTTTTCCTATTGTTACCTTAGTTATTAGAGGTGCTTTAGGTTTTACATTTTTATTTTTAAAGTTTAACTCAATTTTATGTACTCCTGATGGACCTCCTAACCAAGCTGTATTACCTTCGTAAAAAGAAGAGAAAAACTTCAATTCATTAAGATCTGCATAAATTATTGAATCTATTTTTAAGGAATTACCAGATGTTTTTAATAGTATTGTTTTACGGGAATTCGTTTTTGTCGAATAGCAATGAGCTAATACGTTGTTCTTTTTTAAAGGGATAGTGATGTAAAATCCAAAATTAACAGAGTTTTTTAGAGAAATACCTTTATAATATTCAAATTTATTTATTTTTTTATTAAACACTTGTATACCGTCTGAAGTTGAAAAAAGAGTTTTTCCATTTCCACTATTTACATATAATTCTTTTAAAGTAGGAAGCCCATTTAAGGTGTTGTAATAATATATCTTAACCGAATCAATATGATTATAGAACCAAACTAATTTTTTTACACCATCTGTTCCTGTTCTTACCCATATAGTTGAATCATTTTCAATAACTAATTTTTTACCCAAAACACCTTTATTTATTTTCCCCTTGTTCACCCATTTACCTTCTTTCCTTTGTATTTTAACAACATAACCTTCAGTAGTGGTAGTTAATATATAATCTTTAAATTTTGGATGTTGAATTACACTTGTGTATGAATCTAATACTGATAAACCTTTAATTATGGTGCCATTTTTTTCAAAAAGACCACTAAATGTCGCTATTATTTCAAATGATTCTTTTTTAAAGTCGAAAGGAGCAATATTTACAACAGGTGTTGGTATTCCTTCTAATTTATAAGTTTTACCGTTTATTAATTGGTACAAACCGTTTCTACTGCATAGATAAAGGGTACCATGAATACGATTAACATCATAAACTGCGCCAATTTCATCAATTTCAGAATTAAACCAAGTAATTGGATGGTAATATTTAACATGACTTAAACCTTCGTCAGTTCCTATCCAAAGATTATTTTCGTAATCTTTGGATATTCTACGAATTCCATTTTGAACAATACCACTGTTTTCTTTTGTAAATGATCTTATCTGTTTTCCGTTGCAATCAAAAAGAATTAGACCATTGTTATAAGTTCCCAATCCAATTGACCCATCATTAAATTGCTCTAATGTATAGATATCGTTTTCTGAAAGATCTCCTACGCCCTCTAATTGACAAATTCTATCTAACTTTTTGGTTTTAAATGAAAATTTATAAATTTCATGTTTTCTATTCATAATATATATGCCACTTTCATCGGTAAAAAATCTGGACGGTTTACCGTATTTAAATTTAGCTATTATTAATTTTAATTTACCGTCAGTCAATTTATAGAATTTGTCATCAGAGGAACTTACATACACGTTCTCTTTAAACGAACTAGAATGAAGGAACTCAGCTTTATTATTTGGATTTGATATTACACGTATGGTATTATTTATATATTGAAATATGTTTTCGTTAGCTATGAAAATCATGCTCTTCCCTTGATGATATGTCTTCCATACCTGACCAAATCTCTTGTATTTTTCGGGAATTAAGTGGGCTAGGCTTTTAAGCTTATATGTACCAAGAGAATCAACTATTAATTTACCAATATCACCAGTTCCTCCAGTAAAAATCTCATCTCTATTAGATATATTTAGGCTATATACATAAGTGTTGCCAACGTCAACACCGATCCAAGCATCCCCATTATAAATAGCTATATTACTGTAATTTGCAGCGTATAGAACTCCTCGGCTGTCGCAAACTACATCCCATGTGGTACTAGACCCACCTATGTCAATTGGTGTGTAATTACGAACAAATGGTTGGCCAATATTTTGAGCGCTTACTGTTATTGAAAATAAAGTTCCAACAGCTAATACAAGTGTTTGATATAGTTTTTTCAATGTCTGTATGTATTTATTAATAATTGTCGAGTTTCATAACGTTATTGATGAAAGTTGATTATATCAGATTGTAAATTTAGAATAATAAATCAATATACAAAAAAATGAACTATTAACCTAATTAATATAGGGCAAATTCATATTTTTAAATCATTAAAAAAACTTTTAAATACTTGATAATAAATTAATTAACCCATTGTTAATCTAATTAAAATAACTATATTTAACTGATAATCAAATAGTTAAATACATGAAAATAAATTTATTCTTACAGTATTTTAGTCAAATTACAGAATCTAGAAGTTATAATAAACAGAATACATGACCTAAACACTATTCTACTCAACGGAGTTGTTGCTACTCTCTTTGGAGCTGAAACATGGGAACAAATGGAAGAGTTTGCAATCGCAAAAGAAAAAGTTTTAGAAAGCTTTATGTCTTTACCCAATGGCCCTCCCTCAGACGACACTATCAACAGCGTTTTTCATCTATTGCTCCAAATAAATTTGAATTATGTTTTGTTAATTGGGCATCTTTATTGTCAGAATCATTTAAAAGTCAGGTAATTGCAATAGATGGTAAAAACATAAAAACTTTTGAACACTTAGACATAGGTCACGGACGTATCGAAACTCGTAAATGTAGGGTAATAGCTGATTTTATATTCATTAAAAATCTTGATTAAAAATGGAAAAATCTTAACCAGATAATTAAAAAGATTGTTGAACTTCTTGGGCAGAAAGTCGTTAAATCAGTTAATTCTGGTGAAGAAGCGGTAAGTTTTGCATTACTAAATGATGAAGTTGATTTAATTTTAACAGATATTCGTTTAAAAGGTAAAA
>Ga0105054_10006501_pt1 | contig 16273 bp, 14 predicted proteins | sample BON02_FD_78091 | JGI IMG/M metagenome (GOLD analysis project Ga0105054, IMG submission 78091) | Freshwater microbial communities from Lake Bonney liftoff mats and glacier meltwater in Antarctica - BON-02 (megahit assembly) | ecosystem: Environmental > Aquatic > Freshwater > Ice > Glacier...
CGGGCGACGCCCTGCTGGCGATTCTCAACGACGTGCTCGACATCTCCAAGCTCGAGGCCGGCCACATCCGGCTGGAAAAGCAGGCCTTCGACATGCCGCTGCTGATCGACAACCTGGTGCTTCTGATGAGCGCCAGGGCCGGCGAGAAAAACCTGGAATTGCGCAGCCAGATCGACGACGAGATTGATGGCCAGGTGCTGGCCGATGGCGGGCGGATCCGGCAGATCCTGCTCAACCTCATCGGCAACGCGATCAAGTTCACCGACACGGGAACGATCACCGTGCGCCTGGAGCAGATCGATGCCGGCGAGACACGTGTGCGCTTTCGCCTGTCGGTAATCGACAGCGGCATCGGCATTCCCCGCGAAGCCCACGAACGCCTGTTTACCGAGTTCTTTCAGGTCGACCCCGCCGAAGCCCGCCGCCTGGGCGGCACCGGATTGGGACTGGCCATCAGCAAGCGTATCGTCGAAGCGATGGGCGGCGCCATCGGCCTCGAGAGCATCCCCGGCCAGGGCAGCACCTTCTGGTTCACCCTCTCGCTTGAGCGCGACAGGCAGGGCCATCCGGCTCTGCCCAAGCCCGCAACGTCACGCCCCAAGCCACGCGCGATACGCCCCCGCAACATCCTTCTGGTCGAGGACAACGAGATCAACCAGAAGGTCGCCCTGAACTTCCTGCACAGGGACGGCCACAGCGTGACCGTCGCCGTGACGGGGCGGCAGGCGGTGGCATGCGCCACATCGATGGCATTCGACCTCGTCCTCATGGATATCCAGTTGCCCGAAATGGACGGTGTCGAAGCGACCCGCGCAATCCGGGCGCTGGCCGATCCCGTACGCGCCGGGGTGCCGATCATCGCCCTTACGGCCAATGCCATGCCGGGCGATGCCCGCCGGTACCTCGAAGCAGGCATGGTGGAGGTGCTGACCAAACCGATCGATCCAGATCGCCTGTCACGCGCCATCGCCAGCGCCGTGGCCGATAACACTGGCGCGGCTGCCGGCGCCGACCGCAGTGTGCGGATCGACGCCAGCATGATCGAAGCCCTGCGCAACGCGATCGGCAGTGACAAGGTCGACGAACTGATCGACCTGTTCGACACCACCAGCAAGAGCACGATCGAGGAGATCTCCGCTGCGGCTGCGGCCGGGCGCCCCGAGGTCTGTGCCGCACTCGCCCACCGCATGAAGGGCGGCGCACTCAACCTGGGCATGACATCGGTCAGCGATGCCGCCCTGGAGATCGAGAACGCGATCGGGGAAAACTGCGGCATCGCGGCCCTCAAGCAGCGCATCGGCGCACTCACCGATGCCTACAAGGCGAGCGTATCGGCCTTGCGCAAAACGGAAACGGCAAGCACCGCCACTCCGGCCTGAATCAGTCCGGCCGTTTGCTGCTTGCCAGTCCGATCAGCCCGTCGGGGTCGAGAATCAGCACGATGCTGCCGTCGCCCAGACGCGAGGCGCCCGAAAGCCCCGGGATCGCCGCAATCACCGGATGGCTTTCCCTGACCAGAATGTCCGCGCGCCGCACGACCCGTTCGACGGCCAGGCCCAGTCGGCGTGTGCCCGCCGCGATGACAACGACCTGAGCCGGTCCGTCCCCGGTCTCGGGCATGCCAAGCAGCCGCGCGAGCGCGACGACCGGTGCCTCCGGCATGCCGGCCAGATGGATCGAACCGGCGCCCTGATGATGCGCAACGACCGTGACATGCCGATCCGGCAGCGCAAAAATCTGCCCGGACTGCTCAACCAGCAGCGTGCTCTGGAGGGCAATCGACAGCGGCAGTTCAAGCACGATGCGCGTGCCTTCCCCGCTTTGGGAATGGACCGTCACGGAACCACCCAGCTCGGCAACAGTGGTCGCCACGACATCCATGCCCACGCCACGGCCCGATGTCGCCGTGACGCTGGCCGCGGTCGAAAAGCCCGGCTCGAAGATCAGCCTGCGCAGGGTTTCGTCGCTGGCCGCGTCCGCGGCCTGACGGCCGAGCAGACCACGCTCGACCGCGCGTTCGCGCACGCCCGCGATATCGATGCCGCGACCGTCGTCGGAGAGCGCGATCGTGACATGTTCGCCGCGCTGCTCGGCACGCAGCACAAGGCTGGCCTGTGCCGGCTTGCCTGCAGCCTGGCGTTCCCCGGCCGGCTCGATGCCGTGATCGACGGCGTTGCGGATCATGTGCATCAGGGGGTCGGCAAGACGCTCGATCATGCCCTTGTCGATACGCGCGCCGTTGGGTTCCAGATGCAGTGCCACCTGCTTGTCCTGGGCGCGCGCCATCTCGCGCACCAGGCGCGGATAACGGCCAAACAGCAGGTCGACCGGAACAATGCGCAATTCCAGAGCGGCATCGCGCAAGCCCTTGAGGGCGCGGCCGAAGGTGTCGCTGATGCGCCGCAGACGATCATGGCGTTCGTCGGCGCGATCAACGACCGACGCCAGGTCCTGCGGGCCCTCCACGGCCTGCAGAAGGGCGTCGCGCTCCCGCGGCAGAAGAAGCGGAGTCTTGACCAGCAACTCAAGGCCTGCGGCGATCGGCATCAGGTCGCCCAGGCGTTCCAGGATATCGTCGATCACGCGTGCGGGCACACGCAGGGTTTCCTCCAGCACCGGACGGCCGGCATCAGGGCCGCGCGCGCTGTCGCTGCGCCCATCGCAGATCGTGACGTGCAGGTGCTCGCCGCTGCGGTCGAGCGCGCCCAGGTCGGCCAGCACGGCAGCACGCCGCGCCGGCGTGGCAAGCAGCAGGCGGGTCCGCGCGCGCCCTTCGCCGACGGTGACATGGCTGGTCACCGGGTCGGTGTTCTCGGCGACCCAGTCGGCGAACGCCGTGGCCATTGCGGCGTCGTGTTCGAGATCGGCATCGACCTCGACCAGGATCTGGCCGGGATCATCGATCACACGCGCCAGATGCTCGCGCGCATCGTCGGAAAGCCGCTCCAGAAGCAACCCCGCCACACCCAGCGCCATGGCCCGCTCCAGGGTCGCTTCCAGGCCCCTGCCTGCGACCAGGGCCCGCAGCATCTCTTCCAGACGGCGTGCCGGCTCGGCATCGAGATCGGCCGGCGGATTGGCGGCGGCCTGCTCGACGATGCGGTCGAGCACACCGCCCAGGGTCGCACCGGCCTCGTCGTGCAGGCGGCCACGGCGCACCAGATCGATGGCCAGGCGCAGGAGCGCCCCGCTGCGCCCCAGTGCAAGCAGATCGCAGCGCTGGGCGGCGGCCTCCAGAAGGTCGGCAATCTCGGCGCCTTCGGGCGCGCCGGGGAGCGCCGTGCGCAGTGCTTCGCTGGCCCGCGCGCAGACACGGATCAGGTCGCCGGCACCGCTCTGTGCGACATGCCCAAGGAGCGCACGCCCGCCCACATCCCGGCCGCAGATTTCCTCGAGCACGGCCAGCGCCAGGGCAAGGTCGTGCAGCAGGCCGACATCGGGGCGGCCCTCGTGAACGGCGCGGCTGAGGCGGCGGATCTGGCGGCGCAGACCGTAGAGGCCGAGTTCGCCGACCTGCCCGTCCAGCGCCAGTAACGTCTCGTCGAGCCGGCGCAGGGCATCGGCAGGAGCTCCGGGGCGCAGGGCCGCCACGAGGTGATCCATGGTGAGCGACAGCCGGCTGCCAAGCGCGGCCATGCGCGGGTCCTCACCCTCGTCCCCCGCAGCTCTTCCGCCACCGGCCGGCATGGCGCGGCCACCGGACCGGAAGGCGGCAACCGCATCTCCCAGGCGGCGCGCCAGGACCTCGTTGCCGGGAACGTCGCCCCGCCGGGACAGGGCCTCCTCGCTCATCGTGCGCATGCCGTCGGCGACATCGACGAGCAGGGCGCGATGCCGGTCATCGAGTGTGATGAGCCCGTCGCGAATGCCCGCCAGCAGGCTTTCGCCGCTGTGGGCGACCGTCTCCAGGCCCTGCACGCCCATGGCGGCGGCCAGGCCCTTGATCGAGTGGAAAGCGCGGAACAGGCCGGCCACGCCATCGGCATCGACGCTGCCCTCTCCCGGGTCGAGCGCACGTTCGATCAGGTCGAGGTGTTCGCCGGTTTCCGTGCCGAACTGCTGCCAGAGGATATCCGGGATGTCGGCCATGTCAGCGATCCAGCCCGCATGCTGCGCGCAACGCCTTGACAATGGCATGGCCCTGACGCGCCTCGAGATCGAGGCTGAGGGCGCCCGACGGCTTGGAGATCACATCAGCCGCGCCCAGACGCCTGGCCTCGACCGCCTGCGGCGAACCAAGCTGGGCGGCCGAGGAAATCACGATCACCTTGGCCACCGAAACCAGGCGCAGTTGCTTGAGTGCGCCGATGCCGTCCAGACGCGGCATCTCGATATCGAGCAGGATGACGTCGGGGCGCAGCGCACCCGCCTTCTCGACCGCGTCGAACCCGTCGACCGCTTCACCGACGATTTCGAAGGCATCATCGGAGGCCACGATGCCGCTGATCACCGTGCGCATCAGCATGGAATCATCGACGATCAGCACGCGGCGGGGCCTCATGGCCGCTCCCCCGCCTGCTCAAGGGCGAGCCAGCCGTTCAGGCGCCGCGCCATGGCCGCCAGGGTGAGCACTTCGCTGGCGGCCCCCGAGGCGATCACGGCCTGGGGCATGCCGGCGACCACGCAACTTGCCGGGTCCTGGACCAGCACCGGCCAATTGCGCTGGGCAAAACAGCCCGCACCGCGCGAGCCGTCATCGCCCATGCCGGTCAGCACGACGCCCACCGCCCGCCCGGCCTGCGCCGCGACGGAAGCCATCGCGATATCGGCATTGGGATGGACCGCGCCGGAGGTATCATGCGACGGCTTGACCACGAGGCGTCCTGTATCGTCGCGCACGATCTCGCTGTTGATGCCACCGGGCATCACGACCACCTGTCCCGGCGCCAGAACCAGCTCCCCGGCGGCCTCGACGACGTCCTTGCCGCTGCGCACCGCCAGGTGCCGGGCAAAGTCGGCCGTGAACCCAGCCGGCATGTGCTGGACCACGACGATGGGGCAACGTACCTCGCGCAGGGCGCAGACCAGTTCGGTCACCGCCCGCGGTCCGCCGGTGGACGCTGCAACGACGACGATCTCGGGGATGCCGTCCGGCGCCACCGCGGCACGCGACAGCAGCCGCTCCACCGGCTTGGCGCGCCGCAGGCTCCGGCGATCCTGGCGCGACCAGTAGCGCACCTTCTCTGCCAGGTTGTGTTCGATCGCAGCCATGTCGAGCCGGGCCATATCCGTGGTCTTTGCAATGAAATCGACCGCGCCCAGATCGAGCGCCCGCATGGTCGTTTCGGCGCCGTCCAGGGTCTCGGTGCTGATCATAATCACCGGACAGGGATGCTCCGCCATGATCTTCTCGAGCGCGGCGATGCCGTTCATCTCGGGCATCAGCACGTCCAGGGTCATCAGGTCGGGCGCATGGCTGGCCGCGATCTCGACCGCCTCCTTGCCGTTGCGGCCTTCGGCGACAAGCACGACGCCCTCGATCCGGCTCAGCATCTGGCGCAGCGCAATGCGCATGAAGGCGGAGTCGTCGACCACCGCGACACGGACCACCGGCGCGTTCATGTTCCCTGCCCGGGCAGGACGAGACGATCGGTGTCGAGCACCGGCACGAGGCCTTCGGCAATCTGCACCTGGCCCAGCAACGCCAGGCCGTCGCGCGTGACCGGGCGGCCCTCGATGCGGCCATGGCGCTCACTGATGCTGTCGCAGGCGATGGCCCACTGGCTGCCGCGGGCATAAAGCGCCATGGCCATTGCGCGCGGGCGCACGGGATCGCCAAACAGGCGACCCAGATCGAGACCAGGCAGGATGGCGCTGCCGAGCGGCAGGAGGCCATCGGGACCCGGTCCGTCACCCGGCAAGGCGCACCAGTGCTCAACCGGGCCAACCCGCAACGCCTTGGCGCCCGGCACCAGGGCGAGCCGCCCGCCGGCGCTCAGGAGGTACATCACACGCTCCTGCAATGCCGTTTGTGACCCGGCCGGATCGTCAGGCAGCGCTGCCGCACCCGCCGGTCCGGCCAGGGCATCGCAATCGATGACGTGCGCATCGCGGTAGCCCGGCGAACCCGGCCGGCGCAAACCGACGATGGTGCCCACCCCCAGGACAAGGCTGCCCCGGGCAAGCGACACCGTCACGGCCATCGCGGCCTTCTGGGGCGGCGCCGGGCGTCCGAACGGATCGTGGAGGATCATGCCGGGGCCCGCCGTCTCGACCGACGCGACACGCGCCAGCGGCAAGGCGATAAAGCCATCGTCGAGGGCGCAGACCAGATCAAGCGGCACCGCGTCCGGCTCGGCCCGTGCAAGGCTTTGCTGCACGACACGTCCGGAGACGGACACGATAGCGGGCACCAGCTCGGTGACCGGGACGGCAAGGTGCGTCAGGTCAAGCAGAACAACCTCGTGACGGCCCCGGCGCACCGTGCCGCTGACCACACCCCTGGACGCCGTGTCGGCAGCGGGCCGCTCGACCAGATCGATCACGCGTTCGATCGCATCGACGCGCAATGCCACCGCACCGGCGCCGCTTGTCGCAACCACCGCCAGCGCTCCCCCGCTCCCTCCGCCGATCAGGGCGCTCAGCGCGATCTGCGGCACGAGGTCGCGGTCGTAGGCGGCGATGCCTTCGACCCAGGACGGCACACGCGGCAAGGGCGATGCCGCGACCGCGGGCGCGGCCCGCAGCACGGTCTCGATCGGAAGAGCGCAGCGTTGCTCGCCGCTTCGCATGAGGAGCCAGCGGGCCATCGTCAGGCCCCGCGCCGGTAAATTGCGGCGGTCCCGCGGGTTTCCCGGACGAAGCCGGAGTCGGCAGCCAGCCGGTCGGTGACACCCAGCAGAAGAACGCCGCCCTCGATGAGCCCGCGGTGGAGCGTGGCGACCGCACGCCTTTGGGCGGCGTCATCGAAGTAGATGAAGACATTGCGGCAAAGGGCGATGTCGAAACCCGTCTGCGGCGGTTCGTCGTCCATCAGATTGTGCCGGCAGAAGGTGGCCATCTCGCTGAGCAAAGGGTCGATCCGGCGCAGACCCGCCCGGCCACCTGTGTGATCGCTGAAATGACGGGCATGTCGCGAAGGCAGCCGCCGGAAGGCATTGAGCCCCGGACCGCCGTAGATCCCCGCCCGCGCACGATCCAGGACGGCGCGGCTGATGTCGCTGCCCAGGACCGTGATCGACCAGTCACCCGGTTTCTCGCCCCGGGCGGAAATCGCCTCCAGCACCAGGATTGCTGCCGAATAGGCCTCCTCGCCCGAAGCGCAGCCGGCCGACCACAGCCGCAGGAAACGCCGCCCGGCGGCCGCGCGCGTTTCCAGAAGTGCCGGCAGGATGTGCTCGGAAAGCACGGCAAGCTGGGCGGGATCGCGGAAGAAATAGGTCTCGTGCACCGTGACCGCCTCGACGAAGGCGAGCCAGACCGGATCATCGGGCGGACGGGCGACCAGATCGTCGATCCATGAGGCCTGATCCCCGAGCGGATGCTGGCGCAGGACGCCGGCGATCTTGCGCGCCAGGAGGACATCGCGCTTGAGGCCGGATTTCTGCCGCAAATCCTCAAGCAGGCGCACGACCTCGGGAGCATCCTGCTCGGCATGCTGACCGGTCACTGCCATGCGGCCCGTCCCCCGGCCGCCATCAGGTCGTCTTGAAGCGGTCGACCTGCTGGCGCGAACGCTGGGCGAGCTTGGAAAGCTCGATCATCGTGGCCGTGATCTCCTCGGCGGCCGTGGCGTTGCCCTGGCCGATCTCACGCAGGGAACCGACGTTGACCTCGATCCGCGCGACCGAAGCACGCTGCTCCTCGACCGCGGCGGCGACGGAGCGGACCATGGCGTCGGATTCCGAAACATGCCGCGAGATCTCGTCCATCGCGCGCTCCAGCGCCTCGGCGACATCCAGGCTGCGCGTCGCGTCGGCCTGGACCTGCTTGGCCAGCGCCTGGATTTCCTGGGACGACTGCGCCGAATCCTCGGCGAGCTGGCCGACCTGTTCGGCGACGACGGCAAAACCCTTGCCGTTGTCGCCGGCCCGGGCGGCCTCGATCGAGGCGTTGAGCGAGAGCATGTGGGTCTCGTTGGCGATACGCGTGATGGCGTCCGAGATGCGGTTGATGCGTTTGCTGTCTTCCTCGATGCCGCGCGCCGACTGCACCATGGAACCCATGCGCGCCCGCCCGCCCTCGACCAGCCGCGCCGCGGCCGTGGCCTGCTGGCTGGCCTCGCGCGTCGTCTGGGCGGCATCGGCGATGGATATGCTGGTCTGCTGCATCGCCTCGACGATCTGGTTGAGGTCGTCGATCTGAAGCTGGGCGCCCTCGGCGACCTGGCCGATGGCGCTGGAGGCCTGCGAGGCGCCGCCCGCGACCTGGGTGGTGTTCTGCGACAGTTCGCGCAGCGCACCCTGGGTCTGTTCCATCAGGCGGTTGAAGGCAACCGAAGCCCGGCCGATCTCGTCCTCGAGTTCGTAGCTGTGACGCCGCGTGAAATCGAGATCGCGCGCGACTTCCTCAAGCAGGGCCGAGAGTTCGGCGACCGGGCGGACCACGAGACTGCGGATCAGGTAGGTGCCGAGCAGGGCAAGAAACAGGATGCCTGCGATCGAACCAGTGATGATCTGGATGCCGGCATCGTCGAGCAGCTTGCCCACGGCCACACGTTCGGCATCGACACGCGTGGAAATCTCCAGCGACATGTCGCGCATCAGGTCGATGGCGCCGTCGAGCTCCTGGGCCGAGTCGGCATCCAGGCCGTTGTCGCTGATATCGCCGACATATTCGCGCAGCTTGAAGACGGCATTGCGCAGGGCGCTTTCACCATCCTTCATCCACGAACGTGTCGAAAGCGTCTGCAGGGCCTCGTCGATACGCTGGGTCAGGTCGGCGATCTCGGCGCGGTCGGTGACGCTGCTGCCGCCGACGCCGCCGGCCATGAACTGCTGGCGCAGGGAAAGTTCCAGCAGGTCGCCGCGCAGGTCCTGCACGGCGATCATGTCCTCGTCGAGTTCGCCGGTGAGCACGCCGACGCGCTGCTCGACCTGGATCAACTGCAGGTAGGCGTTGACGCCCGAGGCGACCGAAATGGTCACGGCGCAGATCACCATGAGATAGAGCTTGGTGCTGATCGACAGTGTTTTCAGCATCGACATCCCCGGTCCGCGGCGGGGGTTGCGTCGCCGCGGCTGTCTTGCGCATGGTTATGTCACAGACCAGCGACACGAAGAAACAGCCGTGCCTGGAACTGTGCTCAGTATCACCCCACGCGCGGGTTTCCCGAAGCCGCGCGTGACCTCTAGGATAGCCTCAAATCAGGGAGTCTCCCATGCTGGCGCGAAGCGATGTCGAACCGTTGTTCCGCCCCACGGCGCAAGCCAGGGGTCTGCCGGCGTTTGCCTACACCGATGAGGCGTTCGCACGGGAGGAATACACCAGCCTGTTTGCGAAAACCTGGATGTGCGCGGGTTATGGCCACGAGCTGCCCAATCCCGGCGATGTCCTGCCGCGCACCGTTGCCGGCGTGCCTCTGCTGTTCGTGCGCACGCGGGCGGGCGAACTCCGCTGTTTCCATAATGTCTGCAGCCATCGCGGCGCCATGCTGGTGTCCGAGCAGGCTTCGTCCGTCCAGATGATGCGCTGCCGCTACCACGGCTGGACCTTCGATCTGGAAGGCAATCTGCGGGTGACGCCCCATTGGGGCGGTCACAACCAGCCCCAGGGCGAACTCGACAAGAGCTGCGCCGGCCTCACCCCGGTCGCCATGACGGCCTGGCACGACTGGCTGTTCATCAACATAGACGGCCAAGCCGGCCCCTTCGATGCCTACGCCGCGCCGTTCCAGGAGCAGTTCGCGGCCTATGGCCTGGACGATGCCGTGTGGGCCCGCACGCTGCCCTACGAGATCAAGGCCAATTGGAAGCTGGTGGCCGAAAACTATCTGGAGACCCTGCACCTCAACTTCATCCACACGCTTCTGGCCGAAGTCGCGCCCTTCGAGCAGCACGCTGTGGTGGCCGACGGCAACTGCATGGGCACCATCATCGACGTCGGCCTGCCCGAAAACTGGGCCCAGAACGACGCCCTGCCGCGCTGGAGAGGGGTCGACGCCGACAACCGCACCGCCAAGAACATGGCACTGTTCCCCAATTTCAAGCTGGTAATCGGCCCCGATCACTGCGCCAGCATGGTCGAATTCCCCGGCGGCGCCGGAAAATCGCACCAGCGCTGGGATTTCTATTTCGCCGGCAGCGGCGCCACCGACGAGCGCTATAGCAGCGCACGCGAGTCGATCATCGACTTCTACGACAAGACCAATGTCGAGGATTTCGGCGCGGTCGAGGCCGTGCACAGGGGTCACCATTCGCCCGCCATGAAGGGCGCACGTTTCAACGGCATCTGGGAAGGTGCCGTCCACCATTTCCAGAAGCTCGTCGCCGAACGCATGGCGGCGTAAAAGGACAGTCTCAAGAGAGGGGATGCCATGAAAAACGAGGTTTTCATCACCTGCGCCATCACCGGTGCCGGCGATACAGCAGGCAAGAGCGAACACGTGCCGGTGACGCCCGAGCAGATCGCCAATTCGGCGATCGAGGCCGCGCGCGCCGGTGCCGCCATCGCCCATATCCACGTGCGCGACATCGCCACGGGCCAGGGCAACCGTGACCGCGAGGCCTTCCGCGAGGTCGTCTCGCGCATCCGTTCCAGCGATGTCGACGTCATCATCAACCTGACGACCGGCATGGGCGGCGACTTCATCCCCGACGAGAACGATCCCGGACGCGCCGCCGAGGGCTGCGACATGGCCAGCCCCGAGGACCGGGTGCTCCACATCGAGGAACTGCTGCCCGAGATCTGCACGCTCGACATCGCCACCATGAACTTCCCCGGTGGCGCCTTCATGAACGTGCCCGCGCACCTGCGCATCATGGCCGACCGCATCAAGGCTGCCGGCGTGACGCCGGAGCTGGAGTGTTTCGACCTGGGCCACGTGCGCCTGGCCAACCAGCTCATCGCCGAGGGCCACATCGACGAACCACCGCTGTTCCAGCTCTGCCTGGGCGTGCCCTGGGGTGCTGCGGCCGATACCGAGTCGCTGATGGCCATGCGCAACCTGCTGCCCGAAAACGCGCGCTGGTCGGCCTTCGGCATCAGCCGTCTGCAGATGCCGATGGCGGCGCAGTCGGTGATCGCCGGCGGCAATGTGCGCGTCGGCCTGGAGGACAACCTCTATCTCGACCGCGGCGTGCTGGCGACCAACGGCCAGCTGGTCGAGCGCGCCGTCGGCATCGTCGAGCGCCTGGGCGTTCGTGTCATGTCGGCGGGCGAGACCCGCGAACAGCTTGGCCTCTCCAAGCAGCACTGAGGAAAGGCGGAACCATGGAGGTCGCACAGACCTGGTTCCGCAAGGCGGACATGGGCGATGGGGTGACCCTGATCCGGGAACCCCACGCCCACCCGACCACGGCCTGCAACATCTGGCACATCGCCGGACGCGACCGCGACCTGCTGGTTGATTCCGGCATGGGCGTGCTGTCTCTGCGTGCCTATCTCGCCGGGATCACCGACCGGCCGATCCTGGCCCTGGGCACCCACAGCCATTTCGACCATGTCGGCTGCCATCACGAGTTCCCCAGACGCCTGATGCACCGCGCCGAAGCCGACATCATGGCGGCACCCACGCGCGACAACATGGCGATCGAGGGCTGGGTGCGCGCCGATACCTTCACCGCCCTGCCCCATGCCGATTTCGAACCCGAGAGCTATCATGTGAAGGCCGCTCCGGTGACCGATCCGGTCGAGGAGGGCGATGTCATCGACCTGGGCGACCGGGTCTTTCGCGTCCTGCACCTGCCGGGCCATTCGCCGGGCAGCATCGGCGTCTTCGAAGACGCCAGCGGCCTGTTCTTTTCCGGCGACGCCATCTTCGACGGCCATCTGCACGACGACGTCTATCACTCCGTGCCGGAGGATTTCGTGGAAACCATGGCGCGCATCCGCCAGTTGCCTGTCACCGCGCTGCACGGCGGCCATGGCACCAGCGTCGACGGTGCGCGCATGGTCGAGATCGCCAACGACTACATCGCCGGACGCCGCGCACGCGGCTGCCCCGCAGCAGCGAGGATCACCGCATGACCACCGACACCACCCTTCCCGTCTGCCCGCCCGAGGACTGGTATCGCCGCGAAACCCTGGCCGACGGCGTCAGCCTGATCTGGGAACCTTTCGTCAGCCCGGACGTGCGCTGCAACATGTGGCATGTGCGCGGCCGCGACCGGGACATGCTGGTCGATTCCGGGCTGGGTGTCGTGCCGTTGCGCCGCCATGTCGCCTTGCTCGCCGAACGCCAGGTGCTCTGCGTCGGCAGCCACAGCCATTTCGATCACGTCGGCGGCCATGACGAGTTCGAGGACCGGCTGATCCACGGCGCCGAGGCCGGGATCATGGCGGCACCGACGCGCGAGAACACGCTGGCGCCCGGCTACATGAAGTTCGACATCTTCGAGGCCCTGCCCTTTGCCGGTTTCGATCCGGACCGCTACGAGGTGCGCCCGGCGCCGGCGACGCGCGTGGTCGAGGAGGGCGATGTCATCGACCTGGGCGACCGCGTCTTCCGCGTGCTGCACTTTCCCGGCCATTCACCCGGCGGCATCGGGCTGCTGGAAGAGGCCACCGGCATCTTCTTTTCCGGTGACACGATCTACGATGGTCATCTCTTTGCCGACACGGCACCCGGCGCGGACGCCGAGTACATCGGGAGCATGGAGAAGCTCAAGGAACTGCCGTTGCGGGTCTGCCACGGTGGCCATTACGCAAGCGTCGGGCGCGACCGCATGGTCGAACTGGCCGACGACTACATCGCCGGGCACCGCCGCCCGGGCTGCCCGACGCAGGCCTAGAACCCGCCTGGCTCAGGTGTGGCCGGGCGAAAAAGAGGGCGGATCGCTGGCCGGGAAGGACTCGTTGGAGGCCTCCTCGACCGCGCCCCATTCCTCGGGCTTGTAGCCGGGAGGCGGCTCGGCGCCCGATTCCGTCTTGCGCTGGCGCACCGCGGCAACGATACCCGCTGCGGCGACACCGGCAGCGATCAGTCCGAACAACAGGGGCAGTCTGGGCATGGCATCCTCCGGGCAAGCGTGGCTTTCACACTCAACCCGCGAAACGCCCCCTGCGTTCCCGATCAGGCCGCCGGTTTCTCTCTGGTCCAGTCGTCCTCGATGTAGAAGGGGCCGGGCCGTTCACGAAGCTGCTCGTACTTGCAGATTTCCGGTTCGGCCCCCAGCGGTGTCGAGACACCGTCACGGAAGGCCCATTCGCCCCGTTCGGGCGTATCGGAGGCACGCACGTAGCTGTTGAGCATGAACAGCCGGTCGCGGTCCTTGCTGCGGTTCGGGTTGGAGCCGTGGATGGTGTAGAGCGTCCACATCAGGAGGTCGCCGGGTTCCAGCTCGCATTGCAGGACGTTGGCCGGATCAATGCCCTTGGCCTTGAGTTCGGCGTCGCGCATCTCGCCGGTCATGATCGGGCCGTCAGTAGAGAGACCCAGGTAACCCAGCTTGTGGCTGCCGGGCACGATCTGGAGCGCACCGTTCTCGCCGTCCTGCCGGTTGAGCGCCAGGCCGGTGGTGATCCAGGAGGTTTCGAGGTTCTTGTAAACCTCCGGCTTTTCGCGGAAGCGCACATCCTGATGGTAGCGGTAATAGGTGAACTTCGCCCCGGGCGGCTTCCAGTGGATCTGCTGGGCCAGGTGCTTGATGTCGCGCCCCAGCAAGGGCGAAAGCAGGTCGAAGTAACGCTGCTCGCGGCGATGGCGCTCCAGCACCGGCTCGATCCAGGCGCCCCAGTGGGCCTGCAGCAGGACCTTCTGCTTGAGCACCGGATCCGTGATGATCTCGAACAGCAGGTTGCGGTCGCGCCAGGTGGCGTGATGGGGTTCGGCGGCAGCCTTGACCCGTTCCAGCGCCGCCAGCATTTTCTCGACCTCGTCGGGCGTGAGGAATCCGCGGACGATGGCGTAACCGTGTTCGCTCAGGTGTTCGGTGGGGGTCATGGTGACTCTCGCGAGGGTTGAACGGGACCATGCTAATCCGCTCCGATCCGCCGCGCGAGCCCATCTCTCCACCGTCATCCCGGACAAGGGTGCGCAGCACCCGCTGAGCCGGGACCCATGCCGGAACGCAACAACGCGCGCCGGCGCACAGGAGAGGTTCCGGCATGGATCCCGGATCGTCGCTCCCTGCGGTCGCTTGTCCGGGATGACAAAGGAGGAGGGCACCCAATCCGCGCTGAGGTTCAGGGCCGCAGTCGTTTCGCGTGCAGACGCTCGTAGAAGGGCATGCAGCTCCCGGCCACAGCCTCCAGCTCCGGCATCAGCGCGATCTCACGCGTCGGGCCGGTGCGGAAGCCGGTCGAGGCCCAGACGCTGGCGTACCAGTGCTGCCCCCAGACGCCATCGCTGTCGCGCCGTCCCGCCGGCCAGGAGAGCATTGCCGGATCGAAGGCGATGCCGAGCGCCTGGCACAACAGGGACAGCATGCCCGCGGGATCGGCCAGCACGTCAGCAGCGTCGATCACCGGCGGCTCCCGGCCCGTGCACGCAACCACTGCGTCGTAGAGTTCGGCCTGGAGCTCCGCGCCCAGGTCGGCGGCGGTCGCTCCTTCCCGCTTGGCGCCGTAGGAGGCCGCCATGGCGCGGGGGTCGCGGATCAGGAAGGCATGATCGACCCGGCTGAACCAGTCGCGCCCGACGGCGGGGATCATGTGGTGGGTCATGTGTTTCTGGTACCACACCGTCGCGCCGCCGGGCGTCGGGCCGGTGATCTCTGCCACCACATCACGCCAGTCGCCTGGCTGCGAGGCGATCACCGCCTCCTTCATGGGATGCTCGATGCCGGTGGCGGCAAGATAGTGGGCGTAGAACGGTTCGTCGGAGACGGCGCAGTCGGCGCGGTTCTCGAAAGCGCGCATCATGGCGGTCGAGATGTTGCGCGGCCCCGACCACATGGCGATCCGCCGGGTCATGCCGGCGGGCATTCCCGCTCGACCAGATCGCGGTAAAGCCCCTTCAGGCGTGTCACCATCGGCCCCGGCGGGCTGCCATCGCCCATCACGCGGCCGTCGACGCTGGCGACCGGCGTCACCCCGGCGAAGGTGCCGGTGATGAAGGCCTCCTCGGCGTCATAGACCTCCGTCAGGCTGAAATCCTTTTCAAACGCCGGGATGCCGTTCTGGCGCGCCAGGTTCAGGATGTTGGCGCGGGTGATGCCATGCAGGCAGTAACGCCCGCTCGAGGTCCAGATTTCGCCGTCGCGCACGATGAAGAAATGGGTCGAGTTGCAGGTCGCCACGAAGCCGTGGGGATCGAGCATCAGCGCCTCGTCGGCCCCGGCCTTGGCCGCCTGGATGCAGGCGGTGATGCAGTTCAGCTTGCTGTGGCTGTTGAGCATGGGATCCTGCACGTCTGGCGCGCCGCGCCGGACGTGGACGGTGAACAGACTGACGCCGCCCTCACGCTCGGCCAGGGTCTTCCATTCGGGAATGATGACGATGGTCGCCGGACCGATGTTGACCCGCGGGTCCTGGTAAGGCGTGGCCTTCATGCCGCGCGTCACCATCAGGCGGATGTGGACGCCGCTTTCCATGCCGTTGGCCGCAACCGTCTTCAAGATCAGCGCGGTCAGGTCCTCGCGCGACATGCCGATGTCGAGGTCGATCGCCTTGGCGCCCTGCCAGAGGCGACGCAGATGCTGATCGAGGAAGGCGACGGTGCCGTTGTGCAGGCGCAGCCCTTCCCAGATGCCGTCGCCCATGATGAATCCGGAATCAAAGACGCTGACCACCGCCTTGTCGCGGGGCAGCAGCTCGCCGTTGACCGAAATCAGCACATCGGCGTTGCGCGGGTCATCAACGTAGCGGTGGGTGCCGGTATCCTGCGCCATGGTTGCCTCGCTGCCGTTGCCGTGGACGTTGACAGTCTCAGGAATGCGGGGTCGGCTCAAGGCAGGCTAGGGAGACCACGATGATCGACATGAAATGTGTGCTCGATGCCGGCGCAAGAGTTGGCGAATGCCCCATGTGGCATGCCGCGCAGCGGCGCCTTTACTGGGTCGATTCGGGGGCGGGCACGATCCACCGCTTCGATCCCGTGACCGGCACGAATGAGACACGGACGCCGCCCGAGGCCATCGGTTCCTTCGGTTTCCGGCAGAGCAGCGGCCTGGTGGTCGCCGCACGTTCGGGCTTCGGCTTCTACGACTTCGATGCCGATGCCTACGAACTGGTC
>Ga0105054_10006512_pt1 | contig 16263 bp, 12 predicted proteins | sample BON02_FD_78091 | JGI IMG/M metagenome (GOLD analysis project Ga0105054, IMG submission 78091) | Freshwater microbial communities from Lake Bonney liftoff mats and glacier meltwater in Antarctica - BON-02 (megahit assembly) | ecosystem: Environmental > Aquatic > Freshwater > Ice > Glacier...
GTCCGAGCAGCCGCTGAACCGGCCCGCGCCGCACGGTGACGACCTGGACATTGCCGTAAGGGACCGTCCAGTCGCGTCGCCTGAGCACGCCGCGCGTCACCTGGACGCTGGTTGCGGCCAGCGCGTAGCGATGACAGCGCCGCCGCAGCAGCGCGACCGCGAGCGTGAAAGGCATGGCGAACAGAAGCAGCGCGGCCGGCGGGAAGATGGTCGTCGCCGCCAGCAGGACGACAGTCGGCAAGATGACGAATCCGACGAGTCCGCGAAGGACATGCCGCTGCGAGACGGGTCGCAGCGGGGAACGCTCGAACGGGGGAAGCCCGGCAAGGGCGATGATGGGAGCGAGTTCCGCCGGCCTCGCGAACGGCGCCAGCTCCTGCCGGCCGGAAACGTGATCGCTGCCGCCCAAGGTCTGAACCTTGAACGCCGACCACCCCAGGCGACCACTCACGGTGCCGCGCTCGACCAGCCCGAGCTGGATCTGCCGCCGTGCCACGACCACCTCGGTTCGGGTCAGCAGACCGCGCCTGTAGCGGAACCGTTCGCCGGCATGGGTGAGCCTGAAGCCATAGGTCTGCAGCACCGTCCTGATGACACCGGCCAGCAGTCCAAGGCCGATGGCGAGCCCGGCGACGCTGAGGAGAACCGAGGCGTTGAGCCGCGATTCCAGCGCCCTCTCGGCAATACCAACCACCTCCAACCATCGGTCCCCGTCATAACCGAGCGCCTGGCCAAAGAACTGAAGGATACCGAAAATGGCAACGATCCAGACGAGCGAGAAGTTGAACAATCCGGAGCCGAGCAATCGCGCAAACCCCATTCGGAACAGCAGGGTTTCGGCCTCGTCCTCGCCTGTGTGGCCGCTGGCCCCGGCGGCAGTGACACCCGTCCGGATGCCCCGCAGTACCTCACGCAGCCGATAGGCCTCGGAGAGGCTGACACTGTCCAGCCTGCCTTCGTCCTCCGCCCCGCCGCCCGTTTCGATGCGCACTTCCGCAAGACCGATCAATCGGGACAACAGACCCTGTTTGATCGACACGTCCTGAATACGTTCGGCCGGGATCGAGCGGCGGGTCCGCGTGATCAGGCCGCGTGTAATGACGACCTGCCCGGGCAGAATCTGGTAGGTGAAAGTACGCCAGCGGAGCCAGCTGAAAAAGAGCATGACGACCAACAGCAGCGCCATTCCTGCGAGCAGGAACGCGACCGGGACACCGTCCCCCCGCGACCAGGCCAAAACCACCGGGATTCCGAGGATGACGGATGGCGAGCCCTGCAAGGATCGGATGAGGATAGTACGCGGGTCAAGCCGTCGCGGCGGCAGGGCCTCGGAAACGGTCGAAGTTTCGGGTGTGCTCACCAGGGCGCGTCGCTGATGCGACCGCGGATCGCATCGCGGATTTCCTCGGCCCGCCGCCGGCTTATGCCCGGGAGCACCACGAGGCTGTTCTCGGTGCCGGCGGTGTGCAAGCTGAGGGTGGCGACACCCGCGCTGCGTTCGATTGGCCCCTGGCTGACGTCGATATGCTGGACGCGAGAGACCGGGACAACGATGTGCACCCGCGTGAGCCAGCCGGAGGCGACGTGCAGCTCTCGATCGGTGAACGCATAGCCCCGTCGACGCCAGCGACCCGGCACGAGAAACACGATCGACAGGATGGCGAACACAACGAAGGGTCCGGTGACGACGCCCGGCGAGAGGCCGATGCGCCATTGCAAAAAGCCGTCCGCCACCGCTGCCATCGCAGCCACGAACAGCCAGCCGATGGCTGCCCGGATGCGCAGGACCGTAAGATAGCCGCGCTCTAGAGGTTGCAGCGGAACAGGTTCGAACGCCATCGCTGCTCCTTACGCGCCATCGTGCGCCCGTCTCAAGCGGGAACGAGCCTAAAAGGTCCGCTTGTGCCAGCAAGCCAATGTCAGCTTCTGACGGTGGGCTCAACTGATCGCTGCAACACACTCAAATCTGTACTCCATCCCTGGCCGTTATTCGAAACGTCCACTCTTCGGCCGGGAACCGCCCGCTGGAGTGTCACACCCGCAGCGCTGGCGCCCGCGCGGGTCAGGGGCTAAACCGCTGGCCATCTGACGACCTGTTTCATTTCCGAGGACGGCCCGCCCATGCGCGACATCAACCATTTCATCGACGGCGCGTCTTTTACCGGGGCATCGGGCCGGTTCTCGGACGTGTTCGATCCCAATACCGGCGACGTCCAGGCTCGGGTGCAGCTGGCGTCGGTGGCCGAAATGGATCGCGCCGTCCAGGCCGCCCAGACCGCCTTTGAGGGCTGGTCCTCGACCAATCCCCAGCGTCGCGCCCGGGTGATGTTCGAGTTCAAACGGCTGGTCGAGGCCCATATGCAGGAGCTGGCCGAACTGCTGTCCAGCGAGCACGGCAAGGTCGTCGCCGACTCCAAGGGTGATGTGCAGCGCGGGCTGGAAGTGATCGAATTCGCCTGCGGCATCCCCCATGTGCTGAAGGGCGAATACACCCACGGGGCCGGCCCCGGCATCGACGTCTATTCGATGCGCCAGCCGCTGGGCGTGGTCGCGGGCATTACACCGTTCAACTTCCCGGCCATGATCCCGATGTGGATGTTCGGCGTGGCCATCGCCGTCGGCAACACCTTCATCCTGAAGCCCAGCGAGCGTGATCCGTCGGTGCCGCTGCGTCTGGCCGAGCTGATGATGGAGGCGGGGGCACCCGCCGGGGTTCTGAACGTGGTCCACGGTGACAAGGTGGCGGTCGACGCCATCCTGACCCATCCGCTGGTCCATGCCGTCAGCTTCGTCGGCTCGTCCGACATCGCCCACTATGTCTATCAGACCGGGGCCGCCAACCATAAGCGGGTCCAGGCCATGGGCGGGGCCAAGAACCACGGCATCGTCCTGCCCGACGCCGACATGGACCAGGTGATCAAGGACCTGTCCGGGGCGGCCTATGGCTCGGCCGGCGAACGCTGCATGGCCCTTCCTGTCGTGGTCCCGGTCGGCAAGAAAACCGCCGACGAACTGCGCGAGCGGATGGTCGCCGAAATCCCGACGATGCGGGTCGGCGTCTCGACGGACGAGGGGGCCCACTATGGCCCGGTGGTCTCGGCTCAGCACCGCGACCGTATCGCCAACTGGATTGCCACCGGGGTCAAGGAGGGGGCCGAACTGGTCGTCGACGGCCGCGACTTCAGCCTGCAGGGCCACGAGAAGGGCTTCTTCATCGGCCCGTCGCTGTTCGACCACGTCACGCCGGACATGAGCGCCTATCAGGAAGAGATCTTCGGCCCCGTGCTGCAGATCGTTCGCGCCGCCAGCTTCGAGGAGGCTTTGAGCCTGCCCAGCAAGCACCAGTACGGCAACGGCGTCGCCATCTTCACCCAGAACGGCCGCGCCGCCCGCGACTTTGCCGCCCGGGTCAATGTCGGCATGGTCGGGATTAATGTCCCGATCCCGGTGCCGGTCGCCTATCACACCTTCGGCGGCTGGAAACGCTCTGCTTTCGGCGACACCAACCAGCACGGCATGGAAGGGGTGAAATTCTGGACCAAGGTCAAGACCATCACAGCCCGCTGGCCCGACAGCGCGCTGGAGCATGCTGATTCCAGCTTCGTCATTCCGACCATGGGGTGAGGTGAAAGTCCCGGCCCTCTCGGCTGTCGGCGCCTTGCTTATTGGCGTCGCCAACGGCTGCTCAGCTGAGGAGAAGTCCGCCGTTTGCATCGTGAACGTCACGGTTGCGGAGTCACGATCTGAAACGGTGGTTGCGCTGGCAAGGCAGTTTGCGGCTGTGGAAGGTGCGGAGTTCAGCCTGGTTCGCCATCCCGGGCTGATCTCGTTCGGATACCGCGCTCGACGCTCGGAGATGATCGGGACGAATTCCTTCGAGCCCGGTGAATTCAGCGTCGCCTTCTTTGGTCGCCGGCCCGATGACGCGTCCGAAGCGTCAGGCGCTTGCGACCGCTTTCTCGCGCTGGCCTTGGCTGGACGCTTCGAGGCGTCAAGGTCTGATCAATGACCGCTCGCCTCTCAGGCGTGCGCGGCACCCCAAATCGGTGCTAGACGGTATCGTCTGCGAACCAAGTAAGCAGGAGCGCTTCCCCGCATGCGTCGCTTTTTCATCTGGTCAGCCCTGGCCGCCGTCATCGGTCTGGTCCTCGCCGGCATCGCCTACTGGGCGTACTGGACCTATTATGCGCGGTTCCAGCCGGTGATGGTGTCCCGCAACCAGGCGGAAATCCAGCGGATGCTGGACGAGGTGTCCTGGGTCTCGGCGGGCGGCGGCGGCGAGCCGCTGTATATCATCGGCTATCGCGACTCTGCGGCCATGGCCCGGTATGAGCGCGAGGAGGTGCCCAAGCTGCGGGCCGCCGGTGTCGAGGTCCGCATGATCCTGTTCGCCCGCCCGGATCTCGAGGGGCTGGCCCAGTCCACGGCCGCCGAGCGCGCCACCATCGCCGAACTGTGGCTGACCCGCGACTGGACCCTGTACCAGCGCTGGACCGCAACGCCGGTGCGTAACTGGACCGCTGCGGGCATCCCTGCTGCGGACGGCAATCTGGCTCGTGGGGCCGTGGTCGAGGCCAGTCGCGACTTCGTCGTCCGCCTGACCGCTGATCTCAGGGAGGTGAATCTGCAGCCGCGCTATCCGCTGATCATCTGGCGCGACCGCGAGGGCTTCATGAAGGCCTGCGCCTGTTCCGACAGCCGCTCCTGGGTCTTTATCCGCGACGACCTGAACGCGCCCGACCGTCTCGACGCGCCGGCCGTCGCCCCCGGTGACCCCGAGGCTCCGTCGGCCCTGCCGGGCGGCGCCGGCCTCGAAAGTCTGCCCTATCCGACTCTGCCGCCGATTGCGCCGGCCGAAGGCGACGCGCCCGCCAGCGCGCCGGTACCCGCTCCGACCGGTCCTCCGGCACCCCGCAAGGCTCCGGAAGCGAAACAGTCCGAAGACACGACCTTCTTCTGAGCCGGCAGAGGGTTCAGAGCAGCCGGTCGCAAATCTCGATCAGCCGCTCGACGTCGCGCGCATCCTGATACAGGCCGAAGCCGAAGCGGATCACATCGTCGCGCACATCGGTGACCACGTCCGCTTCGAGCAGCCGTGCCCGCCATGCCTCGGCGTCCGGGTGCCGGAAGGCCAGGAAGCGCGCCCGCCGGGCCTCGCCGGTCAGGGGGTTGATCCGTTCAGCCTCGCCCAGCCGGCCCGCCAGCCCCCCGGTGACCGCGTCCTGAAACTGCGCCATCAGGCCGTGGGCATGGGCGCTGATGTCGGCGGTGGTCAGGCCGGCCTCGTCCAGCACCCGGCGCACGGCGTTGAACCGGTACAGGGGGGATACGTCGAAGGTCGCGCCCCAGAACCGGCCGCCGTCGCTGCGGTACTGGACCCCGCCCGGCGGCCCCGACAGATCGCCGAACTCAGCGAACCAGCCGGTCACGACCGGCCGCGGGCAGTAGCCGTCCGGCGCATGCAGGAAACAGACGCCCTCTCCGGCCATGGCGTATTTGTAGCCCCCGGACAGATAGAAGATGCGATCGGCCACCATCGACAGGTCGGTCGGCGTGGCCATGAAGCCGTGATAGCCGTCGATCACCACCCAAGGCCCCGCCGGATCGGCCAGGGCCGCCAGATCGGCGATGCCGCCAAAGACCTGACCGGTGCGGAAAAACACCTGGCTGACCAGGATCAGATCAAAGCCGCCCGCTTGCGCCGCCGTCACGAACCGGGCGTCGAAGGTTGCGAACGGCTCCAGCGGTATGCGGGTGATCACGGCCTCGCCCGCCTCTTCCCAGCGTTCGCCCTGGCGCCGGAACGAATGGAACTCGCCGTCGGTCGACAGGATGCGAACCGGCTTGCGTTCAACGCCCGAGACGATCCGCAGCAGCAGGTCGTGGGTATTGGGGGCGAACACCACTGTGTCGGGCGACGGCAGGTTCAGCTCACGCGCCACATGGGCTTGGGCCTCGGGAATGACCTCACCGAAGATCCGGTCCCATTTGCGGTCGGCTAATTGATTGGCCTCGACCCAGGTCTGTGTCTGGGCGTCGAAACTGGCATCCGGCCACAGATGGTGGCTGTGGGCCGCGAAATGCAGCCGCTCCGGGTCCAGCGACAGGGCGCGGGAGAACAGGTTCTTGCGGCTCATCGAAATCTCCGACGCGGTTCAGCACGGCCCGTAGCTAGTGGCCAGCTCTCCCGCGCTCAAGCAGCGAGCCGCCGCGCGGCGAGCGATAGCGGCCTCAAATCAAACTTCCGTGGCAGTGTTTGAATTTCCGTCCCGAGCCGCAGGGGCAGTCAGCGTTGCGCGGCGTGCGCTCCCAGCCGACCGGCATGACGTCAACCGGAAGCCGCGCCCGGTCGTCGCCCATGAGCCGGCCTTCCGGTAACTGGGCGTTCGGATTATCCATCTGGTTCTCGCCGCTGCCGGGGCTCAGGTGGATTTCCTTGAACTCGGGCATCTCCATCGCCGGCGGGGCCTCGAAGCGGAACTCGACGGTCATCAGCCAGCGCGTCACATTGTGGCGCAGCTCGAACAGCAGGGTTTCGAACAGGTTGAAGGCCTCGGTCTTGTACTCATTCAGCGGATCGCGCTGGCCATAGCCGCGCAGCCCGATGACGCCGCGCAGATGGTCCAGATGGACCAGGTGCTCGCGCCACTGCATGTCGATCATCTGCAACAGGAACTGCTTCTCAAGGCCGCGCGTCTGCTCGGCGCCGATCTGTTCCAGTCGCTCATTGGCGCGGGCGTCGGCGGCGGTCGTGAGCCGTTCCTCGACCTCCTCGTTGGACACGCCTTCCTCGGCGGCCCAGTCATGCAGCGGCAGCTCCAGACCGAGGGTTGACTTAACCTTCTCGTCGAGGCCGTCGATTTCCCACTGTTCGGCATAGGCCTTGGGCGGCATATGTTTTTCGATCAGGTCGGAGATGACGTCGTTGCGGAACTCGCCGACCAGTTCGGACAGGTCCGTGGCGTCCATGAACTCCTGGCGCTGTTCGAACACGGCCTTGCGCTGGTCGTTCACGACGTCGTCGTATTTCAGCAGGTTCTTGCGGATGTCGTAGTTGCGGGTCTCGACGCGCTTCTGGGCGGTCTCGACGGCACGGTTCAGCCACGGGTGGCTGATGGCCTCGCCCTCGGCCACGCCGAAGCTGCGCATGATGGAATCGAGACGATCACCGGCGAAGATACGCAGCAGGTCGTCTTCGCAGGACAGGAAGAATTTCGAGGTGCCGGGGTCGCCCTGACGGCCGGTGCGGCCGCGCAACTGGTTGTCGATACGGCGGCTTTCGTGGCGCTCGGTGCCCAGGACGAACAGACCGCCGGCCGCCAGCGACTTCTGCCGCTGGACCGCGATGTCGGCCTTGAGGCGGGCCTCTTCCGCAGTCTCCATGTCCGGGGTGACTTCCTGCGCCAGATTGCGCAGGTCCTGACGCCATTTCTGCAGGCGCATTTCCAGGTTGCCGCCCAGCTGGATGTCGGTGCCGCGGCCGGCCATGTTGGTGGCGATGGTGACCACGCCGGGCAGGCCCGCGGCGGCCACGATATAGGCTTCCTGCTCGTGCTGGCGGGCGTTCAGCACACTGTGCGGAATGCCCTTGCCGGTGCGGATTTCGATGTCGAAATCCTCGTCCTTCAGCGCCGCATAGGCCTTTTTCGCCTCGCGCCGGCCCTTCTCGTCCTCGCCGGTGACCTGTTCCAGCAGATGGGCATGTTGGGGCTTCAGCGTCTTGAGGGTGACTTCATACTCATGGGTCTTTAGCAGTTCGGACAGGGTCTCGGATTTCTCGATCGACACCGTGCCGACCAGGATCGGCTGACCCCTGACGTGGCATTCGGCGATCAGGCCGGCGATGGCCTGGTTCTTTTCGTCCGAGGTGCGGAAGATTTCGTCGTCGTGGTCGATCCGTTTGACGGGCCGGTTGGTCGGCACTTCCAGGACATCCATCTTGTAGATGTCGAGGAATTCCTGGGCCTCGGTCGCGGCCGTGCCGGTCATGCCGGACAGTTTTTCGTAGAGGCGGAAATAGTTCTGGATGGTGACCGAGGCCAGGGTCTGGTTCTCGGGCATGATCTTCACGCCCTCCTTGGCCTCGATGGCCTGGTGCAGGCCCTCGGACAGGCGGCGGCCCTGCATCATCCGACCGGTGAACTCATCGATCAGCATGACCTCGCCAGCCTTGATGATATAGTCCTTGTCTTTCTGGTACAGGGTGTTGGCGCGCAGCGCCTGGTTGATGTGGTGGACCAGGGTGATGTTGGGCGCATCGTACAGGCCGGTGGTGTCGGGCGCGAACAGTTCGCGCTGCTCCATGATCTCTTCTATCTTTTCGGAACCCTCCTCGGTCAGCAGCGCCTGCCGCTGTTTCTCGTCGAGGTCGAAGGTGGTCTTGTCCAGGATCAGATCCTTGATGATCCCGTCGACGATCAGATAGAGGTCCGACCGGTCTTCCGTCGGGCCCGAGATGATCAGCGGCGTGCGCGCCTCATCGACCAGGATGGAATCGACCTCGTCGACGATGGCGAAATGGTGCGGACGCTGCACCATCTCCCGGCGGTCATAGACCAGATTGTCGCGCAGATAGTCGAAGCCGAACTCGTTGTTTGTGCCGTAGGTGATGTCGGCCGCATAGGCCGACTGTCGCTGGCCTTGGGACAGGCCGTTGACGATGACGCCGACCTCCATCCCGAGGAAGCGATAGACCCGACCCATCCATTCGGCGTCGCGCCGGGCCAGGTAGTCATTGACGGTGATGACATGCACGCCCTTGCCCGCCAGCGCGTTCAGATACACCGGGGCGACGGCAACCAGTGTCTTGCCCTCGCCGGTTCGCATTTCGGCGATACCGCCGTTGTGAAGGATCATGCCGCCTGCCAGCTGGACGTCATACTGGCGCTGGCCCAGAACCCGTTTCGAGGCCTCTCGTGCCACCGCGAAGGCCTCGTTCAGCACCTTATCCAGGGTCTCGCCGCCCGTGAGCCGGTCGCGGAGGGCCTCGGTCATCATGCGCAGTTCGTCATCCGACAGGGCGGCGAATTTTTCCTCCAGAGCATTGATCTTCTGAACCCGGCTTATGAAGTCCTTGACCTTTCGGTCGTTGGAGGAGCCGAAAATCTTCTTGGCAATGCCGAGCATGGATGATCCGAAGGCGGGCGAGCGACAGGGGCTCTGGTATTGAAAGGTCCCGAAGGAGCGGCGACGACTGCGCGGGGGGAGGGGTCACGGCGATTGCGACCCGATGCGCCTGTAAAGACGCGCGCGAGGGCCGCGCGATCATTCGAAAACCCCTCGACTTGGGCGCAGGCGGGACTTAAGCACCGGCCTTATCCCTGTCAACGCGAGGGGCTTTTCCGCCCCGTGACGGAGCGCGCCAAAATGCGGCTTTCCAGCCCCTTGTTTCCCCTGCTGCTGGCGGCGTTTCTGACCCTCGCGGCCTGCGGTCCCGGGGGTGGAACGGATCGCGCGCCCCAGCCCGGCGACCGGGCTGTGGCCGAGGTCCAGGGCAAGACCATCTGGGCGTCCGACGTCAAACGCGAGGCCGTAGCCCAGGGTCTGGTCGGCGAGGGCGAACCACTGGATGTGACCTCCGATCTGTTCCGGCGGGTGCTGGACGAGGTCATCGACCAGAAACTTCTGGCCCGCGAGGCCGAGCGTCGCGGTCTGGACAACTCCGCCCTGGCCCAGCGCCGGCTGGAAGCGACCCGGGAACGCATCCTTGGCGACATGCTGGTCGAGACGGTGGTCAACGGCTCCATCTCGGATCGCGCCGTAGAGACTATTTATCAGGAGCAGGTGCGTCTGGCGCAGACCTCGGAGGAAATCCGCGTCCGCCTGATCCAGTCCCGGACCAAACCGGAGGCCGATGCCGTGATCGGCATTCTGGCCCAGGGCGCGGCCTTCGAGGCCGTGGCTGCCGAAAGCTCCATCGATGACGCGACACGCTATTCCGGCGGCGACCTGGGCTATCGCACCCTCGACGTCATGCCCGAGGCCTATGCCAATGCCCTGCGCGACAAGCCTGCGGGCTCGACGGTCGGACCGTTCCAGACCGAGGGCGGCTGGGCTGTGCTGCGGGTCGAGGACCGTCGCCGAGAGACGCCGCCGACCCTGGAACAGGCCCGGCCCCAGATTATCCGCTACCTGACCTATGAGGGCGTGCGCCAGTTACTTGAGGAGTTGCGCGGCAAGGCCGAGGTCGAAAATCTCCTGCCCCGCGACACGGATCGGTCGCAGGAGCCGGCCTCGGCGTCGCCACCGCCCGCCGCCGCTGCGCCGCCCGCGCCGAAGAAGGCTTCATGAGCCGCCCGCCCGAGGGCAGTCGCGCCTCGACCGGCCAGAAAATCGAACAGGCTATCGAAAAGGCCTTCGATCCCCTGACTACGGCCCTCAAGCGCGCCACCACTCCGGCCAGGGTGCCGCCTCCGGCCGCCGCTCCGGGCAAGCCCGGACTCGAGATCTCGCCCTTGGCCGTGCCCTTTCCGGCCATTCCCCCCATCGGCGGGGTCGAAATCGCCACGGCCCGGGCCGGTTTCTACAAGCATGAGCGCGACGACCTAGTGGTGTTCAGCTTCGCCCGGGGCACGACCTGCGCCGGCGTCTTCACCCGGCACAAGATCGGCTCGGCCCCGGTCGACTGGTGCAAACGCCATCTGGCAGTCACGGACGGCGGTCAGGACGTGCGGGCCCTTGTGGTCAACGCCGGTTGCGCCAATGCCTTCACCGGCAAGGCCGGAGCCGACGCGGCTCGTCGCACGGCTTCCGAGGTCGCCAAACTGTTCGGCTGCCGCCAGCGTGACGTCATGCTGGCTTCCACTGGCGTGATCGGCGTGGTGCTGGATGACCGCAAGATCGCGGCCCGGATGCCGGAGATCGGCGCAGGGCTGGACCCTGACGGCTGGGCCCGTGCCGGTCAGGCCATCATGACCACCGACACCTTCCCCAAAGGGTCCTACGCCGAATGCGAGATCGAGGGCCGCAAGGTCCGTATCGCCGGTATCGCCAAGGGCTCGGGCATGATCGCCCCCGACATGGCCACCATGCTCGGCTTCATCGTCACCGATGCCGCTATCGCCCCGCCGGTGCTGCGCGCCCTGCTGGGCCTGCACGTCCGCACCACTTTCAACAGCGTCACCGTGGACGGCGACACCTCGACCAATGACACCTGCCTGTTGTTCGCCACGGGCGCGAGCGGAGCCCCGCGTATCGGCCGGGTCGGCGACCGCCGGCTGAAAGCGTTCGGAGCGGCGCTGGACAAGGTCATGCTGGACCTGGCCCATCAGCTGGTCCGCGACGGCGAGGGGGCTACCAAATTCGTCAAGGTCACCGTCGACGGTGCCGCCTCACCCGCATCAGCCCGGAAACTGGCCAAATCGATTGCCGACAGCCCCCTAGTCAAGACCGCCCTGGCCGGAGAGGACGCCAACTGGGGACGGGTCGTCATGGCGGTCGGAAAGACCGAGGAGCCGGTCGACCGCGACTGCCTGGCCATCCGCTTCGGCCCCCATGTCGCCGCCATCGACGGCGCACCCTCGCCGACCTACGACGAGGCGAAGATGAGCGCCTATATGAAAAATGCCGAGATCGAGATCACCGTCGATGTCGGCTCTGGCCGCGCCTCGGCCACCGTCTGGACCTGCGATCTGACCAAACGCTACATCGAGATCAACGGCGACTACCGGAGCTGATGAAGGCCGTAGTGGTGAAACCTTCCGACAAGCTGGCTGCGCCAGATGCGAGCTCGCGGCTGAACGCTGACGCAGGTCGATGAGGCCCGGACCCGCGGCCTGGGACGCCCGGCGCTCAACAGAGAGACAGGCGGGCCTGCGACGCGCTATATTCACCCGATACGGGTCGCCCGGTTGTTATCGACGATGCTTCAGGAGATGTGATTCATGTCGACGGCGATGACTGCATCTACTAGCGAGGCGACCGTCTTCGTCCGGCTTCTCGATGGGGGCACGGACGTCTGGCGACCTGTGAAGTCCCGGCGTCTGGGCGAAAACACCTACAGAACCACCGAGAATGCCGTTCCCGAGGACGAGGCGTGGAGTTTCCAGCCCGGCGATGTCGTCGTGGTCGAATTGCGTCCAGACCTGGCCGACTCGGATTCCCAATTGATCGCCGTGGCGCGCGCCATCCAGTTCGATGAAAGGCCGTGAAATCATCTGCGGAAGACCGCTTGAGCGGTCCCGATCAGCGCCCGGTCCCGTGATGACTCTCCCCACCGTCCTCGTCGTCGCCGTGGCTCTGATCGATACCGACGGCCGGGTGCTGATCGCCCAGCGGCCCGAGGGCAAACAGCTGACCGGCCTGTGGGAGTTTCCGGGCGGCAAGGTCGAGCCGGGCGAGCGACCGGAACACGCCCTGATCCGGGAGTTGAAAGAAGAACTCGGCATCGACGTCACGGAGGCCTGCCTGGCCCCATTCGTCTTCGCCAGCCACGCTTACGAATCCTTTCACCTGTTGATGCCATTGTATCTGTGCCGACGCTGGTCGGGGCAGGTGCAGAACCGCGAGCACGCGGCACTGAAATGGGTAAGGCCGAACCAGCTTTCGGACTGGCCCATGCCACCGGCCGACGAACCCCTGGTCGCCTGGCTGCGCGACCTGCTCTAGCTGCTGCTGTCAGGAGGGACTGATGTTGAAACGCTTCCTCTCCCGCCTGCGGCGCGACGAAAGCGGGGCCACAGCCATCGAGTATGGCCTGATCCTGTCGCTAATGTTCCTGGTCATCCTCGGAGCCCTGAACGCCTTCGGGGCTACGGGCAGCGGCGTCTTCAACGGCGCCATGGACAGGCTGCGGGCGGCCATGGGCGGTTAAACCGGAACCGGTCCGGACGCGGTGCCCGAACCGGTTTCACCATGGCCCTTCGCCGCAGGTCAGTAGATCTCGAACAGGCCCGCCGCGCCCATGCCGCCGCCGATGCACATGGTGACGACACCATATTTGGCCCCGCGCCGCTTGCCTTCGATCAGGACGTGGCCGGTCATCCGCGCGCCCGACATGCCATAGGGGTGGCCGATCGAGATGGCCCCGCCCGAGACGTTGAGGCGCTCGTCCGGAATGCCGAGACGGTCGCGGCAATACAGAACCTGGACCGCGAAGGCTTCGTTCAGCTCCCAGATGCCGATGTCATCGACTGTCAGGCCGTGACGCTCCAGCAGGCGCGGCACAGCAAAGACCGGGCCGATGCCCATTTCGTCGGGCGCGCAGCCGGCGACGGCCATGCCGCGCCAGGCCCCCAGCGGGGCCAGACCGCGCCGCTCCGCCTCCTTCGCCTCCATGATCACGCAGGCCGAGGCGCCGTCCGAGAGCTGGGAGGCATTGCCCGCCGTAATGAACCGGCCCTCGGCGATCTCAGTGCCGCCGCCGAAGACGGGCTTCAGCGACGAAAGGCCCTCCAATGTCGTGTCGGCGCGGTTGCCCTCATCCTTCGACAGGGTGATCTCTTTTGCCGATACCTGACCGGTGGCCTTGTCCATCACCTGCATGGTGGTGGTCATCGGCACGATCTCGGCGTCCAGACGGCCTTCGGCCTGTGCCGTGGCGGTGCGTTGCTGGGACCGCAGGGCATATTCGTCCTGGGCCTCGCGGCTGATGCCGTAACGGGCGGCGACCACTTCGGCGGTCTCCAGCATCGACATATAGACGTGGGGCTGCAGCTTCAGCAGGTCCGGGTCCTGCATCCGGTAGAGGTTCATGTTCTGGTTCTGCACCAGGGAGACGCTTTCCAGCCCGCCTCCGACGGCGACGATCTGGCCATCGTGAATCACTTGCTTTGCCGCGGTGGCGATGCCCATCAGGCCGGAGGCGCATTGCCGGTCCAGGCTCATGCCTGCCGTCGTTACCGGCAGGCCGGCTGCGAGGGCGATCTGGCGCGCGACATTGGTGCCGGTCGAGCCCTGTTGCAGGGCGGCTCCCATGATGACGTCCTCGATCTCGGCCGGATCGACGCCGGAGCGCGCCACGGCATGGCGGACCGCATGGGCCCCCAGCTGCTGCGCCCGGGTGTCGTTGAAGGCCCCGCGATAGGCCCGGCCGATGGGTGTACGGGCGGTGGAGACGATGACGGCTTCACGGGACATCTTGGATGGTCCTTGTTTGGAGCGCTATCGCTTGCGACACGGTCGCTCGCGGCTTGAGCGCGGGTTGTTCTCAATGCTTTACGCCCTTGCCGTAACGTCAAGACAAGAGCTTGCTGTCCAAGGCCGTAAGCCGTGCGGTGTCAGGTAACCAAGGCGTTTTGTGCCTTGGTCAGCTCGATCATCCCCTGGGCTGCGCCCATCTCCGGCACGATCTCGCCTGCGCGGTCGGAAATCTCGGCGAATCGGGCCGCGACCTGTTCCGGCGCGTCCTCGCCGACGGCGCGGATGCCCTGGGTGAGCGTCACATAGGCGCGCTCGAAGCCACCGGCGCCGGCGGTCAGGATGCAGCGGCTGGGCGCGTCCTCACTGACCAGATGTAGCAGGCCGGGCGAGACTGTGTCCGGTCCCAGCAGCTCCAGCGGCAGGCGTGCGCCGAGGTCTTCGGTCATCCGGGTATGGGCCGTCGGAGCGAGGCAGTTGACCCGGATGTCGTTCCTGGCCCCCTCGATTGACAGGGTCTGCATCAGACCGACCAGGGCCATCTTGGCCGCACCATAGTTTGACTGGCCGAAATTCCCGTACAGTCCCGAAGACGAGGTGGTCATGACGATGCGACCGTAGTTGCGCTCGCGCATGATCTCCCACACCGCCTTGGTGCAGTGGACCGCGCCCATCAGATGTACGTCCATGACAAAGCGGAAATCGTCCATGTCCATCTTGGCGAAAGTCTTGTCGCGCAGGACGCCGGCGTTGTTCACCAGGATGTCGACCCGGCCCCATTTCGCCATGGCCGCTGCGACCATGGCCTCGACGGCGGCGTAGTCGGTGACTGAGGCGGCATTGGCCATGGCTTCTCCGCCCGCAGCGACGATTTCGGCCACCACCGCTTCGGCCGCGGTCGCCGATCCGCCCGAACCGTCGCGGGCACCGCCCAGATCGTTGACGATCACCTTCGCGCCGCGTTTGGCCAGGGCGAGGGCATGCTCACGCCCCAGGCCGCCGCCGGCCCCCGTCACTATCGCTACACGCCCGTCAAACCGCATCGTCATTTTGACTGTCCATCCTGTTGACCGAGCCGAGGCGTGGCGCGAAATCGGTTTGGCGTCGTGAAACCGCACTTTGTGTTGAAATGGCGCCACAGTCGCCGTATTTGTCGCAAAATCATGCAACCACGACCGTACATCACCGTTCGGTAATGCGACCATCCCGTATAAGCGAGACTTTACGGGATCAACCGAGAATGAGGGATATTATGAAGGTGAAACTTCTTGCTGGCGTCGCGATGGCAGGGCTGCTCTCAGCCGGCGTCGCCAACGCCGAGCCGAACGGCTGGTACGGCGCGGTCGATGCGGGCTACCACACGATCGACGACGTTGAGACTGCGGGTCCGGCGCTTGACATCGCCCTGGACGACGACTGGGCCGCCTTTGCCCGTCTGGGTTACCGGTTCGACCAGAACTGGCGCGTCGAGCTCGAGGGCGGTTACCGCTCGAACGACATCTCGTCGATCACCAATTCGATCGGGGGCGCTCCGGCCGTCTGCGCCATCGGCCCGGCCGCCAGTCCGTGCGGCACGCCTGATGGCGAGATATTCTCGTCCGCTCTCATGGTCAATGTGATCTATGACTTCGGCAGCGCCGGTTCGGCCGTGCGTCCGTTCATCGGCCTGGGTGCCGGTGTGAACCGCGTCAACACCGAATTCCTCGGCACCCGTGCCAGCGCCCGTACCGTCGGCGTCGGCGCGGATGACAGCTCGGCCAAACTGGCGGCGCAAGCCATCGCCGGTATCGCCCTGGCGATCAGCGACCGGGCCCATCTGGACCTGACCTATCGCTATCTGATGTCCGACATGGAGTTCAACACCTTCCAGTCGTCGGCAATCCCGACGGCATTTGGCCAGGTTAACGGTCGCTACGACGACAGCCATACCCTGACGCTGGGCCTGCGCTATGCGTTCGGTGCGGACGAGCCGGCATATGTGGCACCGCCCCCCCCCCCGCCGCCCCCCCCCCCCGCCCCCCCCCCCCCCCCCCCCCCCCCCCCCCCCCCCCCCCCCCCGCCCTCCCGCCCCCCCACCCCCCCCTCCCCCCCGCCCCCCCCCCTCACACCCCCCCCCGCCCCACACACACACACCCCCCCGCAGCGCACACACACGCAACCCCCCGCAGCACATACACACGCAGCACA
>Ga0105054_10006516_pt1 | contig 16259 bp, 11 predicted proteins | sample BON02_FD_78091 | JGI IMG/M metagenome (GOLD analysis project Ga0105054, IMG submission 78091) | Freshwater microbial communities from Lake Bonney liftoff mats and glacier meltwater in Antarctica - BON-02 (megahit assembly) | ecosystem: Environmental > Aquatic > Freshwater > Ice > Glacier...
GGCTAGCGGCTACCTTTAGGACAAAGCGGTCGTTTCCTCGCAGCATGCCTATTGGCTGATTTCGTCGGGAGCTGTTATTCAGCATTTATCCCATGCCTCGTGATCGCGGCGGCAAGTGGGCCGTTTGCGGACTGTCGGCTTCTATGCGTGCATGTATGGATAACTGCCGTTTAGGCGGTCAGAACGCTCGGCTTTTGTGGCCAACATTGCGGACGTTTTCGCGCCACGGCCACAATTCCAAAACCGGACATTCGTTCACGTCGGATGAATAACTTAAGATTGCCGTTATGCGACGTTGAGCATTTTGAAACTCAGGCCCCAATGCTGCGAAAAGCGACATGAGCACATACGAAAATCGACCACAGTATGGAACATCCCATAAACGGGTAATCCAAAGCATACTGGCCACCGGAATAGATAACATTTAAAAATGCGCAATCTCGACGCGACATTACGATCGCCCTCAGGTGATTGATCTAACGCATCGCCATTCGGCAACGAGCAACTTTCTACACCGACCCTATTAGATCATGGCTTTACAGAAATGGTTGAGAAGAACGCCGCGAACCCATTCGATGCGCTGTCCGCCATGCCATAGCCTGCTTGCATCGGTGACACAGCGATGCAGCTTTTATACAGCACCGATTCATCTCGCATTTGATCGTCAGCGGGCTTGGCCGAGTTTAGACCAAACAAGATGCCGGGTAACGCCGGGATGTCCTGTCCATAGGCCTTGGCCATTTCTTTCATCTCTGGCGATGCAGCCGCTGCCATATTCTCGGCAAAGCTGAGGGCGTAGCCATTGTATGTGCCGATTTGCGACGCGCAAAATGCCGCGTTTTTGGAGTCATCAGGGAAGTTGATGTTAAGCGCCAATCCCTCGGGCAAAATTCGTCCGCCTTTTGCCGCCTTATCAAGCGCGCCGATTAAATCGGCGGTTTGCTCCGCGACCACTAGCGATATAGCATTGGCCAAATCCGGCCCTGCGCTATTCTGTCCAGCGCTCAATGCTATGGCAGGCAACCCACGCAGGGTGGCGAATTGCGCATTGCTAACCGTGCCGCTGCTGATGACAATGGCGCCAACATTTTGCCCTTCGTTGGGACCGGACAGAACTAAATCGGGCGCAGCGCCCCATCTTTTCATAGCGACGACATCTAGTCCGAAAAGCAACGCCATGACTGGCGTGGAGTTCACATAATGGAAATCCGCGCCAAACCCTTCGGTCTTTAATCCCTCATGCGTCATCGGACCAGCGCCAGGCGCGCCCACACCAGCCGCATTGTTGCGGCACGCAGTCTCAAGCGTGGTCAACGGGCGCAATCCTAAGGCAGCGCCCATGCCACTTTGGTTTTGGCAAGGAACCGCCACAATCACATCGTGGCCCTCGGCCTTTAACGCTTTATACAGCGCCACGACATTACTGGTTAACCCATCGTCATTAGTTATGATAATGTTCCGCGCTTCGGCAGCAACAGGTGAAGACAGCGCGATTAACGCGGCGGCAGTTGCAAAAAAATGACGCATGGCATCCCTCCTAAGATTAGAAATTAAAGCGTACGCCAAAGAGGTAACGCGATCCAATTTGCTCCACCTCCGCCGGGGTCGCCTCCGTGCCCTCGAAAGCTACATATGTTTCGTTTGTCAAATTAGCGAGATCAGCGAACAGCGTGATGTTGTCATTGAGCGCATAACGCAACGTTACGTCCAAATTCTCATTACCCGCACGGAATTCGCCTGCGCCGAAGCCGCCTAACGTGTCCAGATAATCAGATCGCCATTGGTAACTTACCCGTGCAGACAATCCGCCCTTTTCATAAAAAATCGAGGCATTAGCAACGGTATCAGAAAGTCCCTGAAATGGAGCTTTTACTATGGTTCCATTTGGCTGCAGAGCATCAAAATCCCCGCCTAGGAAGGTGACATTGGCCTGCACCCCAAAACCGCCTAACAAACCGGGCAAGAAGTCCAATTGATGTTCGACGTTGAATTCAACGCCATAGAGTTTGCCGTTTGAGCCGTTAAACGTTGAGGTAAGACGGTAACCTGAACGGTCAATTCCACCGCTATTATACAGATCGTCACCGATTATACGGCTGCTGGAATAAAGCACATTATCGACTGATCGGTAGAAACCAGCGACCGATATAATACCATTTCCGGGTAGATAATATTCCGCGCTGGCATCCAGGCCCCATGTCGTTTCGGGGACAAGAAAGGGGTTGCCGCCGCCAATCGTCTGATTAACATCGCTAATCGATGATCCCACGCGGATGGCGGCATAGGCGGGGCGGGTCACGCCGCGCTGTCCGGCCAAACGGAATACCAAGTCATCGCTGGCGTTAATACGCAGGTTCAAGCTGGGAAAAATATCTAGATAATCGGTGCCGTTGGACAATGGCGTCGCGGTTGCACCGACCAAAACTGTGCCACTGTTATCCAATTGATAATATTCCAACCGCGCGCCACCGGTTACCTGCAACGCGCCAAAGTCAAATTGCGCCATGGCATAGGCCCCGCCAATTGTTTCATCCTGCGCATAACGGCTGGCGGCTGGAACAAAGTTATCTTCGTTGAAATTCAACCCCGCCAGCACCGCCTGCAAGTCAGCATTCAAACGCGGGTTATCGACATAATTCAACGCAAAGCCCAACGGAAAGCCCGTGTTCCATGGACGATCTGTCACATAGGAATTGATGTTAAAGCTTGTGGCCGCAAGCGATTGAACGCCGCCGACAGACAACGTATTGCCATCAATTTGGCGCGTGGAGCCTATTACCCCGCCCTTTATGGTCACCCCGCCTAAGTCCTTTGAAAGGTCCAATTTCGCGGTATAGGCATCCGAAACCGTCCCTTGCACAATCGGGATGACGATAGTCGATGCCGCGCTAAGCGATGTTTGGTTAAATGTGGTCAACGGCGCGCCGCGAGACAAAACGCCGCTGGTCGAGACAGTCGAAAACAGCTGTACAATTGGAAATCGGGGGTCGCCAGTTCGGTCATAGGTTAATGACGGGCTGTTCGTACCGCTGGTGTTGGCCTGCACCAAAGGCAAATAGGTGGTGTTTTCTGTCTTGGTATACCCCAACGCCAAATTGGCCATAAAGCCATTGTCATCGTCATAATCCGCGCCAGTGGCGAAAATCGTATTCTTGTTGCGATATTGCGCATCGTTAAATGCCGCCGTCATCCGCACGCCAACCAGATTGCCGGTCAGCGGGGACCGAGTGCCGGTGCCGCGATTAAGGTCCAATTGATAGGCATTGCGTTGTTCGTCATCTTTGAACTCGGTATAAACACCACGTGCGTAGAATTTCAAACCCTCAGACGGCACGTATTCTACTGCACCGAACAGGCTGTTATTTTCGCGATCCAAAATATAGTTGCGGATGTCGATGTTCAACGGCCCAAGCGCGTCGTATTCGGCTTCGCGGTTGTCAGTGGTTTGGTGCCGTTTATAATGAGACCCGCCCAAGACAATGCCAAAGGTTCCGTCCGACCAGCTGGCGCGGAGCGACCCTTGGCGTTGTTCACCATTGCCTAAATCCATGAAGCCATAGCCAATGTCACCCGACACATTCAAACCGTCCTTTGACAGCGGCGAATAGGTACGCATATCGACGTTCGCGGTTATCGCTTCGGCAGTCAGATCCGATGTCAGCGATTTATTGACGCGCAATTCAGATAGCAAAACGGCGGGGATGGAATCAAACCGATAGGCCCGGGTATCCCCGCTTTCGTCCACGCCGGTTTGCGGGATGCCGTCGATGCTAACCGAGGTCCAGCGGTTGGGCGCGCCGCGTACTTGGATATAGCGCGCTTGGCCTTGGTCACGCTGCACCGCTACGCCGGGTAGGCGGGCAAGTGCGGCGGCGGTATTCTCATCGGGAAAGCGGCCTACCGAGTCGGCTGAAGCAACGTCGATGACGTTAGTTGCCTCTCGTTTTGCCTTAACGGATGCCTGTTGCGCCTGCACGATAGAGCCGGTGACGATGATTTCATCTTCCATCGTGCTGGCTTGGACTGCCTCCTGCGCCATTGCGGGTGCAGCGACGAAGACTGCGCTTGTCCCAATAAATAGCGCGCACTTAAATTGATTTGCGAAAGCCAGTGTCATGTTCTGTCCCCCCGGAGTTGATGTTTCTGGGGTGCCAGTGGACGCGCTAGGTTTCAGCTTGATGGTAATTTGAAGACTAGCTGAATAATGTTATAAGACCATTCCATTACTCACTAGCGATATTTACTTCGAAAATTATCGAAATATCGATTGACTCCAGTTGCGCCAACATTATTTCGACGTTCATCGAAAGGTAATTTTGGATGGCACAAATCAGCACTCAAATCTGGGCAGTCGATGCACTCGGCGCACTCGCGCATGAAACCCGCCTTGCTGTATTTCGTATGCTCGTCACGGCAGGGCCAGCGGGTATGATTGCGGGAGCAATCGCCGAACGGCAAGGGGTGCCACCCTCAACGATGTCGCACCATTTGGCTATGCTTGAACGCGCTGGCTTGGTGACATCTGAACGCGAAAGCCGTTTGATACATTACCGCACAGATTACTCAGGCATGCAACGTCTGTTGGCCTTTTTGGTCGAGGACTGTTGTCAAGGCGCCCCTGAATTGTGCGGCGACTTGCTTGGGAAGCTCGACTGCGTTGCTCCGCAAATATCAGCCGCATCAAATCAGAAGGGAGTGAATCTATGACCCCCGATATTATCATTTACCACAACCCCGAATGCGGAACATCGCGCAATACGCTAGCCATGATACGCAATGCCGGGATCGAGCCACACGTCATTGAATATCTAAAGACCCCACCGTCAAGAGACATGCTTGAAAGCTTGATCCAGCGGTCAGGCATGACAGCGCGCGCGCTCTTGCGTGAAAAGTGGACGCCCTATGCCGAGCTTGCCCTGGATAATCCCAGCCTTACGGATGCCCAACTGATTGATGCGATGATGGACCATCCAGCGCTGATCAATCGGCCATTGGTGGTGTCGCCAATGGGGGTGAGATTGTGCCGTCCTTCGGAAGAAGTCCTCGATCTCTTGCCCCAGCGCCAGCGCGCGGCCTTTGCCAAGGAAGATGGCGCACGGGTTGTCGATGCTGATGGTGAACGCGTAACTGTCGCGTCTGCGATTAAATGACTGCGCCTGCACCACGCGAACGCCTTTCGTTCCTTGACCGCTATCTCACTTTGTGGATTTTTCTGGCGATGGCCATCGGCGTTGCTTTGGGCTCGAATTTTGAAGGATTACCGCAGGCTATTAATAGTATGTCGTGGGGAACAACCAATATCCCTATCGCTATTGGCCTTATCTTGATGATGTATCCACCGTTGGCACGCGTGCGTTATGATGAACTTCCCCGCGTGTTCGAGGACAAGCGAGTGTTAGCCATTTCGCTTATCCAAAATTGGATCATCGGTCCGGTACTGATGTTCGCGCTTGCCGTTATCTTTCTGTCTGACAAGCCGGAATATATGACTGGCGTGATATTGATCGGACTTGCCCGGTGCATCGCCATGGTCATTGTTTGGAACCAGCTTGCCAAGGGTGACAATCAATATGTCGCGGCTTTAGTTGCGTTCAACTCGATCTTCCAGATACTGTTTTTCAGCGTCTATGCGTGGTTCTTCCTGGCGTTCCTGCCGCCCTTGTTTGGGCTGGAAGGCAGCGTCATTCAGGTCAGCTTCTGGACCATTGCCGAAGCCGTACTGATTTATCTCGGCATTCCGTTCCTTGCCGGCTTCCTGACCCGCCGATGGCTGAGCAAGGCCAAGGGCGACGAGTGGTATGAGAAAACATTCCTGCCAAAAATTGGTCCGGTTACCTTGATCGCGCTGCTTTTCACCATCGTCGCGATGTTCAGTCTCAAGGGTAGCGAGATAGTCACGTTACCCGGAGACGCAATCCGTATCGCTATTCCGCTGACCATTTACTTTGTGGTTCAGTTTTCCATCAGTTTTTTCATGGGTAAGCTCATATCCAGCGATTACCCACGCACAACGGCAGTTGCATTCACCGCAGCGGGCAATAACTTCGAACTTGCGATTGCCGTGGCGATCGCGGCGTTCGGTCTTGCTTCACCAGTTGCCTTTGCTGCCGTAATTGGACCGCTTGTCGAAGTTCCTGTACTGATTTTACTCGTAAATGTGGCGTTCTGGTTTGGGCGACGCTGGTTCCCTGATACGGTTCCGCCCCGGAACAAAGAACAGGCAGTGACATGAAATTTGACCGACTTCGCACATTATCCGACCCGAGCGACCTGCCAGCACTCAGGCCGGAGTACGCCCATCGTCATCCCGCGTCAGGCATGGGTGTGTTGGATCCACCCCCACGTATTTTGTTGCTGTATGGATCATTGCGAGAACGCTCTTATTCGCGTCTGGTTGTTGAAGAAGCCGCGCGCCTATTGCAATATTTTGGTTGCGAAACCCGCATTTTTGACCCGTCTGACCTTCCACTGCCGGACCAGGTGCAGAACGATGACCACCCTGCGGTGGCAGAACTGCGTGCGCATTCCTTATGGTCCGAGGCGCATGTGTGGTGCAGCCCGGAACGGCACGGTCAAATAACCGGCATCATGAAAACGCAAATTGATCATTTGCCGCTGGCCTATCAAGGCTTACGACCCACACAAGGCCGCGCCTTGGCGGTAATGCAGGTCAGCGCCGGATCGCAATCCTTCAACAGCGTCAATACGCTGCGTATACTGGGACGCTGGATGCGCATGTTCACTATTCCAAATCAATCGTCAGTCGCCAAGGCTTACGAGGAGTTTGATGAAGCAGGGCGGATGAAACCTTCCAGCTATTACGACCGCATCGTCGACGTCATAGAGGAGCTAGTGCGTTTCACGGTATTGCTGCGTCCCCATGCCGAGCAATTGGTCGACCGTTATTCTGAACGCAAAAACCGAAATGAGCCAGTGGAAACACCAGTGGAGAGAGCTGGATTGGCATCTGGGTAGGTCAGCTGGGAGTATCAGCAGAGTAATTTTTGAAGGGTTAGATCGGAACAGACGGTTTGCTGCAAACATTTAGTTAAAGGCGAACCGTCAGCTTCAGACGCGGAACCCTACCGAACGGCGGCTTTGATGAACAAACGAGGGGCTGATCAACGACCGCAATGTTGTCGTGTTCGGACAGGCAGCTATTAGGGTAAAAGTCTACAAAGCCGACATTCGAGAGGCCTACCTCGTCAATGGCGGTTCCCGCTAACATTGCGGACGTCTTCGTGCCAAGGCCACAATTTCAAAACCGGACATTCGTTAAGGGCCGGCAAATGACCTATCTTGGCCGATCTGCGACATTTTGCATGTTGAGAAACTGCGATATCTATTGTGAAACCAGCCATTCCGCTTCGCTCTGATTGAAAGTATTAATTTATAAAACGAGTACCCAAAAGCCACGAGCAAGATCTGTGTTTGTAAACTTTATGACCCAGCATTACGCTCTCGTTCTGCAAACCAATCCGCTATTCACCGTCAAATATAACTTCGGCGTAGCGGTTAAGCCCTGTTCCACCTTTAGATCCGGCGTCATATACATAGCCGTACACAAGACTGCCATCCGACTTGCGAATAATGTTGCCGCGAACCCAAGAGCCTTCGATATCTTGCACCCTGAGGACGGGGGACTGCCAGCCATTTTGGCCATTTGACGAACTCCATAAGCTCCGCGTGGTATCATCCACAAACAGCACGATTGGTCTGTTGCCAATCACCATCACATCAGCAGCAGGTTGTTGGGAATCAACGGCATTGGTAATTGTTGAAGTGGAAGTAACTAACGCCGCAGTGGTCGGCTGCGACGTGCCAACTATACGCCGCTCCCACAACTTTCCATCTTTCAGACGATACACGATAACAACGGTGTCCGTTGCAGCGTCGTAGGCCAAAGGAAGCACTGCGCCGTATTCCCGGCGATCGGTGCCAGCGCCAGAAGCGAGTTGCTGGCGTTCGGACAGGCTGCCGTTAGGAAGCATTTTCCGATACCATAAGTGCCCATCATCGCTGTAATAAGCAAGGTGGACAACATCGCCTTTGCCTGAAATCGCTTGGGGTCCGGCATTCACAGACACCGTATCAGGATCAATCTCTACAGGCGGCGCCCAGATGCCGTCTGCTCCCCGCACTGCATAATGTAAGCGATCAGCAAGAAAAAACGCAATGATGCTGCCGTCGGATCGGACTGCCATCGTGGCCATCTGGGCAATTGAGTCGGCGGTGGCAGCAATTTCGTCGCGCAGGACCCACCTGTCAGGTGCCGTCGGATGGTCGGATGTTTGGAAAACATGGTGTCGAACCGAGCGCGTGACCTGATGAACAATGTGGATGCGACTTCCAACCAGCCGACTGTCAACGGCTTCAAGATCCCCAGTTTGCGGTCGATTCATGCTGTCCATTTCCCGCCAGATCTTGCCACCGTCAGTTGACTTCATCATCATGAATTTATTGTCGGTTTCGCTTGGCTCCATGATAAAATAGAGATCGCCATTGGACGCTTGCCAAGGACCGATCCGCCCCGGCGTTTCCACGAAGGTACCACCAAGATGTCCGTCCGGCACCTCAAGCCTGACACTCGCCAGTGGCCCAGTATAGGGCACCGTTTCGTCGCTGCTCACCACCCGGAATTGAAAAACGTCACCCGTTTCTGTGACTTCTGGTCCGTCCGAGGTGCGCCGGACGACCAATGGCCATTCATATTCGGAATGCGTGCCGACAGACTTGGTGCCTTGTATTGTCTCTTGTAACGAAACTCCGATCCCCGGAACGAACGGGGACAGCGAACCTTTCAGCAAATCTGAGGTGGCGTTGCCGTTAGCATAGCCGCGCGATGCGATAATGCTGACACTCGGCGTGCGGGATAAGCCCTCGAAACTGATTTGTTCGATGTCCACACCTCGACCACGCGTGACTTTAACGCCTGGTTCGCCAAGGTTCGACAAAAAGGGACCAGCAAATACCTGGTTACCATCGACGACGATTTGAAGTTGTCCTGCCTCGGCGTCAATTTCGATCTCGTGAAAGGTTCCTGACGCAATTTTGGTCATTACCCGCGCAAGGATCGTTTCTTTGCCCGCGACCACGTTGAGTAATTCCATCTGACCACTGCCCATGAACCGCGCCGCATGATAAGTGGTTTGATCCGTGACGCCCCAGAGCAAAGACACTTTATCAGCGCGCCTTGGAAGCCGAATATTTGCAGCAACGCTCCCGTCAGAAGAGACAGGCCAGGGCAAAGGCCGGACCGTCATCAGACCACGTGTGCCGCCGCTTATTCTGAGATAGCGTCGATCACTATCGGAACTGATTCCGAAGTTTTCTTTGCTGCCATATATAAACTTCCAGCTATCCGGCATTTCGACGGCTAGGTTTTCACTAAAGTCTAGTTCAAGCTCACGCGTGGGATAAGGAAAATCATGCGCTTCAAGCAGCTTCCATTCTCCGCCATTGCGGCGCACCTCGAGCAGTATTTTACCGTTATCCGTACCCTGTAGGATTTCCATCCTAAGTCGAAATGGTTCATCGGCCTTTACGGTAACTTCCTCGCCGGATGCACCCGCCCACCCTTTGTCGGCGTTCAGCATTGCTGCCATATCGCTTCGTATCCGGAAAGTGGGGGGTGGCTCCGCAGCGGCGGGGGTAGACATATAAAGCATGCATGCCATCGCAGGCCATGCTGCAGCCCAGAACACGAGAGATGTTGGTCTCATCAGGATTTGGGTGCAGATGGTAACATTTTCTTTCCGATCAGGTCCGTTCCGCACTCCCGGATGGATCACCGCTTTTCAAATTTCACGAATACCGGGTTGCCATAGAACCACAGGTCCTCCCATGGATTTTCGCCTTTGGGATCTGCTGCTGGTTCGGTTTGGTTTGTGTTGGTGCCCCGAACTCTGACATAAAATGGGCCCTGCACGTCACGGACCGCATGACGCATCGTAAGTACTTCGCCTGATCGCGTCCAATCTCCATCAACAAAACGCTTTTCTACGCGCGTGCTAGGGTTGCTGTCAGCCGCGCGATCCGCAACCGATTCAGTTACGTCACCTACAATGAGATCAACCCGCATCACCTCAGGCGTATACCCTCCATGATTAGCGCCCGATGGATCGCGCAATCGTATCACAACCTCAACATCATCACCAAGCTTGGCCAGAATGATGCCACCCATACTGGCCGTTTCCGGGCCGCCACGCACCTTAACAGTGACATCCAGTTCACTAATAAGATCACCGGTAGTTACAAACATACGACCATTTCGCAGACCATCGAGCACGTCGCTATGGTCTCTGCGAGCATGAACGTAGGTCTTTGAATATTCGCCCGGCCAAAAATCGCTTCCACCGTCGCGCCAGTGGGAATGTGAATCTGAAGTGGCAGTGATCCACCAACGTCGTCCTTCGCCAAGCATCGAGTCCCAGAACCCGCCAAGTCGAGCGGTCATTTGGTCAAACCCGCCCAGCGTGGGTGAGTTACGATAGCCGCCACGAGCGCCTGTTGGGTCGATACTACCATCGGGATTTATCGCAGCAGCCTGATGGCCAGGCGCACCTTCCATGCCGACCGAAATGGTGGGCGCGGTATCATTCCAGTTGCGGAACTCGGCGGGGGTATACTGACCATATGCCCCTAGGTCCTTGGCAGAACGCGATGGATGGTTGGCAATCAAAACCGGCTGGTTTGGCTGTGCCTGCATGAAGCGAAGTGCTTCAATCATTTTAGGTTCGGTATCACGTGTTGAATCGGTCGGGAAAGCCTCCCGTTTTGAATAGCGCGATTCAATATCGCGCAACTGGGAGCGCTCTGCCTTTGTAAATGGGATAATCATGCTGCTGTGATCACCTGCAGGTGTATCAAATTCCATTCCGTAAAATATCAAAATTTGCGGTGCAGCTTTGCGCGCAACTAGCAATTGCGGGTACGCCTGCTGGAAGTTTAGCCGCGAATGGAGCGGACCGCCGTGATCGGTAGAAACCATCCAGTTCAAGCCAAAGTTTGAACCCATTTGCGCATTACGCGCGATAGAATACCTTCCATCTTTGCCTAACAGTGGCTTGGGCGGCTCGTTAGGCGCTTCGGGACTAACCTGATAACTTGCGCTAAATTCACTGTGAATGTGGTGATCGCCTGCAAACCACTTCCGGCCTTTAGAACTGGTTTTCTTCTTGCCCTCGACAACCGGCACTTCAGTTACCACGCCATGTCCGTCATGGGCATAGACCGAAGAACTAAAGGCTACAGCCAGCAGTGCGAGAACTGAGTTTGCTCGTGTCATATAAATCTTCCTCGCAATGTGAACTGTTGCCATGCCTACGTGATTAAAAGTTCATGCGGACGCCGCCCATGAAGCGCGCACCGAACTTTTCGAACTCAAGCGCGCGCTCGGGCACCCCAACATAACGCCGACCTGGCTCGTCGAGAATGTTTGTAGCGTCAGCGAACAATTCGATCCGCGGGCTGATCGCGTAACGCGCCGATAGATCAAGACGACCGACGCTCTGCCAGAAGAAATCACCGCCAACCCCTGCTGAACCAAGACCATCAATATAGTCACTACGATACTGCCAGCTCGCTCGCAACGACAGGCCATATTGTTCATAATAGACTGACGCATTATAGTTCAGGTCAGATGCATCGGGGAGTTCAATCTTTCGGCCATCCGGGGTAGTCGCCCGCGAACGGTTAATTGTGACGTTGCCCTGGACTCCGAAACCTTCCATCCACTCTGGCGCGCCGAGCCCCTGCATGATGTCTGCAAGCGGCTGAACATAGGCGATTTCCACACCCTTAATTTCACCGCTGCCACCGTTGATAGTGGTGTTGAAGTCGTAGGTTGAGCGCGCAAACCCGGGCGCATCGAATGATGTGTCATTGAACACAGTCGTAGAGTTAAAAAGAACGTCTCGGACTTTTTTATAATACACACCGACGGACAAGAAGCCTTGGTTGGCCATGTACCATTCAAAATATGCATCTACTCCCACTGCCTTTTCTGGCACGGCAAACGGGTTGCCACCTGAAACAGTTTGCAGATCGTCGTTGAACGTCAAATTAGGACGCAGCAGTGTATAATCTGGCCTTGCAGCACCAGTGTTGACCGATAGGCGCAATTTGATTTCGTCTGTTGCATCGTAATTCAAGTGGAGGCTTGGGAAAAACAATGTATTTCCTGAGCTCGTATTCAAAATCTGACGAACCCCTGCGATAGTGCCGTTCGCTGCTCCAGTGTTATCCACCCGTTCCGCTCGCACACCAGCGACGATGTTTCCGTTTTCGAAGAACATCGTTCCCATCAGATAGCCAGCATAGGCTTCTTCTGTCACTTCATAAAAATTATTTTCTGAAGTGTTTGGCTGGATACGCGACGCACCGGCATTGATGTAACTGTCAAGGAGGTCGCTACCCAGCTTGCTGCTAAAATAGCGGAAGCTGTAACCAAGAGGAATACCAACTTTGAGCGGATCGTTGATTGAAATCGCATCCTGGCGCGGAAGTGCAATCCCCTTGGCAGTCAAATCCGCGGCGCGTGCCTCAATAACCGTGCGGTTAGCTTCCTTGGTACGTTGATTATACTGACCACCGAATTGGATTTTCGTGTCCTGACCGAACAGCGATATGTTACGATCGAGATCAAGCCGTGCGGTGTAGGCGTCGGTCTGGTCCCGCCTTTTTGTGCGGGTCATGGTGACGAAATCTAGTTCTGTAGTCGTGATCGCATCCCGGCGAGTTCCGAGCGAATAGTTGTTGTTGGCGTCCGCCACCGTGGTAAACAACGTGACCCGAGCGTTGGCGGGATCAGTCAGATCATAGACTACGCTAGGACGACGCGTGCGGTCGGAAGGGCTGACCCAGGTCGAACTAAACGGGCCCCTGCCATCATCTTGCGCACGGGTGTAGTTTAGTCGCCAGCTTGCGCGCCACTCATTTAGAATATGGTTGCCGCCAAGCGTGTTGGTAAAAATACGCTGACGCGACGAATTACTATTCAGAGTGCTGTCGATTTCTGTGCCAAACACAGTGCCTTGCAAAGGTGTGTTGCCGGTGCGAATATCGGCATAGCCCGTGCGGCGCGCGCTGGATTGGGCAGCGGTGCTGCTAGTTGCTACGGCATTTTGGTCAAAATCGAAGATATAGTTGCTACGCAGTTCGTCATCACGGAATTCGGTAAGCACCGAACTTAAGAAGATCTCGTTGTTGTTATCTGGGCGCCAGTCAATCTTGCCGCTGAACGCAGTGTTGGACCGGGTCAAGCGATACAGTTTATTTTTTGTTTCACGAGCCCAAACGCGATTGGCATTGCCATCCAACGTATCTTCCGGTGCCAGTTCCCAGTCACTTTCAAAGTTATCAGTGACCATGTCCACTTCATACCGTGAGGCCGACAGCAAGATACCAATCGTGTTGTCGAAGAAACGTTCGGAAATGTTTCCAGCAAAATTATACTGCCGTCCACCCCCCAGTTCCGAAAAGCCGACGCCAAGATCGACGGCAGTTCTGAAGCCAGGATAATCAAAGGCGCTGCGCGTGCGGATGTCGACTTGGCCGGCGACCGCTTCGCCGGTCAAATCTGCAGTCACGGCCTTACGCACTGCAACCTGCGAAGCGATAGTAGCCGGAATGGTGTCGAACCGAGTTTCGCGGCCAGCGGGGCTGATCACGTTAATGCCGTCGAACGAAACCGTAGTCCAATTGGTACGGGCGCCACGAAGACTGACAAAGCGATCCTGGCCCTGGTCGCGTTGAACGGCTATACCGGGCAAGCGCGCGAGCGAGGCAGCAATGTTCTGATCAGGAAAGCGGCCGATGCTATCTGCAGCGATCACGCTCACTAGCGCAGTCGACGAACGCTGTACCTGCAAAGCTGCTGCTTGTGATTCCGCGATTGGGCGTGAAGCGCTAACAATGATGTCACTGCTAGCTGTCGCCGATGAATCCAGCGACACCTGAACTTCGGTATCCTGTCCAGCCGTTACGATAATCGTCTGGGTCACATCCTCTACACCGAAATAGCGGACTTTAATTTGCTGTTGCCCTGCTGGCGCTCCACGTAGCGTGAAGCGACCCTGAGCATTGGTGCTTTCGACAAGGTTAGAGCCTTCAATACGGACGGTAGCGCCTGCCACATAATTGCCGTTGGCATCGGTCACCGTGCCGCTGACTTGGCCGGAGCCAATGGAGGCTTCTTCAGAAGTCGGTTGTGCGGCAGCGGTTGAAGTCTGAGCGGCCACGGGCAGAGCAATTAATAGGTTCAAGCCAACGCTGGCCATCAGAAGTGAGCGTGTCGAGGTCATATTTTATCCTTTGGTGAATTAGTGTTGATGCCGGTGAGCAGTTGCGCAGCGGATTGGTTTTAGAAATTCGGGCTTTTGTAAGGCAGCGTGTTATCGAAGCGCCGCGTGGGCGGAGCGATGTTGTCGTTTTCGATGAGGCGCTTGGTGTTTCCGCGCTTTTCGATGATGGCGGCGTCATATTGCACGCCATCTGCGGTGTAGGCGGTGTAGGTCAGCCGGTTGCCGTCGATCCCGATGACTTGGAAAAATTGGCCATTTTCTCCCTGCCGCTCCAGCTTGACACCAGTGGGAGCATAATCGTCCCAACCTTCCTTGCGGAACTCATATTGTTTTGGGCCGGAAACTGAGTTGACAAACATCGTGGTGAGTTTGTCACCTATTTTGAACCCAGAACGCCGCGGCAACTGCGCCCCGGCATCCAGAATTCCGCGTGCATAAGTGTGATCATGGCCCTGAAGCACCAAATCTACATTGTGTCGGGTCAGTATTGGCAGAAGAAGTTCGCGGTTAGGCTTGTTGTCGCGATCCTTGCCGGAACTAAACACAGGGTGATGCATGGTAACGATGCGCCAACGCTTTTTTGACGCTTTCAATTGTGCATCCAGCCAAGCAGCTTGGGGCGCCATGTCGCGCTGGTTGGTATCAAGCACAAACACATCAAGATCGGCCGAGTAATGCACCGCATAAACAGTTTCGTGCACCAATGAGGGTAGCGTATCGTCGACTGGCAGCCTAAATTGCGGACGCCACAAATGACTAAGCAGGCGAACACGCGCGGTCTCACCAGGCGCCGCCAGGTCATATTCGTGATTTCCGGTCACCGGGATTGCTGGGACCATGGCATGCAGGAAGCCGCCAGCCTTGAACCACTCCGCCCATTCTGTATCGCGGCTGGCTCGGTTAACCAGGTCGCCTGCGTGCAACATAAATCTTGCATCGGGCGCTGCCTTATAGGCTGCACGAATGGTGCGCGACCATAGGGACAGCACACCATTTTGGGCATCACCCATGTAGATGAAACGCACAGGGCCGCTTAAAGGGGCTGTGCGAGTCTGGAACCATTCGCTCCAAAGTCCATCAGCACCCATAACCCGGTAAGCGTACAACGTGTCTGGGCTAAGATCGTCAAACCGGACCGAATGATATGTAACGGCAGGTAATTTGTCGTTCGCGGCAATAGCGATTTCAGCGCCGCCTATTACCGCTTTCTCAAGATCGACGATTTCTGTTTGTGCCGAAACGCTGCGTGCGGTCAGGTCAAACCGCGCATCTGGCGTGGCAACAGCGATCTCAGCGCGGGAGGCCGATACTGATGCTACGGTGCGCCAACTCACCGCTAAAGATGTCGCTGGATTAGATTCAAATGTTGCAATCACCCTGTCAGGCCATGCGCTGGCCCCCTGCCATGGTGGGACATTATGCTCAGCGTCATGAGCAAGCACTGGCGCTGCGCTTATCGATAAAGCGAGTGACATTGTTCCCAGCAATGAATTGCGTCGAATCATAAATTTTCCCCCTGAACCCACGGTGGGCGTTAGTAGGGGGACAAGGCAGCAGTGCGAAAGTTAAGTGACAGTTGAGAAATATTAATACTTCAAATTTGTGAAAATGGCGGACTGCCGTGACGAGTGAACGCCCAAATGGAAATCTAATTCCTTGAACAGATATTTAGTATCGAAGCTGCCGCAGCTGCACCGGATGAATGAACGACCGCTTACCGTCATTCCCTAACAAAAGGCGACTGTCGACACTGTCCAACAAATCAGCCATATCAACCGTGCTGATGCAACGTCCGATTATGGGGAAGCCAGCCGGCGCTTATAATGACTGCACTTGGGCGCAAAGCTGACTGGCCGCTTTGTTTCGTCCCGCCGGCAGCTGGTGCGGGGAGCTGACATTAATGGTGCCTGGCCTGTACGATCGACTGTGGCCGGAACCGGAAATTTCGTTCAGTCA
>Ga0105054_10006518_pt1 | contig 16257 bp, 14 predicted proteins | sample BON02_FD_78091 | JGI IMG/M metagenome (GOLD analysis project Ga0105054, IMG submission 78091) | Freshwater microbial communities from Lake Bonney liftoff mats and glacier meltwater in Antarctica - BON-02 (megahit assembly) | ecosystem: Environmental > Aquatic > Freshwater > Ice > Glacier...
GATCTCGAAACTGGTGCGGCCGAATTGAATTGTGCTCGCCACTTCGACGTCGTCGCCGAAACGTGTGGGCTTGAGAAAACGCGCCTGCGTGCGAACCAGCGGCCAGCCGGTGAATTCCAGCTTCTTGAACATCTCGAACTTGGTCATGCCAAGTGCTGCCTCGAACAGCATCGCGGTTGAGGCGTCGAACATTCGGAAGTAATTTGGATAAAAGATGATGCCGGCGGGGTCGCAGTCGCCCCATTCGATGCGCACGGTGCGGGTGTTGGTAAAAGAGGACATGCGTCAATCCAACTACGTTTAAATGTTTCTAACGGTCTTCGGCGTGACGCGCCAGCCAGACCGAATGGCCGCCGCAATCCGCGTCTTCTATGCGGGCATCGATAAAGTGAAAACCGTGTGCATTGAGAAGAGTACGATATTCGCTCGGGTCCAGGCTGGCATGGTAGAGCGGCTCGCTGCACAATTCTCCGATGGCCTCGCCGTGTTTTGGGCCGCTGGTAAACAGAAGCGGTGCGCCCGCCGCGGCGTGGGCATCAAAGACCGCGAACATGCGCCTTTGATCGTCAAAGGACAGATGGAAAAAGCTGTCCCACGCCATAATGCCGTCGAAGCGTTGCCCGAGATCGAGCCTGCGCATATCGCCAACGATCCACCGCATGTCGGGAAACGCCCTGCGGCACATGGCGATCATGGTCGTTGACGAATCGACGCCACAAACAGCGAAGCCCTGTGCGATCATATAGGCCGCCATCGGCTTGCCGAAGCCGCAGCCGAGATCGAGAATTGTGCCGCCCGGCGGCACCGGCGCGAGAAAGCGGTCGAGCCAGCCTTTCTCAAAGAAGCGGCTGGATTGGCTGCGGTCGCCGGCCCAGGCAAGCGCGTGCCGCTCGTACAGACCGGCAATCCGCTCGGCGTCGGTGCTCATGCTGCCGCTAGCGTGGCGCCATGCGTAGCGCGCCGTCGAGGCGGATCACCTCGCCGTTGAGATAGCCGTTGTGGACGCAATGCAGCACCAGCGCTGCATACTCGCGCGGCGCACCCAGGCGTTTTGGGAACGGCACCGAGGCACCGAGCGAATCCTGCGTCTCCTGCGGTAGTGACGTCAGCATCGGCGTACCGAAAATGCCGGGCGCGATGGCGAGCACGCGAATACCGAATTGCGCAAATTCGCGCGCCGCCGGCAACGTCAGCGCGGCAACGCCGCCTTTGGAGGAGGCATAAGCAGACTGGCCGATCTGGCCTTCGAAAGCGGCGACCGAGGCGGTGGAGATGATGACGCCGCGCTCGCCGTCGGCGAGCGGTTCGGCATTCTGCATGTTGGCGGCGACCAGCCGCATCATGTTGAAGGTGCCGATCAGGTTGATGCGGATGACGCGCTCGAAATCTTCCAGCGGCATCGGGCCGTCGCGCCCGACGATGCGCTTGGCCGGGCCGATGCCGGCGCAATTGACCAGAACGCGCGCGGGCCCATGTACGGTCTTGGCGGTTTCGATCGCCGCGCTGGCGCCGGCCGCGTTCGACACGTCGCAGGCGACCGCGATGCCGTCGATGTCCTTGGCGACGCCGGCCGCGCCTTGTTCGTTGAGATCGAAGACCGCGACCTTGGCGCCGGCGGCCGCCAGCGCGCGCGCGGTGGCGGCCCCCAAGCCCGATGCGCCGCCGGTGACGATGGCCGCCTGTCCTTTTATTTCCATCTTAATTCGCCTTTGCAGCTTCCGTATTCTCAATCAGCATCGCGATGCCCTGTCCGCCGCCGATGCAGGCAGAGGCAATACCATAACGCAAACCTGACCGCTTTAGTTCGCGCGCCAAGGTCAGCGCCAGACGAATTCCGGTAGCGCCAAGCGGATGACCGATGGCAATGGCGCCGCCATTGACGTTGAGTCTGTTCTCGTCGAGGCCGAGTTCGCGCGCACAGGCCATCACCTGGGCGCCGAAGGCTTCGTTGATTTCGAAACGGCCGATATCGTCGAGCTTGAGGCCGGCGCGCTCCAGCACCGCCCTGATCGCCGGCACCGGGCCGATGCCCATGATTTCCGGCGGCACGCCGACGGCGGCGCTCGCCAATATGCGCGCCAGCGGCTTCTTGCCGTGTTTTTTGGCGTAATCGGCGGTGCCGACCAGAATGGCGGCCGCGCCATCGACAATGGCCGATGAATTGCCGCCGGTCTGCACGCCGCCGAATGCCGGGCGGATTTTCGCCAACTGCTCGGCGGTCGAAGGCCGGATGTGGCTGTCGGCCGAAATGCCGTCCTTGATCTTGATGCCGCGGCTCTTCAATCCGTCGGCTTCGAAATTCTCGGTCGTCACGGCTGCGATCTCGCCGGCAAGAAAGCCGTCGGCTTGCGCCTTCATCGCGCGCGTGAACGAACGTGCGGCGTAGTCGTCCACCTGCGGCCGGGTGATCTGGTATTGCCGCGCCAGATTTTCGGCGGTGTCGCCCATGCCGAGGCCGCAGGACGGGTCGAGCAGCGCCTCCCAGAGGAAATCCTTGAACTCGACCTGACCCATGCGGAAGCCGCCGCGGCTGGTGTAGGACGCGACCGGGTTGCGGCTCATCGATTCGGCGCCGACGCAGAGCGCCAGTTCGGCGCGACCGAGCGAGACCGTATCGGATGCCTGCGCCAGCACCTCGATGCCGGTGCCGCAGACGCGCTGCACCAGATGCGCCGGCGTTTGCTGCGGCACGCCCGAGTACAAGCCGATATGGCGCGGCAGCATGTAAGCGTCGAAGCTCGCCTGCGCCATGTTACCGGCGATGACGGTGCCAACGTCTTTCGGCGAAATGCCGGTTTTCTTGAAGGCTTCGCGCGCCGCCTTGATGCCGAGATCGATCGGCGAAACCGAAGCGAGTGCGCCGTTATAGTCGGCGAAGGGTGTGCGCGCGCCGTCGATCAGATAGGCGTCGTCAAAGGTCGCGGCGAGACCGTTTTGCTGTGTGGCCACTGAATTACTCCTCCAATCCGATCACGCGCGGCGACGGCGTGCGGGCGTAAAGTTCTTCAACGAGAGCGGCGCGATTTTTCAACACGGCGCGCTGATTGATCGAGCCTTTATCTGTCATTTCGCCACGGTCCATCGAGGGCGGCTCATCCATCAAGAGGGCGCGGCAGATCTTGGTCGATGAGCCGGTCGAGGCGCGCGCCATCGTCTTGAGCAGCGCGGCGAAATACGCGCGAACTTTGGGGTGAGCGAGTGCCTCGCTTGCTGCCTCGCCGCAGAGCGCGCGGCATGCATCGACATTCGGAAACACCAACACGGAAACGTCATCGCGATCCGCGCCGGCGATCACCACGTCGCGCACATAGGGCGCGCAAGCGTCGATGAACCTCGCGCGCAAGGGGCCGACATGGACCCAGGTGCCGGTGGCGAGCTTGAAATCTTCGGCGATGCGGCCGTCGAACAACAGGCCCTGTTTTAGGTCCTTTGAATCGGCGAATTTGAAAGCGTCGCCGAGCTTGTAGAAGCCTTCCTCGTCGTAGGCCTGTGCGGTGTATTCTGGCTGCCGCCAGTAACCGGGCGTAATATTGGGCCCGCGCACGCGCGCTTCCAGTTTGCCTTCGTTCGGCACCAGTTTGAGTTCCATGCCGGCGCCGGGCAGGCCCATGTTGGCGGCGTTGTCGGTCGGCCAGGTGCGCGCCAGCGCGAAAGGCGCGGTCTCGGTCGAGCCGAAGCCGGTCGAGAACAGGATGCGCTCGCCGCAGGCCTGCACCGCCAGTTCCTGAACTTCGTCGAACACATGCTGCGCCAATGCCGCGCCGGCAAACCACAGCATCTTGACGCGGCTGAAGAATGTTTTGCGCAGGCGCTCGTCACTGCGCAGAAACGGCAGCATCGCCTCGAAGCCCTTCGGCACGGTGAAATACCAGGTGGTGGCGATTTCGCTCAGGTTCCTGATGGTCTCCTCGATCGCGCCTGGCATGGGCTTGCCGTCGTCGAGATAGAAGGTGCCGCCGTTGTAGATGACGAGGCCGACATCGTGATTGCCGCCGGCGGTGTGATGCCACGGCGCCCAGTCGACGACGACCGGCGGCTCGTCGGCGAAGAAGGCGAGCGCCTGGCGCAGCATCGCCTGGTTGGCGCACCACATGCGTTGCGTATTGATGACGCATTTCGGAATGCCGGTCGAACCCGACGTGAAAAGAAATTTCGCAATCGTGTCGGGGCCGATGGCATTATGTGCGGCTTCGATCTTTGCGGTCGGCGCGGCGCTGAGTTTGTCGAATGCTGTCGCGCGCTTGAGCGGGTTGCGTGTCACCACGACTTCGACATCGTTCGGCACCACGGCCTCAATCGCGCGCGCGAAGGCTGAGCCGTCGGCGGCGAAGATAAGTCCGGGCGTAATCAGTTCAATGATCGAGCGCAATCGGCCGAAGTCTGTCGACACCAGCGAATAGGCCGGCGAGATTGGCGCATAGGGAATGCTGGCATACAGCGCGCCCAAGGCCAGCAGTGCGTGCTCGATGTCGTTGCCGGACAAAATCGCAATCGGCCGCTCGGCCGACAGGTTTCGCGCCAGCAGCGCCTCGCCAATGGCGCGCGCCTGCTCCAGCGCCTGCGCGTAAGTGACTTTCCGCCATGCGCCTTGTGCATCGCGCTGGGCAAACAGAATCCGGTCTGGCGCAACTTCGGCCCAATGCACCAGCCGCTCGGTGATTTTGTTCGGATAAGGTCCGAGCGCCTGCGGCGAGCGCAGCAGCAGGCAGCCGTCGGCGCGCGTTTCAACAATGACGTCCTGCGGGCCGAGCGCGACCTTGCGCAGCGGCGCGGTTGAACTTTGCTTTTTCAGAGCAGGCGCGGTCATTTTGAAATCGATATTACCGTTTGCGGCGGCGGCTCCCGATACAGTTCTTCCGCCAGCGCCGCGCGGCTTGCAAGCACGGCGCGCTGATTGATCGACCCCTTGTCGGTCATCTCGCCTTTGTCCATCGACGGCGGCTCCGCCATCAGCAGCAGACGCGCCACCCGCGTCGACGAGCCTTGGCTGGCGGCCGCGAGCGTGCCGGCCAGTTCCGCGAACTTGGCGCGCACCTGTGGCGCTTCGATGACGGCGGCCGGCGTTGCTTCCGCGCCAAGCCCGGCCAGCTTGCGGCAGGCCTCGATATCGGGAAATACCAGCGCGCCGATGAAGTCGCGGTCGGCGCCGGTAAACACCGCGTCGCGCGCGAAAGGCGAGGTGTGGTCGATGAAGCGGGCGCGCAGCGGCCCGACGCTCGCCCAGGTGCCGGTGTTGAGCTTGAAATCCTCGGCGATGCGGCCGTCGAACAACAGGCCTTGCCCGGGATCGGTGGGGTCGGCGAATTTCAAGGCATCGCCGATCTTGTAGAAGCCCTCGTGGTCGAAGGCATCGCGGGTGTGGGCGTCCTGCCGCCAATAGCCGGGCGTGATGTGCGGCCCGCGCAAGCGCGCTTCCAGCTTGCCGGCATTCGGCACCAGCTTGAGCTCGCTGCCGGGAAAAGGAAGTCCGATATTGCCGGGGCGGCCGAAGTCGAAGGTGCAGGCAATCGCCGACGGCGCCGTCTCGGTCGAACCGAGCGACGACAGAAAGATCACTCGCTCGCCGGTGGCCGCGACCGAAAGCTCGGTGAGTTCGTCCCAGGTCGTATGGTTCAGCGCCGCGCCGGCGTAGAATAAAACCTTCAAACGCGAGAAGAAGTTCCGGCACAAGGTCTCATCGGCGCGCAGATGCGGCACCAGCGCCTCATAGCCTTTCGGTACGTTGAAATAAATCGTCGGCGCGATTTCGCGCAAGTTTCGCGCGGTCTTGGGCGCGCCCGGCGGCGTCGGATTGCCGTCGTCGATGTAGAGCGAGCCGCCGTTCATCAGGACCAGATTGAAATTGTGGTTGGAGCCGAAGGTATGGCTCCAGGGCAGCCAATCGACCACCACCGGCGGCTCGTCCTTCACGAAGGCAAAGCCGGTCGCGATCATGGTCTGGTTCGCGCACAGCATGCGTTGCGTATTGATCACCGCCTTCGGCGTGCCTGTAGAGCCGGAGGTGAACAGAAACTTGGCGATGCTGTCGGGGGTCACTTTCGCATGCGCGGCGGCGACACCGGCTTCGTCTTGTTCGCCGATCAAGTCGGCGAACATCGTCGTCGGACGGTCGCCGAGCGGATTCTGCGCTACCACCAGTTCGATTTCGTCCGGCACCGTGGCGTACAGAGCCTTGCCGAACATCATGCCGTCGGCGGCGAACACCATACCGGGCGTCAGCAAGTCGACGATCATGCGCAGTTTGCCGAAGTCGCTCGACATCAGCGAATAGGCCGGTGAGACCGGGGCATAGGGAATGCCGACATGCATGGCCGCGAGCGCCAGCAATGCGTGCTCGATGCTATTGCCGGATACAATCACGATCGGTTTTTCCGCCGACAGCCCGCGCCGCAGCAATGCTGCGCCGATGCGTTTCGTCTGGTCGAGCGCTTGCGCATAAGTGAGCGTGCGCCACTTATCGTTCGCGTCGCGCTGCGCCAGGAACACGCGCTTGGGCGCCGCCTTGGCCCAATGTTCCAGCGGCTCGCTCAAGTTGGCGTGGCAGTCGCCGATCGGCTGCGCGCTACGGATCAGCAACTCGCCGTTTGCCCGCTGCTCGACCACGACGTCGAGGGCCCCCAGCGTCACGGGGCGAAGCGGTGCGGCATTTGCCTGAGCGATGCGGTCTCGATCCGGCATTTCGTCCCTGATTGATTATTGTTGTCCTGGACAACAATAGACCGCTTGCGCGGCGCGGCTCAAGCAATCCATGCGCCGCTGGCGGCTCCGAGAACTATGTTTCCGGCCGCCTAATCCGGCCGCGTCACCTTGCCGGCGCGGCCTTCCAGAAACGCCGTCAAACGGCTTTTCGCTTCCGGATCGGCCTGCGCGATTGAGGAAATCAGCGCTTCGACGGCATAACCGCTGCCGGGGTCGGTCTCGGCGATGCGCGGCAGCACATGCGTGATGGCGAAATTGGTGAGCGCGGTATTGCCGGCAATCCGCTGCGCCAGTTCGAGGCCCTTGGCAAAACCCTTGCCCGGTTCGACCAGATAGGTGGTCAGCCCCATCGTTTGCCCGTCTTCCGCCGAATAAGTGCGCCCGGTCAGCATCATGTCCATCATGCGCGCGACCCCAATCAGGCGCGGAATGCGAACCGAGCCGCCGCCGCCGACATAGATGCCGCGGCTGCCTTCCGGCAGGCCGTAATAGGCGGTGCGCTCGGCAACGCGCACATGCGCGGCCGCCGCCAGTTCCAGCCCGCCGCCGACCACCGCGCCGTGCAGCACCGCGACCACCGGCACCTTGCCGAACTGGATCTTGTCGAACACGCGATGCCACAGGCTCGAATGCGCAATGCCTTGTCTGATATCGCGTTCCTGCAACTCGGAAAGGTCGAGGCCGGCGGAAAAATGATCGCCTTCGCCGTACAGCAGGGCGGCGGCGATATCGTCCGGCAGCGAGGTGAAAAATGTCTCGAGCCCGAGCACGGTCGTGTCGTCGAGGGCGTTGCGCTTTTGCGGGCGCGCCAGCTTGACGATGGCGACATTGCCCTGACGTTCGGCGGCGAGCGAGGCGGGAAGGTTGATGCTCAACGGTTCGGACTTGTTATTTGCCACGCGTCTCATCTCCGCTGTCATGCCCGCGAAGGCGGGCATCCAGTAAACACAGGCTTTGGCTCGATCATCAAGACCGTGAGTACTGGATCGTCCGCCTTCGCGGACGATGACGCCTTTGGGTTACTCCACCTCGTACACATCCAGCCGCACCGCATGCGCCTCGCGTGCGCCCCGCGCAATCGCCAGAATGCGGTTCATCCAGTCAACCTCCGGGCCGGAGGTTTCAAACCGCATCACGGTGCGGAAATAATAGAGCGAAGGATCGACCGTGTCGCCCCGCGCCAGCGCCTCCAGCACCGCCTTGGGACCATGCCGGAGCCCCTCGCTGCTGACCAGAATGCGGCTGCCGGTCTCGGTCTCGGTGGTATAGCGCGCCTGAATGTCGGCGGCGCCGTCGGCGCGGATGATCTGCCAGTCGGCCCCGCCCGGCAGCACGCGGCCTTTGAGTTTGCGGCCCGTCACGGTGCCGCCGAGAATGTCGATGACGCGGCGTTCGCCATAAGGCGTCGCGCCCAGATTCATGATCCCCGCCAGTTCGGCGTGGATCGTAAAAATCGGTTCCGGTCCCAGCATGGCAGTCAATGGTTTGGGCTCCTACTTATCCCGATATGGCTATTTGACCCTGTCCGTCTCGGGCCGTAAATACGGACCCGCAACCGGGAAGCACACTATATGGCGCGTATTTCCACTCTGGCCGAGGCCATCTCTGCCAATGTTCGCGACGGCGACACCGTCGCGCTCGAAGGCTTTACTCACCTTATTCCACATGCCGCCTGCCACGAAATCATCCGGCAGGGCCGCAAGGACCTGACGTTGATCCGCATGACGCCGGACCTGGTCTACGACCAGTTGATCGGCATGGGTTGCGTCAAGAAACTGGTTTTCTCGTGGGGCGGCAATCCCGGCGTCGGCTCGCTGCATCGCTTCCGCGACGCCATCGAGAAAGATTGGCCGCAAAAGCTCGCGATCGAAGAGCATTCGCACGCGGCGATGGCCAATGCCTATGAGGCCGGCGCGGCCGGACTGCCGTGTGCGATTTTCCGCGGCTATATCGGCGGCGATCTGCCGAAGGTGAATCCCAACATCAAGCGCGTGACTTGTCCGTTCACCGGCGAGGAACTGGCCGCCATTCCGGCGCACCGGCCGGATGTTGCGGTCATTCATGCGCAGCGCGCCGACAAGGCCGGCAATGTGATGATCGAAGGCGTACTCGGCGTGCAGAAGGAAGCCGTGCTCGCTTCCAAGCGCTCGGTGGTGACGGTCGAGGAGATCGTCGATGAGTTGCCCGAGCGCAGCCTGAACGCGGTGGTGCTGCCGCACTGGACCGTCGGCCACGTGGTCGCGGTGCCGGGCGGCGCGTTTCCGTCCTATGCGCAGGGCTACTACCCGCGCAACAACAACTTCTACAAGCAGTGGGACGAGATCGCGAAGGAACGCGACAGTTTCCTGGCCTGGATGAAGGCGAACGTGCTCGACAAGGGTCCGGACGCCTTCGCGCAATATGCCCGCAAACATCAAGCGGCGGCGGAGTAACGATCATGGCCGATTACAAACCGACTGAAATGATGACGGCGGCGGCGGCGCGCGCGCTCAAGAATGACGACATCTGCTTCGTCGGCATCGGCCAGCCTTCGGCGGCCTGCAATCTGGCGCGGCTGACACATGCGCCCGACATCACGCTGATCTACGAATCCGGCACGCTTGCCACCAAGCCGACCATCCTGCCGCTCTCGATTGGCGACGGCGAATTGTGCGAAACGGCGATCACCACGGTGTCGGTGCCGGAAATGTTCCGCTACTGGCTGCAAGGCGGCCGCATCAAGGTCGGCTTCCTTGGTGGCGCGCAGATCGACAAATACGCCAATCTCAATACGACGGTGGTCGGCATCTACGACAAGCCGAAGGTGCGTCTGCCCGGCGGCGGCGGCGCGCCGGAGATCGCCACCTCGTGCGGCGAGATCCTGATCATCATGGCGCAGGGCAAGCGCAGCTTTGTCGACAAGCTCGATTTCGTGACCTCCATTGGCCACGTTTCCGGCGGCGACTCGCGCGCGAAGCTGGGCGTCAAGACCAAGGGCCCAACCAAGCTGATCACTGATCTGGCGATCTGGGCGCCCGATCCGCAGACGAAAGAAATGACCGTCGTCTCGATCCATCCCGGCGTTACCCGCGAGCAGATTCAGGAAAACACCGGCTGGCCGGTGAAATACGCCGCTTCGGTGGAAGAGACCAAGGCGCCGACGGCGAAAGAGCTCGACGTGTTGCGCGAGCTGCATGCCCGCACTGCCCGCGCGCACGCGGCGTAAAAGGAAATAATCATGCGTGACGTTTTCATCTGCGACTCCGTGCGCACGCCGATTGGCCGTTTTGGCGGATCGCTCGCCAAGGTACGAACCGACGATCTCGCCGCGGTGCCGATCAAGGCGCTGATGGCGCGCAATCCGAAAGTGGATTGGGACAAGCTCGAGGAAGTCTACTACGGCTGCGCCAACCAGGCCGGCGAAGACAATCGCAATGTCGCGCGCATGGCGCTGTTGCTCGCAGGTCTGCCGCAGTCGGTGCCGGGCATTACGCTGAACCGGCTGTGCGCCTCCGGCATGGAAGCGGTCGGCACCGCCGCGCGCGCGATCCGCGCCGGCGAAATGGAATTCGCCATTGCCGGCGGCGTCGAGTCGATGACGCGCGCGCCCTTCGTGCAGGGCAAAGCGCAGGAGGCGTTCTCGCGCTCGGCCGAAATCTACGACACCACCATCGGCTGGCGTTTCATCAATCCGCTGATGAAAAAGCAGTATGGCGTCGACGCCATGCCGGAGACCGGCGAGAACGTGGCGGAAGACTTTCAGGTCACCCGCGCCGATCAGGACACTTTTGCTTTGAGGTCACAGCAGCGTGCCGGCAAGGCGATGGCTTCGGGTTATTTCGCCAAGGAAATCGTGCCGGTCGAGATCGCCGGCCGCAAGGGCGACGTGATCAAGATCGATACGGATGAACACCCGCGTCCCGAAACGACGCTCGAACAGCTCACCAAACTGAAAACGCCATTCCGCCAGCCCGGCACCGTCACCGCCGGCAATGCCTCCGGCGTCAATGATGGCGCGGCCGCTCTCATCATCGCCTCGGAAGCGGCGGTGAAGGCGCATGGCCTGACGCCGCGCGCGCGCGTGCTCGGCATGGCGTCCGCGGCGGTGCCGCCGCGCATCATGGGCATCGGCCCCGTTCCGGCGACGCAAAAGCTGATGGCGCGGCTTGGCCATAAAATTGGCGATTACGATTTGATCGAGATCAACGAAGCCTTCGCCTCGCAGTCGTTAGCTTGTATGCGGCAACTCGGCCTCGCCGACGATGCCGCGCAGGTCAATCCGCATGGCGGGGCGATCGCGCTCGGCCATCCGCTCGGTATGTCGGGGGCGCGCCTGGCATTGACGGCGGTGCACGGTCTGGAGGAAAACGGCGGCAGGCTGGCGCTCGCCACCATGTGCGTCGGAGTCGGGCAGGGCGTGTCGATCGCGCTCGAACGTTTCTCGTAGCGATTAAGGACTGCAACAATGTCGCTGATTTATCCGACCAAAAGCCTTGAGGCTTATCCCAAGCACCTCAGCCCGGGCTACAAGAGCACCGTCAAGCGCTCGCCGTCGAAGCCGCTGATGATCATTCCCCACACGCTCTCGGAATTGACCGGCCCCGTTTATGGCCACGACGCCATCCAGGAAGGCGACAACGACCTCACCAAGCAGAAAAGTGGCGAGCCGCTCGGCGAACGCATCATTGTGCACGGCCATGTGCTCGACGAGGACAAACGGCCGGTTCCGAATGCGCTGGTGGAGCTGTGGCAGGCCAATGCCTGCGGCCGCTACGTCCATATCGTCGATCAGCATCCGGCGCCGCTCGATCCGAACTTCACCGGCGCCGGCCGCACCGTCACCGACGCCAAGGGCTATTACAAATTCATCACCGTGAAGCCGGGTGCCTATCCCTGGGGCAACCATCACAATGCCTGGCGTCCGAACCACATCCACTTCTCGGTATTCGGGCACTCGTTCTTGTCGCGTCTGGTGACGCAGATGTATTTCCCGGGCGATTATCTCTTCCCCTATGATCCGATCTTCAATTCGGTGACCGATCCGAAGGACCGGGCGCGCATGGTCTCGACCTTCGATCTGGAAAACACTGTGCCGGACTGGGCGCTCGCCTTCCGCTTCGACATCGTGCTGCGCGGCCGTGAAGCGACCCCGCTCGATAACGACGAACACTAAGAAAAAAGCAGAACCGCATCATGTCGGAAATCACGCCTTCCCAGACCGTCGGTCCCTTCTTTGCCTATGGGCTGACGCCCAAGGGTCGCTGCGAATGGGACCCGAACGGCAGCTACTCCTGGAAGAACACCGTCGAATCCAATCTGGTGACGCCGGACGTCACTGGATCGCGCATCCGCGTTGAGGGTACGGTGCTGGACGGCGACGGCGTGCCGATCAACGACGCCATGATCGAAATCTGGCAGGCCGATGCGCAAGGCCGCTATTCCGATCCGCGCAACGGCCGCGCGCTGCCGAACACCCAGTTCAAGGGCTTCGGCCGCTCGGCTACCGACAAAAACGGCGTTTATGCTTTCGACACGATCAAGCCGGGTTCGGTTCCGGGCCCCAAGGGCAAGCCGCAGGCGCCGCATATCGTGGTCTGCATCTTTTCGCGCGGCATGCTGCGGCAGATTTATACTCGGCTTTATTTCTCGGACGAGGCCGCCAACGCCGCCGATCCCATCCTGACGCTGGTGCCGGAAGACCGGCGTGGCACTCTCATTGCCCACAAACAGGCCGGCACCGAGCCGCTGCTCTACCGCTTCGACATCCGTGTGCAGGGCGACAACGAGACGGTCTTCTTCGAGATCTGACGGCGTTGTCAGGCTATCGGTAAGGTCACGATCGCCTTCCAGCGGTTACGGAATTTGCCGGGCATTCTCGCGCCTGTCTGACGCGGATGTTTGCCCACTATTGCCCACGAATTTTGTCCCATCCGCCCACCAAGCTTGCGCTTGTGTGGGACGAGTGAGTCATCGAATTTCCGAAAACTCCATATTAATAGGCAATTTTAGAGTTGGGCGTGGCCCATATGTTTTGCCCAACTTTTAGTGGGCAATTTTGTGGTTGACGAAAATACCCCGGATTGGTTCGCTAGCCGGTACACGGCCGCCAGAGCCGTAACGGCCGCGCGTCAGCGAACGCGCGTTAGGGAAACGCCGGGGACCGCGTCATGAACGAAGTCATCCTTCAGGAAATCAGCGAATTCTGCCGTCAGCGCGGCCTGGCCGAATCCACCTTCGGGCGCCGCGCGGTCAACGACGGCAAGCTCGCCAGCCGCTTACGCAACGGCGGCCGCATCACCACCGATACGCTGGAGCGCATCCGCTCCTTCATGACGCAAAGCGATGCCGCCGCGCCAGCGCGCCGCCGCGTCTTGTTTGATGCGCCGGCCGCTCAATCCCTTCCCGTCATCAAGCCGCAGGCGCCGCTCATGGCCGCCAGCGACAACGGTGACGACCCGCAGCGCAATTTTCGCTTTTTCGACAACCGGCAGAAGTATCTGCTGTTCGTAAATACCTGCAGCGAAAAATGGGAAGTCGCGCAGCGCGTCAGTCTGGAGCTCGGCAATATTCATCCGCGCCCTCCGGCGGTGCGAATCTTTGACGCTGGCGTCGGCGACGGCTCGGTATTGGCGCGCGTCATGCGATCGATGCACGACAAGTTTCCGACCATGCCGTTCTATGTCGTCGGCAAGGAAATCAGCCTCGAAGACGTTCGTCTGACGCTGCACAAGATGGCCGATCGCTTCATCGAACATCCCTCGACCGTTCTGGTGCTGACCAACCTCGCTTATTCGGAAGCGCCCTGGCTCGCCGCCAAGTCGCTGTCGGCCGCGACCAGCATGGTCTGGAAAGAGGTGGCGCTCGAAGGCAACACGGCGCACTCTTTCGAAGAGCAGATCACCGCGCTTGAGCCGTTCCTCGCCGAAAGCTGGAAAGCCAAGGTGTCGGCGAAGAGCGGTAACCCGGTTTACGAGCGTCCGGTCGTGCTGGTGATCCACCGCAACGATCATCGCTTCCTGCTCGATCAGGTGATCCCGAAGCCGGGCGGCGCGGCCGCCGACTACGATCTCGTCATCGCCTCGCAGCCTTATCGCGCCCGCGCGTCACTTGAGTTCAAGGCCAAACGGGTGCTGGCGCCGCTCGCGCGCGCGCTCGGTCCCGGTGGGCGCATGATCGCGATCCAGTCCTATGGCCACGATCCGGGAATGGAAATCATTCATCGCGTATGGCCGGACGACAATCCGTTCACGCACGGCCGGCACGATCTGTTGAAGGAAACCAAGCACGAATTGGGCTCGGCCGCGCGCGACCTGAATTTCAACGCCTATTCCGACCAGCGTTCGCTGTTCCGCTACGAAATGCACACGCTGCCGTCGGAAGTGTCGTCGTCGATCGGCACGTCGACGCTGCTGGCGGCCTGGAACGCGGCGGTTTATGTCGCGCAGGTCGAGGATGATCGGCTCAGCGACATAAACAGCGATCGGCGTTTTGTCGAAGCGACCCGCGACGCGCTGCAACAACATGGCGGGCTCTGGTTCTACGACGAATCGTTCGTGATCTCGCGCCGGCGGGAATAGGCATATGGGCGCGCGTCTCGCACAGGCGATTGCCGCGGAAGCCGACGTTCCGGCGGAACGGACGGCCTTCGCGCAACGTTTCTCGATCGAGGCGACGCGTCCCGGCGCGTCTGAAATCGCGACGCTCGCCACGACGCTCCCACCCGGTACGCAAGTCTATCTCTCGGCGGTGCCGCGGCTGGATGCTGCCGAGCTTGTCGCGGCGGCTGTGCGTATTCGTAAAGCCGGGCTTGAACCGGTCGCGCATATCGCGGCGCGCCGGATCGTCAGCGCCAACCACTTAAGCGAATTGCTGAAAGGCCTGACCGGCGAGGCCGACATGCGCCGGTTGCTGGTGATCGGCGGCGACGTCGAAGCGAGCGGCTCTTTCTCTGATGCGCTCGCGGTGATCCAGAAGGGCGCTTTGCGCGCCGCCGGTATCGAGGAAATTGGCATTGCCGCTTATCCAGAAGGCCATAACCATATCGCCCCCGGCCGCCTGGAAGCGGCGCTCGACGAAAAGACCGCCAGCGCCACCGCGCAGGGCCTCAAGGTCCATATCGTGAGCCAGTTTTCCTTTTCGCCGGACCAGGTTCTGGTCTGGCTCCGGCAGTTGCGCGCCTGCGGCATCGCTACCCCGGTGAAAATCGGTTTGGCCGGCCCGGCCAGTGTCCCGGCGTTGTTGCGCTACGCCAAGCGCTGTGGTGTTACCGCCTCGCTGCGCGGGTTGGTGAGTGGCGCAGCCGCCGGCCTGATTGGCCAGATCGTCGGCAATGTCGGGCCGGGCGGCATGATCGACGCACTGGCGGCGGCCGACCAAAACGATCAGCAACTTGGCGATATCGCGCCGCATTATTTCTCCTTCGGCGGAGTGGTTGAAACCGCGGCCTACGCATGCGAAGCGGCCCGTGGAACGTTGGGCGCCACCCGTGCTATGGCAAACTTATAACTAGCGCTGCGGCGGACCAAGCCGGCAGCCAGCCGCGGAGGAATCGATGACCCAGAGGACCAAGCCACCGTTTCGCGCCGATCATGTCGGCAGCATTTTACGCAGCGCGCCGATCAAGGACGCGCGCGCGAAGCATGAAAAAGGCGAACTGACCGCCGCGAAGCTCAAAGAGGTCGAAGATGCCGAGATCATCAAGATCATCGCCAAGCAGGAAGAAGTCGGCCTGAAAGCGATCACCGACGGCGAGTTTCGCCGCTCGTGGTGGCATTTCGATTTCTACGGCATGATGGACAATGTCGAGATCTACGAGCTCGACCACGGCATCCAGTTTACCGGCGTCCAGACCAAGCCGCGCTCGATCAAGGTCACCGGCAAGATCGGCTTTTCCAACCATCCGATGCTGGAGCACTTCAAGTTCCTGAAGGCGCACACCAAGCAGACGCCGAAGATGTGCATTCCGGCGCCGTCGACCTTCCACTTCCGGCTTGAGCCGAATGCGGTGAGCAAGGAAGCCTATGCCAGCCGCGACGCTATTTTCGACGATCTCGCGGTCGCCTATCAGAACGCGATCAAGGCATTCTATGCCGCCGGCTGCCGTTATCTGCAGTTCGACGACACCGCCTGGGCTTATCTCTGCTCGGACGCGGAACTGAAAAAGGCGCGCGACCGCGGCCTCGACGTCGATCATTTGCAGGAAAGCTACACCAAGTGCATCAACAAGGCGCTTGAAGCCAAGCCGGCCGACATGACCATCACCACCCATGTCTGTCGCGGCAACTTCCGCTCGACCTTCATTTCGTCGGGCGGTTACGAGCCGGTGGCCGAAAGCCTGTTGGCCAAGTGCAATTACGATGGCTACTTCCTGGAATACGACACCGACCGCGCCGGCGGCTTCGAGCCGTTGCGGTTCCTGCCGAAGGGCAACAAACTGGTTGTGCTCGGCCTCGTCAGCTCGAAGTTGGGTGAGCTTGAGCCGCGCGCCGACATCAAGAAGCGCATTGAGGAGGCGACCAAGTTCGTCGCGCTCGATCAGCTTTGCCTGTCGCCGCAGTGCGGCTTTGCCTCGACCGAGGA
>Ga0105054_10006519_pt1 | contig 16256 bp, 10 predicted proteins | sample BON02_FD_78091 | JGI IMG/M metagenome (GOLD analysis project Ga0105054, IMG submission 78091) | Freshwater microbial communities from Lake Bonney liftoff mats and glacier meltwater in Antarctica - BON-02 (megahit assembly) | ecosystem: Environmental > Aquatic > Freshwater > Ice > Glacier...
CAACACCGGTTGACCACGCAAATCATGTAAACTGAGGTGGCGTCCATCGTCCAGCACGAGGCGAAAATTCGGCGCGACATTGCCCTTCTGTAAACCAACGTTGTTAGTTTCGGTACGGTTAATCTCTACGGTCGGGAATCCCCGGCCTACGCCGACCGGAAGGGCAGCAAGCGTGATGAGCGGCTCTTCTGCTAGCGCTGGACTTGGCGTTGACTCTGTTGCACAGGCGCTAAGGAGGAAGATTAGCACCAGCAGGGGCACCGCTATAAAACCACCAGCCCGTTGGCGACCGGTTCGCCGAGTGGAATGGCGCCGGGAATCGAGCAGTGTGCTATTTCTAATTATCATCAGTAACCTCATTTCAGGATAGCCTGCCATTCGGGCAAGACCACGCACAATCCGAATCCATTCAAATATACCGAGTAAAGTTTTTGTACGCTGTAGACAAGCCTACGCAACAGCAAATCTATGGCCGAAAATCTATGGCCGAAAATCTATGGCCGAAAATCTATGATCGACAGCAATTGAGGAACGTTTGCTCATTTTGCGCCGCGCGAGTAGGCGTTCTAACATTCAGGATCATGATTGGTGGTTAGAATGAGCCTTGGGAACCGGTTACCCACTCAATCGTAAAATGCTTTCTGCCTAGGCCCCTTTACAGCAATATTTTTCACGAAGACAGACCAATTACAGGCTTTTCTTTGTGTGTCTTTGTAAAGCATATGCATGTTGAATTGGCCTAAGTGACAACCAAAGTGATGCTTGGACACGCGCCCCGATCAAGGAGCAGTGTACGTCCGATCCACAGTCAGCATTGCCTTGTTGTCTAGGACAGAGCAGCACAAGTCGTTTTGTGAGGGGACCAAATCATGTTATCCAGCAATCCAACCATTACCACGCTCAACTACCTTATCCGACTCAATCTCGCCAGCGAACTTGGTTTCGAGACTGCCGCTGAACATATCAAAAATCGGGGCATCAAGCTCTACCTCAAGCGCTATGCCCAGCAGCGGGCGCAATTCGCCGCCGAATTAGATGCTGAAATCAAAAAATGGGGCGGCACGATCCGGGTCGCCCGTAATCCGCTGGCGGCGCTCCATCGCGGGTGGATCGATATTAAGGCGACACTTACAGTCGGTCGTGAGAATGAGGCACAGGTTGTCCTGCAAGAGTGCCTGCGCGGCGAACGGGTCGCGCTACAGCGCTATACACAGGCGCGACAAGCGGTGATCCCCATTGCCGTGGATGAGTTGCTACAACGCCAGTCAATGCAAATTCAACAGGTTTGTGAGCAGCTGTGTCGCTTGGCTCAATGTGGCGATGATGCGTTGTTGGTCCAATTCTTTGACCATGTGGCGGCGGCGCAACAGGTGCTTACCGAGTTAACGGACGATGGCATCAAATCGACCCAGATTCAAGTAACCGCAATCACCCAGATCGGCGCATACAGATGTAATTGTCAACGACAAAGGTTGCTGGAAAGCAGCAGCGCGGGCGCCCTCAGTGGGTTGTTGGCCGGCGCGCTGGCGGGGCTGGTTTTTGCCATGCCCTTGCTCTTGGGCGGGGTGGGCGTAACTTGGGTGATGGGATTACTGATACCAATTTTATTAAGTGCCATGACCGGGATGTTGGGCGGCGCACTGCTTGGGTTATTGATTAGCCAGGGAATTACCGAAGATGATGCCTATCTTTATGAGACCAGTATGCAGAACGGCAGCATGATTGTCGCGGTACAGACATCAACTGGGCAAGTGGGCAACACCCGTCAAATCCTACACCGGCAACGCAACCAGGAGTGATCCGCAACGCTGTGGTAAGCCTGGTCCCACTCGCTGGGCAGAGGTTGGAAAATGGCCAGGATTCGGTGCCAAATTAGTGCACCGGCTGAACAAAGGAGTTCGGTCCCATGATCTATAAAGCAGCGTCGCCGCTTCCCAAGCATGTACGGGTCACGTTTGAACTGCCCGCTTCCCTATGGGCCGGGCAGGTCTATGTCGTTGGCGATTTTAACCGCTGGTCAGACCATGCAACGCCACTACAGCAAGCGCGTGATGGCACGTGGCGGGCCACAGTTGACTTGCCGACTGGTCGCTGTTATGAATTTCGTTACCTAATTGATGGGCAGTGGCGTATGGATGCACAGACAGACCAATGTGCGCTTCATGGTTGGCGCACGGATCTCTGTCTTGTCATTGGAAACCTTACCAGTGAATGTCCATTTCGAGCTAACCAAGCCGCGCAAGATATACAGACCGCGCAAAGGCCACTCACGGAGATTAGTGATCCATAGCTTTTGTTGGTTTCGATAAGAATGGAAGATTCTATGACAAGCAATTCCATGCCACTGCTCGACTTCGGGCGTGAAGTAACAAACAATTCCCAAGCGGCCACGGCGCGCGAATGGTTGGTGACCAATGGCATCGGTGGCTTTGCTTCGGGCGCGATTGCCAATCTCTTGACGCGCCGCTATCACGGCCTGCTTGTCGCGGCGCTGCAGCCCCCAGCCGACGCACGCTTCTACTGGCGAAAGTCGATGAAACGGCAACGTATGACGCCCACAGCTATCCACTTTTTACCAACCGTTGGCAAGAGCCGGCGGCCCCATTGGAACCGGTGGGCTATCAGCATCTCGAACGGTTTCACTTGGATGGGACAACGCCGGTTTGGACCTATGCCTTGGCCGATGCAAGGCTGGAAAAACGCGTGTGGATGGAACAGGGCGCCAATACAACCTACATTCGGTACGAGTTAGTGCATGGCTCTTTGCCGCTTCATCTCGAATGCAAGGCAATGGTCAACTATCGTGATTTTCACGGCAACACCCACGCCGGAGAGTGGCGCATGACAGTGGAAATGGTAGAAGGCGGTTTACGCATTCAAGCCTATCCAGGCGCCACACCGTTCTCTCTCTTCAGCGACCGGGCAACGGCCACCTTTGCCCATGATTGGCATCGCAATTATGCCTTGCGCGTCGAAGCTGCACGCGGGCTCGATGCGACCGAGGATCATCTCTATGCCGGGCGTTTTACAGCCACCCTCCATCCAGGTGAATCGGTCACGTTGGTGGCAACAACAGAGCCTTATTACGGTAGATGCCACGCTCTGGTATTTCAACGCGATCCATGAATATTTGCTGGCCACCGACGATGGCGAACTGTTGCATGAACTTTTTCCGGTGCTGCAGGCGATCATGGACTGGCACCAACGGGGCACACGCTATGCCATTCATGTTGATCCGCATGACGGTCTGCTGTATGCCGGGGAAGCGGGGGTGCAACTTACCTGGATGGATGCTAAGGTAGGCGTTTGCGCAGCAGATAGGCTGCGTGGCCGCCCTGAGTTGGGTGCCGGTAATGAATGCGTATGTTTGCTCACACCAAAAGTAGTGCTTGGTAGTTATGATAAGCGTGCGCTATTTATTCCCAAGCGTAATTCTCCTGTAATAGTTACGCCAGTTTGCTGTAAGCATTCTGCGGTAAACTTACTCCAGCACCAGATGACGTTACGACAAAGGACGAGGATTGTTATGCCAACACAAACAGCCGAACATCAACGGCTTGCCGACTATCGCAACCGTAAATCGAATTGGAAACATTGGGGGCCCTACCTGAGTGAGCGGGCCTGGGGTACCGTGCGTGAGGATTACAGTGAATATGGCAGTGCCTGGGACTCTTTCCCCCACGACCATGCCCGCAGCCGCGTCTACCGCTGGAATGAAGATGGCCTGGCGGGCATCTGCGACCGCAATCAATATCTCTGTTTCGCCCTCGCGTTCTGGAATGGGCAAGACCCGATTCTCAAGGAGCGCCTCTTTGGCCTGACGGGATCTGAAGGCAACCACGGCGAGGATGTCAAGGAGTACTACTTCTATTTGGACAGCACGCCGACGCACAGCTATATGAAGATGCTCTACAAATACCCCCAAGCAGCCTTTCCCTATGCCGATCTGGTGCAAGAAAACCGTCGGCGCGGCCATCAGGATTTTGAATATGAGTTGCTCGATACCGGCGTCTTTCACGAAAACCGTTACTTTGACGTGCTCATCGAATATGCCAAAGCCGCCGAGGATGAGATCCTGATTCAGATCAGTGTGACCAATCGCGGGCCGGCTGCCGCACCGTTCCATCTCCTGCCGACGCTCTGGTTTCGTAACACCTGGAGTTGGGGCTATCCCAACGGGCCAATGGATGATGTACCAGGCAAGCCGGAACTTTGGCGGCTGGAGCAGCCGGCGGGTGGGTTAGCGGTGCAATCACACCATCCCACATTGGGTGACTATTATCTGTATGCGGAAGCGCGCGATCAACCGAACGAGCAGCTGCTTTTCACTGCCAATGAAACCAATCAAGCACGGTTGTGGGGCGGCACCAATCGCACCCTCTATGTCAAAGATGCCTTTCATCGCTTTTTAATTAACGGTGAGACGGACGCGGTGAACCCGGCGCAGCGCGGTGACAAGTGCGCGGTCCACTATGCGGCGGAAATTCCCGCCGGCGCGACAAAGATCTATCGGCTGCGGTTGGGTAAAGAACAGCAAGCGGCACCCTTTGCCCCATCCTTTGCACAGCGCTTCCAACAACGCCAAAGTGAAGCGGATGAATTTTATGCCGCCATCCAGAAACCGACGCTGAGCGCGGATGAGCGCGCCATTCAACGGCAGGCGTGGGCCGGCATGCTCTGGTCTAAGCAGTTGTTTTATTATGATCTGGAGCAGTGGCTCAATGGCGATCCAGGGACGCCGCCCCCACCGGCCGCACGCCAGCAGGGACGTAACCGCGATTGGGAACATCTGCATAACTTTGACGTGATTTCCATGCCCGACAAGTGGGAATATCCCTGGTATGCCACCTGGGATCTGGCCTTTCATTGTGTGCCGCTGGCGCTTGTTGATCCTGATTTTGCCAAACGACAGCTAGAGCTTTTTACCCGTGAATGGTATATGCACCCGAATGGCGCGTTGCCGGCCTATGAATGGGCCTTTGGCGATGTCAACCCGCCCGTCCATGCCTGGGCAACTTGGCGCGTCTATCAGATCGATGCTGCCCAAAACGGAACGCCGGATCGGGCCTTTCTGGAGGGCATTTTTCACAAATTAATGCTGACCTTCACCTGGTGGGTTAACCGCAAGGATGAAGATGGACGCAATGTCTTCCAGGGCGGTTTTCTGGGGCTGGACAACATTAGTGTCTTTGACCGCAGCGCACAGTTGCCTACGGGCGGCCACATTGACCAATCGGACGGCACCGCCTGGATGGGCTGCTTTAGCCTGGTAATGTTGCGCATGGCGTTGGAGTTGGCCAAAGAGAACCCCGTCTATGAGGATATGGCGACCAAGTTTTTTGAACACTTTTTGCGCATCGCCCACGCCATGACCAATACCGGCGGCCAGGGCCACGCTCTCTGGAACACGACCGACGAATTTTTCTACGATGCCCTCCATCTGCCCGACGACACGATTGTTCCGCTCAAGGTGCGCTCATTGGTGGGGTTGATCCCCTTGATTGCCGTCGAGATCATTGATGCCGAGCTCTTAGCCGCCCTACCCAACTTCCGCCGGCGGGCACAATGGTTTCTCAAGTTTCGGCCCGAGGTGGTCGGCAAGATGGCCAACATTGATTTGACCAACGGCAACCATCATTTGATCACGGCTATTTTGCCGGAGCATCACCTGCGCAGCGTCTTACGCTACATGCTAGATGAAAATGAGTTTCTTTCGCCCTATGGCATTCGTTCGCTTTCCAAATTTCATGAAACTAATCCCTATCAGATCGACATTGACGGGCAGCGCTTTGAAGTGAGCTACTGGCCGGCTGAATCGCAAAGTGGTCTCTTTGGCGGCAACTCCAACTGGCGCGGGCCAATCTGGTTTCCCATCAACTATTTGCTGATTGAAGCGCTACAGCGCTTTCATCAATATTATGGTGATACCTTCAAAGTCGAATGCCCCACCGGGTCGGGCACGCTGTTGAGCCTAGCCGAAGTGGCACACGAGCTGACACAGCGCTTGACACGGCTCTTTGTGCGCAATGAGCACGGCGAACGGCCTGTTTATGGTGAACAGCAGATCTTTCAGCGTGATCCCCATTGGCGCGACCATTTGCTCTTTCATGAATATTTCCATGCCGATAACGGTGCCGGGCTGGGCGCCAGCCATCAGACCGGCTGGACGGGTTTGGTGGCGGAGTTGATTCAACGGTATGGGTAAGTATAGAGGCAAAAAATGACAATTACAGACACAGTCTATGATGTGGCGATTATCGGTTCAGGCATTGGCGGTTCGACCTTGGCGGCGGTCTTGGCACGCCAGGGGTTATCCGTTGTCGTCTTTGAAGGCGGCACTCATCCGCGCTTTACGATTGGTGAATCGATGATTCTAGAGACTTCCGAAGCCATGCGTGCCCTGGCCCAGTTTTACGATGTACCGGAACTGGCCTATTTCAGTTCGGAAAATTTTTACAACGATATCGGTACATCGCATGGGGTGAAACGCCACTTTAGCTTTCTCCATCATACCGCCGGCCAGCCGCAGGACGTCCGCCATAGTTTACAGGCTGTCATCCCTAAACTGCCTTACGGCCATGAGATCCACATCCATCGCCAGGATTCGGATTATCTGCTCACGGCGCTGGCCATCTCCTATGGGGCGACGGTTCGTATGGGGACGCAGATTCAGGATATTATGATCGAGCCGGATGGAGTGACGATTCTGACCGCCAAGGGCGCAACCCACCGGGCGAATTATGTAGTGGATGCCGGCGGGATGAAGTCGCTGCTCGCTAACAAGTTCGACTGGCGCCATCGCGATTTGCTGGCCCATTCGCGCACCATCTACACGCATATGATCGACGTGCCCTGCTTTAACCAGGTGGGGCTGGCGCAGGACGCGTATGGCTTCCCCTATCCCCTCGCGCAGGGTACGCTGCATCATATCTTCAAAGGCGGTTGGCTGTGGATTATTCCCTTCAATAACCATCCGGCGGCGACCAATCCGCTCTGCAGCGTCGGTCTCCAACTCGACCCGCGCCTCTATCCCCAACGCAATGATCTGACGCCAGAAGAGGAATTTTACACCTTTGTGCAACAGTTTCCGGATATCTACGCCCAGGTTAAACAGGCGCATCCGGTGCGCGATTGGCAGCGCGTTGATCGCTTGCAATACTCGGCCCATCACATCGTCGGCGACCGCTTTGCCCTGTTGGCCCACGCCGCCGGCTTTATCGACCCACTCTATTCCAAGGGTCTCTATATTACCCACATGAGTATCTTCTGGGTCGCCGATCTGCTGCTCAAAGCCAAGCAGACGGGTGATTATTCCGCTGCGGCCTTTGCACCACTGGAACAGATGACGCTTGATTATATTGGCATGCACGACCGACTGGTGGCCAGCTCCTACAAATCATGGAGCCATTACAAGTTGTGGCAGGTCTATTCCGTACTGTGGCTGCTGGGTGCCTACTTGGAGTATGTGCGGCTGGTGATCAACCGGATGCGCGCCAAAGATCGGACCGAGTACATCGCGTTGATGCGCCCGCATAAACTGGCCGGCGGTGGTTTCGACCCTTTCTTTACGATCCAAACCGAAATCGACGCCCTGATCGACGCCGTGAACCCTGATGATGAAGCGGATGTAGATCGCACCGTGGCGCAGATCAAAGCGTGCTTTGCAACCTTCCCATGGATGCCCTCGACCATCCGTGAGCTGCTCGACGGCAAGACTTTTCTGCCGGATAACAAACTGCGTCCCAACCTGCTTAACCCAGGCACAGGCTTTATGGGCGATGGCGCCTATCGCGCCCACTTCTTCGGCAATCACGCGCTGCGGGCCTTGGTGGGCAAAGCGGCGGCCGATATCTATCGCTATTCAACACTCGGCTTGACGCGGCGCCGTCGTAGCCAAGCCCGTTTGGCCGGCCAGACTGGATCGGTTTCCAGCAAAATCAGGTAAAGTCAACAATAACACTCGTCGCTGCCCACTGTGCCACCGGGTAGTATCCAAATGCGAACTGGAGGAGATAACCTGGCAGACGCCCGGCACAATTGCGCAGTTGGCGCACGTCCATCCCGACTGGCGTATTGCCGATGGAGCTTGTCCGGCCTGCGTGCAGGAAGCACTATTGCATGTACTGCTAGATCAAGGTGATGAAGCACTCCATCGTCAACTTCAGCGGGCTTGGCCCCTTGATGCCGAAGCTGCCTTTGGGGCGATTCCCACGCCCTTGCGCCTGCATGCCGACCCACGTTTCACGGGTAAGGGTGTGACGGTGGCAATCGTTGATGCGGGTTTCTATCCGCACCCAGACTTGATCGAGCCGACCAACCGGATTCTGGGCTGGGTCGATGTAACCCGTGAACCGGTGGTGGTACAGCGTTTTCACACGGATCAAACCCCAACCTGGCCCGAATGGGATACGCGGCACGACCGACAGTGGCACGGCACGATGACAAGCGCGGTGCTGGCCGGCAACGGGACACGCAGCCATGGTCTTTATCGCGGGCTAGCCAGTGATGCCGATCTTGTGTTGATCCAGGTTCGCAATGATGCCGGTCACATCACCGATACCAATATCGTACGTGCCTTGCAGTGGCTGGCTGAACATGCGGCGGAGTTTGGCATCCGCGTCGTCAACCTATCGCTCGGCGGTGACGCGCCCCCGCACGTAGATAACCCGATCGATGTGGCGGTAGACCGTCTGGTTGCCGGTGGCGTCATTGTCGTGGCAGCAGCCGGCAACGATGGCAGCCGCCGGTTGACGCCGCCCGCATCCGCCCCGACGGCACTCACTGTAGGCGGCATTGACGACCAGAATACCTTTGATCACGCAGCGATGGTTCTGTGGCACAGCAACTATGGCAATACGGGGGCTGGTGTCAACAAACCCGAATTGGTCGCCCCCAGCATTTGGGTCGTGGCGCCTATATTACCCGGCACCACGGTTGAAGAGGAGGCGAAAGCGCTCTTTGCCCAGCGTCAGGCTAACCTGAAGAACAGTCCTGCCGGTGCAAAGATTGAGGCGCGGATCGCGTCTACAAAACTGATTACGCCTTACTACCAACATGTGGATGGCACCAGCTTTGCGGCCCCCCTTGTGGCGAGTGCTGTCGTTTGTATGCTGGAAGCCAACCCAGAGTTGTCACCAGATTTGGTGCGACAACTGCTCTTGGCAACGGCGCAGGCCGTGCTCGGTGTGCCGACCGAACGACAAGGCGCCGGTGTACTCGCTGCGGGAGCGGCTGTGGCGATGGCGTTGCAGCATCGCCACGCCGAATTCGTCGATTTCCCATCAACGCCTTATGTGACGGTGCGAACTGTCACTTTTTTATTACACCATCATCGCGCACAGTATGTTGAACTCTTTGGCAGTTGGGATAGTTGGCAGCGCCCCGTCGTCTTACGGGCAGATTCACCTGGCGTCTGGATAGCCGACCTCCCTCGCCCGGCGCCAGGCATATACGGCTATAAATATCGGGTAGACGAGAAATATTGGCTAGACGATCCGGCCAACCCCAACAAGGCTTGGGATGGCTTCAGCGGATTTAACAGCCGACTGACCATTCAGGGCGAAAGCGCTACTCCGTTGGAAGTATGAAAATTGCCCACGTCGGCTTAACGTTACTATGCCGTCCCAAACAGTCGCGGCGATCACAATAGAATTTGCCGCCTAGCGGCCAAGAGGAGATGACCCATGCGTCAGAACTTCACAAGCGATGAAGCATTGAATAAGCTCGAACGCGACACGTTCTGGTACTTTCTGAAATTGGCAAATCCGGCCAATGGCTTGGTGCCGGATAACACCCGCCCGGGCGCACCGGCGAGTATCGCTGCTATCGGGCTGGCGCTGGCGGCGTATACGGTCGGCGTTGAGCGGGCCTATATGACACGGGAAGAAGCGGTGCAGCGAACCCTGACGACCTTGCAGTTTTTCTGGAACAGCCCGCAAAGCGAAGCGCCGGATGCGACTGGCTACAAGGGATTCTACTATCATTTCCTCGACATGCAGAGCGGACGCCGTGTGTGGGAGTCTGAACTGTCCACGATAGATACAGCTTTCTTGCTGGCTGGATTCTTGGCCGCCGCTGTCTACTTTGATCGGGATGTGAAGGAAGAGCGCGCGATCCGCACGCTTGCGGACGCGCTTTTCCGTCGCGTGGACTGGCAATGGGCGCAAAAGGGCGGCGCAACCCTCACGCATGGCTGGCGACCCGAATCCGGCTTCATCCCATATCGGTGGGAAGGCTACAATGAGGCGCTGCTGCTCTATGCGCTCGCGTTAGGGTCGCCCACCCATCCGCTACCCACAGCCGGTTATCAGGCGTGGATGCAGACCTATCAGTGGCGGGAACTTTACGGGTATGAATTCCTGTTCGCCGGCACGCTTTTTATTCATCAACTCTCCCACTGTTGGATTGATTTTCGCGGCATCCAGGACGAATTCATGCGGGCGAAGGGGATAGACTACTTTGAGAATAGTCGGCGCGCGACCTTTGTCCAGCAACAATATGCGATCCACAATCCAAATGGCTTCAAAGGGTATAACGAGAACTGTTGGGGCATAACGGCAAGCGATGGCCCAGGGCCGGCCGTACGTGAGCTGGATGGGATCAGCCGATCCTTTTATGACTACGAAGCGCGTAGTCTCCCCGATGGGCTGGACGATGGCACGATCGCACCTTGGGCCGCGGTCGCCTCGCTGCCGTTTGCGCCTGAAATCGTCTTACCCGCTATTCAGTATTTCAATGAGACCCATGCGGTCATGACCAGCGAGTACGGCGCCAAATGCAGCTTCAATCCAACCTTTACAACTGGGGCAGCGTCCGATGGATATTGGGTTTCTCCAGGGCATTTCGGGATTGATCAAGGCCCCGTTGTATTGATGATCGAGAACTACCGCACGGGGTTTTTCTGGCGTTTGATGCAGCAATGCCCTTATCTCGTCACGGGTCTACGCAGAGCCGGGTTTACAAACGGCTGGTTATGACTTTGTGACAACGGCGAATATTGCATTCTATTACATTCTATAGAAAGGTCTACTACTACTTATGAACGGTCTTCGAGGAAAAAACGTACTGATCACCGGCAGCACGTCCGGCATTGGACAAGCGATCGCGGTACGTTTTGCCGCCGAAGGGGCCAATGTCGCCATCAATTATCGCCGCAGTGAGGCCGATGCCGTGGAAACCGATGCCATGATTCACGCGGTCTTAGACCAATGTGTCGATGAAATGACAGGACACGGCGTCAACCATATTTTAGTGCAGGCGGATGTCGCCAAAGAAGATGAAGTCGAGCGCATGGTGCAGGAGACTATCGTTGGGTTGGGTGGTCTGGACTTTCTCATCAACAACGCCGGGATTCAGATTCCCGTGGACTCGCATGAGATGACGACGGCCAACTTTGATACCGTGTTGGGTGTCAACTTACGCGGCTCGTTTATGACTGCCCGTGCTGCCATTCGCCATTTTCTAGCCGCCGACAAAGCCGGCGTCATCATCAATGTCTCTAGTGTGCATCAACTGATCCCGAAGCCACGCTTTCTCAGCTACTCGATCAGCAAAGGCGGCATGATGAACCTGACCCGCACCTTGGCGTTGGAGTATGCCGGGCGCAAGATTCGGGTCAACGGCATTGGCCCCGGCGCCACGATTACGCCGATCAACCGCGCTTGGGTGGATGATCCGGTGAAGGCGCATGAGGTGCTCAAGCACATCCCGATGAATCGCGCCGGTACGTCCGAAGAGATGGCCGCCGTCACCGCGTTTCTTTGTTCGGACGAAGCGGCCTACATTACGGGGCAAACCCTCTTTGTCGATGGCGGCTTAACACTTTATCCCGATTTCCGTACCGCATGGTCAAGCGAGTAACAGCCTGATGGAACCACGCTTTGAATATGAAAAGATCCGCGAAGAGATCCGATCCGAGTATATGCTGATTACCAGTCGTCTGACTTGGTTTGTCACATCGCAATCCTTTTTGGTGTCGGCCTTTGCTATTTCGCAGGCCAATGGGTTTGTCTGGTTTCGGTGGTTTTCTACGCTCTTGCTGCCGGCGGTTGCGCTTTTGCTCACCCTGTTGGCTTTGCCCGCCATTGTCAGTGCTTGCAAGACCATTGAATTGTGGCATCAAAAGCAGGCGGCTTTTTTCGCTCGTCAACCCGAATTTCGTGAGGCATTTGCGCTGGCCCGAAAGCCGTGGATGGAGGAACAAGGGTTACTCTTTCCGCAGTTGATGCCCATCTTGTTTGCCGTTTTTTGGCTGGTGATCCCGATTGCTACTTATTTTTTAGGATAGAAAGCTCTTACCGGGCGTTACTTGTGAATGCTTAGGCCATTGTCAAGCAATCAGGATCCACGCCAGGTGACGGTCACCTTGGACCGTTATACTTAGCTCTGGCATAGATGAAAAGCTTCTGCTCGTGTAAACGAGGCACAATTATTTTCATCTGTGCCCAACCGCAGTATATCTTTCTGCAATGGCTGAAGAAACTAACTCGCCAACCTCGAATGCCCGCAGTGCGGGACAAAGGAGTCTTTTATGAAATGGTTATTCGCCTTCTTACTTGGTCTGATCAGTTTGGCTTTGCCTGGGGTTGTTCAGGCACAAAGTGCGGGGTCCACCGCGGACATCGCAACCTACACTGTCACCTTTACCAGCACTTGGAGTGCCGCGACCCACCCTGGCCGCGACTTTCCATCCAACGCCCATTTTTCGCCGCTGATCGGCGCCACGCACAACCTAAGCGCGACTTTTTGGCTGAGCGGCACCCTGGCCGCCCCCGGCATTGAACAGATGGCCGAAACCGGCGCAACCAACCGCCTGCGTGACGAATTCGCCGCCGCTGGTGCAACCGTGCGCGAAATTGTTGATGGTGCTGGGCTAGGCACCTCGCCCGGCCAGGTGACCATTCCGACCTTTACCGCCAGCCAGAGCCACCCGCTGATCACCTTGGTGACGATGATCGCGCCCAGCCCCGATTGGTTTGTCGGCGTGCATGATCTGGCGCTGCGTGATGAACAAGGCGCGTGGCTTGATGAAATCGTTATCACCCTCTACCCCTATGACGCAGGCAGTGACGATGGGGCAGACTACACCGCCGCGGATATCGAGCCGGCGACCCACCACCCCATTACCCAGATCAGCAGCCAGGCACCTTTTAGCGCGGCACCGATTGGGACATTTACTTTTATGCGCATCAAACAGATCTATTTGCCTATGGTATATCGACCAATCGCTGTTATGCTCAAATCAGAATGAAAACCAGAATTTCCCCCGCCTAACCGTAAGGAAGCAGTAGCTTGATCGGAAACCGCTCATGAAGATTACACTTTACTCAATGTTCAGCCGTGTGACAGTGCTAAAACGCTTGCTCTTGGGTCTCATTGTCGGTCTTTTGGCTGCGCGCTTGATTGGGGGCGTGGCACCACCGGAGAACATGCTCGTGCATTTGATCACGGGCAGTTTGATGGGGATGGGCTATGCGTGGCTTTTTGGTACCCAAACGCCGCGGGGCATGGCCGATCTGCTCAACGGCTTTCCTGTGGCGATCGGGGCTTGGGTGCTGCTGGGGGTGAACCTCTACCCGCTGTTGACCGGTAGCAGCCCGATGTGGCAAGCAAATGCCATCATAACCGCATTGCCTACCTTGATCGCCTATCTGCTCATGGGTAGTCTGACCGGGCTGGGCTATGGCGCCATCTGCCATTGGTTCGGGCAACGCTTGGGGTTACTGACCGCAGTGGTGGATCCGCCGCCGGTGCAAACCCACCTGGTCATTCTGGGTGGTGGTTATGCCGGCGTCGCCGCCGCCGAAACCTTGGAGGCAGAGTTTGCCCATGATCCGACCGTCGGCATCTGGCTAGTGAGCAGCACGAATTATCTGCTGCACACGCCGATGCTTTCGGAAGTGGCCGCCAGTGCCGTCAATGCCCAGCACATTAGCCCGCCTTTACGTAGTGCATTCCGCCGTGTCCAGGTGGTACAGGGCAGCGTGGAGCGGGTTGACCTGACCGAGCGCATTGTCTACCTTGCCGCCGATGCCCACTCCCCCCAAAGCCAATTACCGTTTCACCAGTTGGTCGTCGCGGTCGGTGCCATTCCCAATTTTTTTGGCAATCAGAGCATTGAAGCCAATTCTTTTACCTTTAAGTCCCTCGATGATGCGGTGCGGCTGCGCAACCATATCATCGATCGCTTTGAACGGGCCGATCATGAAGCGGATGCGGCTGTGCGGCAAGCGCTGTTGACCTTTGTGGTGGCAGGGGGCGGTTTTGCTGGTGTCGAATTGATGGGCAGTCTTAATGATTTTACGCGTGGCATTACCGCCAGCTATCCCAATCTTGATCCCGACGAAGTGCGGATTGTGCTGGTTCATTCGGGGGAGACAATTTTGCCCGAACTCAGCCCAACATTGGGCCAATATGCGCAGGAAAAGCTGGCGGAGCGTGGCGTCGAATTTATGCTCAAGACACGCGTCACCGGGGCTGAAGCGGGCTGCGTGTTGTTGGGCGAAAAGGCGATTGCCACCCATACCTTTGTGTGGACCGCAGGCAATCGCCCTAGCCCTGTGCTGCAACAGTTGGGTGTTCCGCTCACCCAACGCGGCCAGCTTGAAGTTAACAGCTATCTGGTTTCACCAACTATTCCCTATCTATGGGCCGCGGGTGATTGTGCGCAGGTGCCGGACAAGCATTCGCGTACCGGCTTTGCGCCGCCCACGGCCCAACATGCGCTACGGGAAGGGAAAGTGATTGGGCATAATATTGCGGCAACGCTCCGCAAACGTGGGCTAACCGAGTTCGATTTTAAGACGTTGGGTAGTTTGTCCACGTTAGGGCATCAGTTGGCCGTAGCGGAAATTTTTGGCTACCGTTTTGCCGGCCTCCTCGCCTGGCTCATGTGGCGCACAATCTATCTTTCCAAACTGCCCACCTTGGAAAAGCGGGTGCGGGTCGGGCTGGATTGGCTGCTGGATCTCTTCTTTCCACCCGATATTGTACAGACCATTGATTTTGGGCGCGAAACCAAAGAGGATATATATGATAAATCGTAATGAAACCAACGGGCTACGCATCACGGGCGTGCCGTGGCTCGGCCAACGTTTGCTGGCCGGTGGACTGGCTGGTTTGCTGGCTGGCCTCTTTTGTAGCTTTGCTGTGGAGCAGGTCGATAGCCTGCTGATCACCCTGCTGACCAGCATTGGGCTGGGGCTGGTCTTTGGTTTGTGTTTTGGCCCCGTTGTACGCACGGCCGGCGCCGGCTTGATAGGCGGACAGGCATTGGGTTTGCTCTGGTGGTTGTTTGGGTCGCTTACCCTGTTGCCGCTTTTGCGCGGGGAGGGGATGCTCTGGACAGGAACCAGGATCGAACGGCTCTTTGCCGAGCTATTGATGCAGTGGGTGGGGTTGGGCGCGCTGCTGGGGGTGCTCTATTATGGGATCGGCGAATGGCTGCGCTGGCGCTATTCGCTTCCTACACCCGCACCGGTTGCCCCAACCAAACGCCGCCCACGCAGCCAGGCGATTGCGCCACCATTGGTACAATCGCTGATCATTGGCGCGTTTAGCGGGCTGCTGGGCAGTTGGGTCTTTGCTTGGGGTATTGATCGGAACGCGTTTTATCCAATTGTGGCGCAACTAGTGGGCGCGGAATCGATGATGATCGGGCGGACGCTCCATTACGTGATCGGCACGGTGATTGGCATCAGCTTTGGCCTGCTCTTTCAGCGCGATGCCCAACGGCCAGGGGTTGGACTGCTTTGGGGAATCAACTATGGGCTACTGTGGTGGGTGATCGGGCCGCTGACGCTAATGCCCTGGTTGCTGGGCGTTCGGCAACCAGTTGTGTGGTCATTAAACGTTGCCCAAAACTTTGTCGCTTCCTTGATTGCCCATCTGCTCTATGGCGCGCTAGTCGGTTATTTCGTGGGTGTGGCCGGCAAATTGTGGGTGGTGCTCTTCGTCGCTTCTGATCCCATTAATCGGCGACGCGAAGGGGCTGGGATACAGGGTGTCCAGGGCATCTTGCTGGGGACGGCGAGTGGCGTGGTAGGTGGCTTGCTCTTCACGATTGTGATGGTTGGCGTTGGCGCGCTGCCGACGATTGCCCAGCTGGTGGGCACCCGTTCGCTCATCGCTGGTTTTGTTGTGCATCTGTTGATTAGCATAATCATCGGCATCAGTTATGGCCTGCTCTTTCAGAATCAGGTGAATAACTATGGTGCTGGTCTGGCCTGGGGGATGTTGTATGGCGTCTTCTGGTGGGC
>Ga0105054_10006522_pt1 | contig 16253 bp, 16 predicted proteins | sample BON02_FD_78091 | JGI IMG/M metagenome (GOLD analysis project Ga0105054, IMG submission 78091) | Freshwater microbial communities from Lake Bonney liftoff mats and glacier meltwater in Antarctica - BON-02 (megahit assembly) | ecosystem: Environmental > Aquatic > Freshwater > Ice > Glacier...
GCGGCATAGGCCCATGGCATCAGGGCGTCGATGTCCTTGTCGAGATGTCCGTTCGCCGGTTTTGCGAACAGATCGACCAGATGGGCGCAGGGTTCGACGCCATTGATCTTGCAGATTCCGATCGGGTTGGCGAATCTTGCCCAACGACGGGCGCCATCATCGTGACCCGCGAACAGAGCGTTGCGGCGTGTCATGGCCGGGCTTCTGATCGCACCCGACCGGGTTGGATTCCATGTCGACATGGCCGTCCTCCGGGAACAGGCGGAAACCCTCCTGACGCTTGAGCCCGGAGGCGATCGCCTTGCCCGGTTCGCATTTGCGCGAGACGCGGGCCGCTTGCGCGATCAGCCCGGGCAAGAACGTCGTCGACCAGCGGGCGGGACCGGTCCAGCCGAACGGCAGGGCGTTGTTCAGGCGGCAGACCACGGATGTCGGTCTCGACCCGGTGGATGGCGGCAATGCGCAGCAGGCCATCGTCCACGACGGGTGATCCGGATTTCGGCTTGGCCCCGATCAGCGATCTTCGTCCATGTGACCAGCAGCAAGCCAACTTCAGCGGCTTGCCGTTCGGGCGGTTGGGCGTGGACAGGGCGGTGTAGCCGCCATGGGGGATCGTCGGGCAAACGGTCCCCCGGACCGTTTGCCCGACCCTCATCACCCTGGATCGTGCCGTTGAACCCCGTCAGGATTTCCGCAGCGTATTCGCCCTTCCGTCCGGGGCGGCAAGGGCACACCATGCCGGGCGGAGACGGCCCGTTCCAGCCGCGGTCATCGCGCAGCACCGCCCGGAAATACCCGGTTCTGGTCGTTCCGCGGCCGGGATCCAGCACCGGGGCGGTGGTTTCGTCCGTTGCCCGGCCGGCGATTGCGTCACGCCAGAGGCGTGCTTGCAGCACGACGCAATCTGCCGAGTGGGGGCGATCGCGACCTTGTGCTGAAGACCCGGATGGGCGCCTCGAACCTGGGGGTGCCGAAGTTGCGGACGGGGTCATACTTTCCGGTCTTTCCGGAACCGCGCCGCACGTCAGAGAAGGCGCTGGTGGCGCTCGCCATTGTCCTTGGCGCGATGGCGGACAAGGCTCGCTCCGGGAGGCTTGGATTGGCGGCGGCTCGACCCGCAAGATCGACGACCGGGTGCAGGCGAGGGGGTTGAGCGGGGCGAGGCGGGCTAGCGCCGCAGCACGTCGTGCATCCGCGCCAGCGGATCGACCCCCATCTGCATGAACAGATGCAGCATGTCGATCGGCACCCAGTTTTCCCGGATCAGCCCTTGATGATGAAGGTAGAAATCCATCACCCGCATGAACACCGGCATACCCGTGGGTGGCATCCCGCAGAACCCGCCTCCCGTGTGCATCGCGTAAACCGAAGGCCAGCCGCCCGTCACCGAATAGGGCCCGTCGCCAAGCCGGATATAATGACCCGCCCCGTTGCGCGCGCGTTCGGCGGTCACCTCTTGAAAGGTCCCCTGCGGACGCTGGAAAGCCACACGGAACGGCAGTTGGTGGCCGTCGACAAACCCGTCCAGCCCCCGCGTTGTGCCGATACCCGCCGGACCGTACCACATCATTCCGGGGTGCCAGTATTGCTTTTGCGGCATGTCGATCAGCGCCTGCCGCGACAGGCTGCCCAGGTCGTCGAATTCGGCAAGGGTGCGGTGCATCTGCAAGGTTTGCTCAAGGCTCGCACGGCCCTGTTCCGGGTCTGACGGTGCCAGACGCACGCCGTCGGCACTCAGCGGGCCGGGCCACATCCCTTCCACCCCAAGCGAGGGCGCCAGCGGCCAGACCCCGGCCTGCCGCATCACATCGGCCACGTCCCACAGCAGGTTTGCCTGCACCGCCCGCCCGTCAGGGCCGATCTGCCAGACCTCGCCATAACGCAGATAGATCGTCTTTTTCGTGGCCGGGATGCCCAGCCAATCGCCCCGCATCGTGCCGCAGTAATGGCCGGTTGCGGCCATCAACAGCTTGCCCTGATAAACGCCCGCCAGAAACACCGTATCGCGCCGTTCCAGATCGGGAAAGGCCTGCATCAATGGCCCCCAGATGCGGGCCAACGCCTCGGCATGTCCGGCCATCTCGTTCATCGGATGTGCCGCCCGCCACTGGCATTCGGGTGCTGCAACCCGCGCCAGCGCGGCCCCGAGAGCATCGCCCCCCGCCCCGGCCAACCTATCGAGCGCATCGTGAACCTGGGCCCGCATCGCCGCGTCCGGCGTTGCCGACGGATCAAAACCCGCTGTCAGCATCCATAAACCCTTTCCAGATGCACCGTTTGCGGCAGCTTTGACCGCGGTTGAAATCCTCTGCAAGATTTTTCTTGCATACGAATGCAAAACTCGGGACTATTCCTCCAGATCGCCCGGAACGAGGCGATTCCCGCCGGGGTTTGGCGGGGTGCAACAGGGAGTGACTGCATGACCATTTCCATCCGGGGCCTTGCCCTTTCTGCCCTCATGGGGGCAACCGCCCTTACCACCACCGCCCAAACCGCCGCCGCAGATTGCGGCATCGCGGCGGGCCGTCTGTCGATTGTCGGAAATGAATTTCCGGCCATCCAGACCATCGCTGCCAATGCCGCAAGATGCGCCACCGGCACGGTCGAGGTGAAATCGAACCTGACCGCCGATCACCAGAAGATCAACGTGGCAGGCATGTCGGCCAACCCGGCCGAGTATACCAGCGCGATCATTGCCACCTCGTCCATCGTGGCGCTGATGAACGAAGACGTGATCCGCCCGCTGAACGATCTGGTCGCCGCCCATGGGCAGGACATTGCCCCGAACCGGCTGATCACCATCGACGGCCAGGTGATGGCGGTGGCCTTCATGGCCAATGCCCAGCATCTGATCTATCGCGCCGACATTCTGGAAAAGGCCGGGCTGGAAGTGCCGAAGACCTATGAGGAATTCCTCGCCGCCGCCGAAAAGATCCGCGCCGATGGCCTTATGGAACACCCGGTTGGCGGCACCTATATGGCCGGCTGGAACCTGGCCGAAGAATTCGTGAACATGTATCTTGGCATGGGCGGCGCGTTCTTTGAGCCCGGCTCGGCAGAACCCGCCGTCAACAACGCCCAAGGCATCGCCGCGCTTGAGATGATGAAGGCGCTGACCGCCTATATGAATCCCGATTACCTGACCTACGATTCCAACGCGCTGACGGCGGAATGGGAGGCGGGCAATATGGCGCTTGCCAATTTCTGGGGGTCACGCGCGGTGAACCTGACCGATGATCAGGGCTCGACCCCCGAAGTTGCGGACAACACCATGGTCGGCGCTCCGATGACCGTAGCAGGTGGCACCACCCCGGCGACGTCGCTGTGGTGGGATGGCTGGACCATCGCCAGGAACATCTCGGACGAAGACGCCGTTGCCTCGTTCATCGCCATGAAGAACGGCTCCAGCCCCGCGATCCTGACGCCCGACACCATGGGCCAGGCTGTCTGGATGCTGGAAGGCTTTCAGCCCAGTCCGGCAAATGAGGGTGTCATGGCGGCCATGGCATCGGGCAGCCAGCCCTATCCGATGCTGCCCTATATGGGTCTGATGCATACATCATTGGGGGACAACCTCGCCGATTTCCTGACCGGCAAGGAAGACGCGGCGACGGCTCTGGCCGATGTCGAGGCGGCCTATACCGCTGCGGCCAGGGAAAAGGGCTTTCTTCAGTAAACCCCGGGTTGCCGGTGGCGCGGCTGTCGCGCCACCGGTCGTTTGCTTTTCGCTGATCCAGCCTGTGCCTTCGGCCCGCCCTTTGTGCGGCCCGGCCCTGCCAACCCTTCACCCCGGCGCACCCATGAAACACCGCACATTCATGTGGTTCATCCTGCCCTCGGCCACGGCGATGTTCCTGTTCATCGCCCTGCCGATCGTGTCGGTCCTGACGCAATCCGTCTTTGCCCCGCATGAGCAGGTGATCCGCGAAGTCGAAAACTGCACGGTCTTCGGTTGCGTCGCCTCGACCACCATCGACCAGGATGCCACCCGCGCCCTGCGCGAGGCCGAGCCGATGGGCCGGTTCGTCGGCACCGACATCTACGGCGACCGCAATCACCTGGCCCTGTCGGAAATCGGTCAGGTCTGGGCCAATGCCGGCGGGATCGGGGATTTCTTCTCGCGGCTGCTGAACCTGCCGTTCTATGCCGCGCTTGCCTTTACGTTGACCTATACCGCGCTTGTCACGCCGCTGTCGCTTGTGCTCGGCTTTGTGATCGCCCTGGCGGTCAACACGATTCCACGCTTCCTGCGCGGCCCGATGATCTTTTTCTCACTGCTGCCGATGATCGTGACGCCGCTTGTCGGGGCGTTGATCCTGTTCTGGATGGTCGATGCGCGCGGCATCCTTGGCGCGTTCATGCAATGGCTGATGGATGACCCCAGCCTTTCGGTCAAAGCCTCGACCCCGCTGATGTGGGCGATGCTGATCGTCTACGGCATCTGGTCCAGCGCGCCTTTCGCCTTTGTCGTCTATTACGCGGGCTTGCAAACCGTGCCGCAGGACACGCTGGAAAGCGCGATGATCGACGGTGCCTCGCGGTGGGAACGTATCCGCTATGTCATCGTGCCGCATCTTCTGCCGCTGACCACCTTCATGGCGCTGATCAAGATCATGGACAATTTCCGCGTCTTTGAACCGATCGTCAGCTTCAACGCCTCGGCCCATGCGCAAAGCCTCAGTTACTTCATCTATTCCGATCTGGGGGGCGAAACCCGCCTGCTGTCGTCGGCTGCGGCCACATCGGTGCTGACCATCCTTGGCGTGATCGTGCTGTTGTCGCCCGTGTTGGTGCGCACATGGCGCAACTTTGGAAAGGGTGTCGCATGACGACCCGCATGGCCGACCGCCGCCCTGTCGTGTTGCAATTGATGCTGACCGGCTTTCTGGTCCTGTGGCTCGTCGTTGCGGCCTTTCCGTTTCTGTGGACGCTTTGGGGCAGCTTCAAGGTCGAGGGCGACTTCTTTTCCAAGGCCGACTGGACCCGCGCCCTGACCGGCCCCCTGACCACAGTTGAAACCGGCAGCGCCTTTACCGGCGCGGGCTATCACGGTGCATGGGTGCAGGAAGAATTCTGGCGCGCCGCGATGAATTCGACCATCGTCGTGATCTGCGTCGTCTGTATCTCACTCACATTCGGCACGCTGGGCGGCTATGCACTGTCGCGCTCGCCCTACCGCTATGCCTTCTGGCTCTTGATCGTGGCGCTGGTGTTCCGCGCGATGCCGCCGATCACGTTGGTGTCGGGCTATCTCTTGCCGTTCTTTCAATGGAACCTGTGGGGCCATCTGCCCACCGCGATCATCGTTCTGGTGGCCATCAATCAGCCCTTCACGCTGTGGATGCTGACCAGTTTTTTCCGCAACATTCCCAAGGATCTGGACGAAAGCGCCATGGTCGACGGCTGTTCGCGGTTTCAGGCGTTTCGCTATGTCATCATCCCGGTGATGTGGCCGGGGGTGATCACCACGGGGCTGTTTTCATTCCTTTTGGCCTATAACGACTTTGCCGTGACGGCGATGCTGTTGTCGAAGGAGAACCAGACGATGATCCCCAAGATCGCGTCCTTTCTTGGCACCACGCAGGTGCAGGGCAATGTCATGTTCGCCGTGTCGTCCGTCATTTCCGTCACCGCGCCGTTGTTCGTGCTGGTGATGTTCTTCCAACGCCAGATCGTCAGCGGCCTGACCGCAGGCGCGGTGAAAGGCTAGGCCATGTCCGATATCCAGTTGCAGAACCTGTCGAAACGCTGGGGCAGCTTTGTCGGCCTCAAGCCGATGAACCTGCACATCTCGGATGGCGAATTCCTGGTGCTGCTCGGCCCCTCGGGATGTGGCAAGACGACGACGATGCGGATGATCGCCGGGCTTGAGGATGCCAGCGAAGGCGACATCCTGATCGGCGGCAAGAGGATGAACGATCTGGAACCGAAAGACCGCGACATCGCCATGGTGTTCCAGTCCTACGGGCTTTACCCCACGATGACGGTCTATGAAAACATCCGCTTCCCGCTCAAGGTACGAAAGGTTCCCGAAGCCGAGCACAACGACCGGGTGATGCGGGCCGCCGAAACGGTGGAACTGACCGAATTCCTAGACCGCAAACCCGCCGCCCTGTCGGGGGGCCAACGCCAGCGGGTCGCCCTGGCCCGCGCCATCGTGCGCCAGCCACGGGTGTTCCTGATGGACGAACCGTTGTCGAACCTTGATGCCAAACTGCGCGTCTCGACCCGGGCGCAGATCAAGAACCTGCACCATGAATTGAAAACCACCACGATCTACGTCACCCACGACCAGATCGAAGCGATGACCCTGGCCGACCGCGTCGTGGTGATGAGCCGCGGCGAGGTGCAGCAGGTCGGCACGCCTTTGGAGATTTACGACAACCCCGCCAACACCTTTGTCGCAGGCTTTATCGGCAGCCCGGCGATGAACCTGATGCAAGGCACCCTGACGGCGGGCGTGTTCGAGGCTGCCCAGGTCAGCATCCCCGGCCTGTCCGGCCCCGATGGTCCGGTGACACTCGGGTTTCGCGCCGAAGACGCGTCACTGGCGGATGCCGGTGAAATCTCGGCGCCAATCTATTCGATGGAACTTCTGGGCGACTCGTCCATGGCCACGGTGCAGGCGGGCGGAGCGCTGGTTGCGATCAAGGCCGCCAAGGATTTCGCCGGAAAGATCGGCCAGTCCATCCAGGCCCATATCCCATCCCGCATCTGCCACCTGTTCGATGCAAGAACCGGCACAAGGATTAACGCGAAATGACCAGCGCCGCACCGCCTGATCCCGAAACCCATGTGGCCCGCTCGCACGCCACGCTGGAGGTGATCCACCGGATGGAGGCGGGGCTTGCCGCCAATTCGGACAGGATGGCCGATCATTTCCACGAAGATTTCCTGTGGCGCGGCAACTTCGGCTCGGGCACCAAGCAGGGTCTGCACGAATTCCGTCGCAACTGGCAACTGCCCTTCCGCGCCGCCTTTACCGATCGCGACTACAAGACCGAACATTTCATGGCCGATGGCGATTGGGCCGCCTGTTTTGGACATATCGAGGCGACGCATTCCGGCCCCTTCATGGGCATTCCTGCCACCGGCAAGCGTGTCACCATTCCCTATATGGATTTCTGGCGTGTCGAGGATGGCCGCATCGCGGACAACCCGGTGTCGGTCGATCTGGCCTATGTCCTGTTCCAACTGGGCCGCGACGTGTTCGCAGGTGAAGGTTGGGAAAGCTTTGATCGTGGCGAAAATATCCCGCCACACCCCGAAAATACGACCGAGTAAGGACCAATCTTATGGCCATCACGCACCTGAAATCTGGTAAATCCGATGCAGACCGCGCCGAAGATGACGCAAAGGTCCGCGCAAGTGTGGAGACGATCCTGCATGACATCGAAACCCGCGGCGACGCCGCCGTGCGCGACCTTGCCCAGAAATTCGATGGCTACGCCGCTCCCAGCTTTTGTCTGACCCGGTCGGAAATCGAGGCGGCGATGCAGAAGGTATCGGCCCGCGACATGGACGACATCCGTTTCGCCCAGACCCAGATCCGCGGCTTTGCCACCGCACAGCGCGCCAGCATGACCGATATCGAGGTTGAAACCCTGCCCGGCGTGATCCTTGGCCACCGCAACATTCCGGTGCAATCGGTAGGCTGCTATGTGCCGGGCGGCAAGTTTCCCATGGTCGCAAGCGCACATATGTCGGTGCTGACGGCCAGTGTGGCGGGCGTGCCGCGTATCGTGGCCAGCGCCCCCCCGGTCAAGGGCGAACCCCACCCCGCCATCGTCGCCGCCATGCAGATGGGCGGCGCCCATGAGATTTATGTGCTGGGCGGCATCCAGGCCGTTGGCGCCATGGCAATCGGGACCGAGACGATCAAACCCGTCCATATGCTTGTCGGCCCCGGAAATGCCTACGTCGCCGAAGCCAAGCGCCAGCTTTACGGCCGGGTGGGCATCGACCTGTTCGCGGGGCCGACCGAAACCATGGTCATCGCGGATGAGACGGTCGATGCCGAACTGTGCGCCACCGACCTGCTGGGGCAGGCCGAACACGGCTACAACTCGCCCGCCTGCCTGATCACCAACAGCCGCAAACTGGCCGAGGCGACACTGGCCGAGATCGACCGTCTGCTGACCATTCTGCCCACCGCCGACACGGCGGCGATCAGCTGGCGCGACTATGGCGATGTGATCCTGTGCGACACCCATGACGAGATGCTGATGGTCGCCAATGACATGGCCTATGAACATGTGCAGGTGATGACGGATCGCGACGACTGGTTCCTGGAACACATGCACAGCTATGGCGCCCTGTTCCTTGGCCCGCGCACCAATGTGGCCAATGGCGACAAGGTGATCGGCACCAACCACACCCTGCCGACCCGCAAGGCCGGGCGCTATACCGGCGGGCTTTGGGTGGGCAAGTTTCTGAAAACCCACAGCTATCAGCGTATCACCACCGATGCGGCGGCGGCGATGGTGGGCGAATACGGATCGCGCCTGTGCCTGCTCGAAGGCTTTGTCGGACATGCCGAACAATGCAACATCCGCGTGCGCCGCTATGGCGGCAGGAACGTGCCCTACGGGATGGCGGCGGAATGACGGGGTGCAACGTGCTGCGATGACGCTGCCGCAAACCCCATCTTTCCGGCTTGATGGTCGGCGCGCACTTGTCACCGGGGCGTCGTCGGGCATCGGGCTGGGAGCAGCGGCGGCATTGGCGCAGGCCGGGGCCGAGGTGGTCCTGGTCGCGCGCCGGGCCACTGAACTGGAGACAATAGCGCAAGCCATCACCAAGGCTGGCGGGCGCGCTGCGGCCCTGCCGCTGGACATCACCGATCTTGCGGCCACGGCGCTGGCGGTGGCGGACCATGGCCCGTTCGATATTCTGGTGAATGCGGCAGGTCTGGCGCGCCATTCCCCGGCCCTTGCCACGACACCCGACGATTACGACGCAGCCCTGAACCTGAACCTGCGCGCCGCCTATTTCCTGACGCGCGAGGTGGCGCGCGGGCTGATTGTGGCCCAAAAACCCGGCAGCCTGATCAACATCAGCAGCCAGATGGGCCATGTCGGCGGGCCGGATCGCGCCGTGTATTGCGCCACCAAACACGCGCTGGAAGGCATGACCAAGGCGATGGCGCTGGAATGGGGCGGCCAAGGCATCCGCGTCAACACCATTTGCCCAACCTTCATCCGCACGCCTTTGACCGAACAGACCCTTGCCATGCCCGAACGCCGCGCCTGGATCCTGTCGAAGATCAAGCTGGGCCGGCTGGGCGAGATCGAGGACACCATGGGACCGGTCGTCTTTCTGGCCAGCGACGCGGCGGCGATGATCACCGGCACCCATCTGATCGTCGACGGCGGCTGGACCGCCGAATGACCCAGACCCCAGCCAAGATCACCGCCACCGATGTGGCCCGCCTCGCCGGTGTCAGCCAATCCGCCGTCAGCCGGGTGTTCACGCCCGGCGCGTCGGCGTCGAAATCCACCGCCCAAAAGGTGCGCGCGGCGGCAGAGCAGCTTGGCTATCGCCCCGATCCGCTGGCCCGCGCGATGATCACCGGCCGCACACGGATCATCGGACTGGTCGTGGCTTACCTCGACAACCAGTTCTATCCGATGGCGCTGGAACGCCTGTCGCGCGCCTTGCAAGGGCGCGGCTATCACATTCTTGTCTTCATGGCCGAAAACGCCACCGAAAAGGTGGCCGAAGTGGTTCAGGAACTGATCGACTACCGCGTCGATGGCATCATCACGGCCTCGGTTGCCATGTCGAACGATCTGACCGTCCGGTTGACCGCGCTGGGCATTCCGGTGGTGAACTTCAACCGTGGGCAGGATGACCCGCGCGTCACCGATGTCACATCCGACAATCTTTCAGGCGCGCGTCGGGCGACCGATTTTCTGATCCGGGCAGGGCACGGTCGCATCGCGCATATCATGGGATGGCAAGGCTCTTCCACCGGGCGCGACCGGGCAGCCGGATTTTCTCAGGCCATGAAAGCCGCAGGACTGACCCCCGTCGCCATGGTTGACGGCATGTATTCCCGCGACACCGCCGCAAGCGTCGCCCGCGATCTGGCGCAACGCCCCGATTGCCCTGATGCCATTTTCGTCGGCAATGACCACATGGCCTTTGCCGTGATGGACGAATTGCGTTTTGGTCTGGGTCTTCGGGTGCCGCAGGACGTTTCGATCATCGGCTATGACGATGTGCCCATGGCGGCCTGGCCCGCCTATGGGCTGACCACGATCCGCCAGCCGGTCAACCGTATGGTGAGTGCCACCGTCGACGCCATTCTCGACCAGATCGAGGGCGACGCCACCCCCCGCAAGATCTGCATGGACGGGCCGCTGATGATCCGGCATTCGGCCCGCATGCCCGAAGGAGAGCAAAGTGCAGGGGTTTGATCCGAAATGGCGCGATGTGCCCGATTTCATCTTCGGCGTCACAAGGGAAATCTGGGAAGATCGCAATATCGCCAGCCTGCGCCACCGCTATGCGCCGGGGTTGATCGTGCGCTCGCCCGCCTCGGTGGTGATCGACACCTCGAACGTCATCGCGGCCACCATGGCCACCCTGGCCGAATTTCCCGACCGCGAGTTGCCGGGCGAGGATGTGATCTGGTGCGAAGACCCCGCCCGCACCACGCCGCAAAGTGCGGCCTTCCTTTCGTCGCACCGCCTCAAATCCTGGGCAACGCACATTCACGCGGGCGTCTATGGTGCGCCCACGGGTCGGCGTCTGTGCTATCGCATCCTTGCCGATTGCGCGATCAGGGATGACCGGATCGACGATGAATGGCTGGTGCGCGATCAGGGTGCCATTGTCCGCCAGATGGGGTTCGATCTCGTCGGCTGGACGCGCGATCTGATTACCCGCGAAGGCGGCCCCGAGCATTGCGTCAAACCGATGACGCCGCACAACGACGCCCCCGGCCCCTATGCGGGGCGCGGCAATGACAGCCCTTGGGGCGCGCGGCTGGCCGATACGATCACCGCGATCATGGCAGCCGAGATGGGCGTGATCGCCACCGCGTGGGACCGGGCGGCAAACCTGCATTATCCCGGCGGCGAACCTGCCTTCGGCCAGGCCGCCGCCGATCAGTTCTGGATGGGGCTGCGCGCGTCGTTCCCGAATGCCGCCTTCACCCTCGATCATGTCATCGGGCGCGAAGACCCTCTGATGCCGCCACGCGCGGCGGTACGCTGGTCGCTTTGGGGCAAGCATGACGGCTGGGGCCGTTTTGGCAGGCCAACGGGGGCCGAGGTCTATGTGATGGGCATCACCCATGTGGACTTCGGGCCTTTCGGCACCAAAGGCGAACCCGCAATCCGTAACGAATTCACCCTGATCGACGATGCCGCGATCTGGAAACAGATACTCTTGCACACGGGCGATCTGTGATGACATATTCCAACCGCTGGAAAGATTTTCCCGATTACATCATCGGTATCACCCGGGAAATCTGGGAAGACCGGGGCATCGAGACCCTGAACCAGTATTACGCGCCCGACATTTTGGTGCGAACCCCGATGGGGATGGCCATCGGCAACCTGTCCACGATCAACGCCACCATGGCCACCCTCGCGGAATTTCCCGACCGCGAGCTATTGGCCGAAGATGTCATCTGGTCGGTCGATGACAACGGGCATCACCTGTCGTCCCATCGCATCATCACCACCGGCACGCACCTGCATGACGGCGGTTTTGGTCCGGCGACCGGCAAACGCTTTCAGGTGCGCGTGATTGCCGATTGCGCAGCGAGGGGCGACCAGATCGACGACGAATGGCTGGTGCGCGATTACGGCGGCATCGTGCGGCAACTGGGCATGGACCCGCGCACCTGTGCCGCAGGCTTGATTGCCGCCGAGGGGGGGCCTGCCCGCGCCAAACGGCCTTTCACGCCCAACGCCGATGTGCCCGGCCCCTATGTCGGCACCGGCAATGACAACCCCTGGGGACAGCGTTACGCCGACACCCTGCGCCGGATAATGGACAAGGATTTTACCTACGTCCTGAACGCGTATGACCGGGCCGCCATCGGCGAATTTCCTGGCGCGCAATCGGTTCTGGGTGCGCGCGCGATCAGCGGAATGTGGCTGCGGCTGCGGTCTTCGTTCCCCTCGGCCACGTTCCGCATCCACCACCGGATCGGCATGGAGGGTGCGATGATGTCGCCCCGCGCGGCAATCCGCTGGTCCCTGGACGGCATCCATGACGGCACCGGATGGTTTGGCGCGCCCACCGGTGCCCCGATCCATGTCATGGGCATCTGCCATGCCGAATATGGCCCCTGGGGTTTGCGGCGCGAATACGTTCTGTTCGATGAAATCGCGATCTGGAAACAGATCCTTATGCACAAAGGTGAGGCATGACCCCCCAGGAAATGGATGCGCGCATCGTCCGCTACGGCGAATTGCGCCCCTGCAAGACCGCGTTCATCGACGCCCACACGCCGGGGTCGGACAGGAAAGAGAACTTTACCATCATCGGTGGTGGGGTGTCCGAAAGCCCCGATCAGCACGTTCATATCGTTGACACTCCCGGTTTCAACATCGGCGCGGCAGGCCAGCCCCCCGGCTGTCGCAATTCGCTGCATGTGCACCGCACGGCCGAAGTGTTCTTCGTGCTGAAAGGCCGCTGGCGGTTCTTCTGGGGCCGCTGGGGCACTGCGGGCGAATTCATCGCCGAAGAGGGCGACATCTTCAACATTCCCACCGGCATCTTCCGCGCCTTTGAAAACGTCGGCACCGATTACGGAATGATCATGGCCATCCTTGGCGGCGACGATGCGGGCGGCGGAGTGGTCTGGGCGCCGCAGGTCATCACCGATGCCAAGGACTATGGTCTGGTTCTGGGTGAGAACGGCAAACTCTACGACACCAAAAAGGGTCAGCAACTGCCCGACGGCGTGCGGCCCATGCCGCTGCTGAGCGACGATGAACTGGCCGTCATTCCCGAACCCACCACCGCCGATGTCATCCCGAACCACGTCGCCCGCTACGGCGATCTGATGGCGCTGTCCGACCGCCAGCCCGCCCGGGTGATCGGCGCGACAGGCGTCCTGCGCGACCGGCCCGGTTTCGAGGTCGAGCTTTTGTCGCGCAACTCGATTCCCGCCGATCCCTACACCGTCGACAGGCATGAAGTGCTGATGCCGATGCGCGGCCATTGGCGTCTGGAATGGGCGGGCGGCGCGACGGTCCTCAATCCGGGCGATACGGCGGCGATTCCGCCGGGACTGTCCCACGGGCTTGCCCCGTCGATGACAGGCGAGGCCAGCCTTTATCGGATCCGAGCCACCGACGACCCCGCCGGCCTGACGGGGCGGCTGATCTAGCCCCCTCAACGTCCCATCCCCCACAAGGAGCCATCCGAATGCCCTTACTTGCCACCCATGTGGGCTCGCTTCCCCGCTCAAAGGCCGTTGCCGACTTTCTTTTCGCGCGGGAGCGTGGCGAGGAGTACGACCAGACCGCCTTTGACGCCTGCATGGCAGCGGCGGTGGCGGAAAACGTGCGCCGTCAGGTTCAGGCGGGCATCGACATCGTGTCGGATGGCGAATGTTCCAAGATTTCCTATGCCACCTATGTCAAGGACCGCTATACCGGCTTTTCCGGCGACAGCCCGCGCAATGCCCCCGCCGATCTGAAGATGTATCCCGGCTTTCTTGATCGCATCGCCCAGTCGGGGGGCACGCCCAAATATGCCCGTCCGCAATGCACAGGCCCGGTCGAACCCAAGGGGCAGGGGGAATTGCAAAAGGATATCAGGCACCTGAAGGATGCGATGGCAACCCATGGTGTGACGCGGGGGTTCATGAATGCGGCCTCACCGGGCGTGATCTCGCTGTTCTTGCAGAACGCCCATTACCCGACGCGCGGCGATTACCTGAACGCGCTGGCCGACGCGATGCGCGAGGAGTACCGCACCATTCTGGACTCCGGTCTCGATTTGCAACTGGATTGCCCCGACCTGGCCCTGTCGCGCCACATGCTGTTCACCGACCTGAGCGATGCCGAGTTTCTGGCTGTGGCGCAAACCCATGTCGACGCGATGGAAAAGGCGCTGGACGGGCTGCCCCAGGACCGGGTGCGCCTGCATATCTGTTGGGGCAATTACGAGGGGCCGCATGTCTGCGACATTGCCATGGACACGGTCTTTCCGCTGCTGATGCGGGTGCCTGCCCGCTATGTGCTGTTTGAAACCGCCAACCCCAGGCACGGCCACGAATGGGAGGTGTTCCGCAACCGCGCCGATGAAATTCCCGCCGACAAGGTTCTGGTGCCCGGCACGGTCGATACCACGACCAATTTCGTCGAACACCCGGACCTTGTGGCGCAACGTCTGAACCGCTTTGTCGAGATCGTCGGCAAAGACCGGGTCATCGCAGGCAGCGACTGCGGCTTCGGCACCTTTGCAGGCTTCGGCGCCGTCGACCCCGAGATTGCCTGGGCCAAGCTTGCCACCCTGAAGGAAGGTGCGCGGCGGGTGGGATGACGCCGCTTCTGCTGATCCCCGGCATGATGTGCGACGCGCGGATGTGGGGCGATCTTCCGGCCGCAGTTGCCCCACGCGCCATTCACCACGTTCTGCCCACCGGCGCGGATGACATCTCGGAAATCGCGGCGCAGATCCTGGCCAGGGCGCCGAAAACCTTTGCGCTTGCGGGCCTGTCGATGGGCGGCATCGTGGCGATGGAGATCGTCCGGCAGGCGGGGCATCGCATAGAGCGGCTGGCGCTTCTGGATACCAATCCGCTGGCCGAACCGGACGACATCCGCGCCCGACGCCAACCCCAGATCGACCGCGCCCTTTCTGGCGACCTCGCTGGTGTGATCCGCAACGAGATGAAGCCGAACTATCTGGCCGATCCATCCGATACCGTCCTGCTGGATCTGTGCATGGACATGGCGTTGACGCTGGGGCCTGAAGTGTTCCGCAGCCAGTCGCTTGCCCTGCGCGACCGGCGCGATCAGACCGAAACCCTGGCAGGCTTTGCAAGGCCCGCGCTTGTGCTGATGGGGGAACAGGACCGCCCCTGCCCGCGTGACCGGCATGATCTGATGCACCGCCTGATGCCGCAATCGCGCCTTGTGATCGTTCCGGGTGCCGGGCATCTGCCGCCGCTGGAACAACCCGAACAAACCCTTTCCGCTTTCACCGGATGGCTGGACCAATGAAGAATGACACGCTTCTGAACCTTTTGCACCGGGTCGATGGGCCCACGGTATGCAACGCGATCAAGGTGGTTCACGGTCGCCGCGAGGGTTGAAATCAATGCCCGGATGTCGGCTCGCCCGTTTGGCACAAACGGATCGAGACGATCTCGAATGAACCGACAGCGCAATCTGCCTGCCGCCCGTGGATGGCGAGTGTCGAAAAGGGCTCCTCGTCGAATTTCGTCCGCTCGGCGCTCCGGATCACGCAGCCATATTCCAGAACGACGGTTTGCGCCTGCCCCGACGGTTCGTACAGGCGCAGGATGATGCCATTGCCATCCTCGGCGGGCTTGACCGTTTCCACAATGACATCCCCCGCGACCAGCCGCACCAATGGCACCGTCTGAGCGGCGCCGTGCGGCGTGGCCCCCACGACCCGCATCGGGGCATTCAGGTCATGGGCCGCGTGGTGCAACACCCGCGTGTCGGCCCCGGGGATCGGCAGCAGGCTGTAGGTGAATATATGCCGCCCCTGATCGGCCAGCGGATCGGGCGAGGTGGACGATTTGATCAGCGTGAGGCGCAGTGTGGCACTCTTTACGTCATAGCCATATTTGCAATCGTTCAGCAGGGCCACGGCATAACCCGGTTCGGCCAGTTGCGCCCATTTCTGGGCAGGCACCTCGAACCGGGCGGCATCGAAGGCGGTGGCGCGGGTGGTGGGGCGTTCGATCATGCCCCACTCGATGTCGAATTGTGCCACGGGGGCGGTGACGGTTGTCGGGAACGCCGCCTTGAGCAGGGTATGGGTTTCGTGCCAGTCCACCTCGGTTTCAAAGTCGATACGGTTGGAATGGGCGCACAGGCGTATGGCCTGGGTGACCCTGCTGTTGCGCCAGTGTGTGGTGATGCGCAGGGCGGCGCGCAGCGGGCCGGACTCAATGATCTCAGGTGCGGCATGGCCTTGAACGGTCTCCTGCCGGTCCTCGAAATCGGGGTCGATGTCCCAGGCATCCCAGCAGATCGGGCGATCCTCGAACGCCTGCAACTGGTTGCCATGCTGGCCTTCGGCCAGAA
>Ga0105054_10006524_pt1 | contig 16251 bp, 22 predicted proteins | sample BON02_FD_78091 | JGI IMG/M metagenome (GOLD analysis project Ga0105054, IMG submission 78091) | Freshwater microbial communities from Lake Bonney liftoff mats and glacier meltwater in Antarctica - BON-02 (megahit assembly) | ecosystem: Environmental > Aquatic > Freshwater > Ice > Glacier...
CAGGCGGAATCGCTTCGCGATTGCGCCTGAAGGTGTGAATTTGCTCTATCTCGTTGATGTAGAGCGGATTCACACGATCACACGAAACCATGAAATGGTTCCGAGTGATCGTGATCCGCTCTAAACGCAAAACGGCCCATGTCGTGCTGACATGGGCCGTTGGTACTCCTTCAGTCCGGCAGGGTGCCGGATGGGCACGGCCTCACTTCACCTCATCGAAGGTATCGATGATGTGGGCGACCATGCCGTATTCCTTGGCCTCTTCGGGACCCATCCAGTGGTTGCGGTCGGTGTCCTTGGCAACCCGCTCGATCGGCTGCCCGGTCTCCTTGGCGATCACCTCGTTGAGGCGGTCGCGCATCTTGAGGATTTCCTTGGCCTCGATGTCGATCTCGGTCGCCTTGCCGCCGACTCCGCCCATGGGCTGGTGCAGCAGGAAGCGCGTGTTGGGCGTGCAGTAACGGTTTTCCTTGGCCGCGGCCAGGTAGATATGGGCGCCAGCGCTGGCGACCCAGCCGGTGCCGACGACCTTCACCGGGGCGCCCACGAAGCGGATCATGTCGTGGATCGCATCGCCCGATTCGACATGGCCGCCGGGCGAGCTGATCACCATGCGGATGGGATCGCGGCTCTCCTCGCCCATGGCCAGGAGCTGCGAGATCGTCTCGCGCGCGGCCTTCTCGTTGATCTCGCCGAACAGCAGGATCGTGCGGGAATCGAACAGGATCTTCTGAACCGCGCGGTTCTTCTCTTCCTTCTTGGCCGATTCCGGCTTGTCCTTGTCCTTCTCGTCGTCCTCGTCGTCGGCGACGATGCGCAGGTCCTGCAGGGTCATGAAAATCGTTTCCCGGATTGGGGTAGGGGTGAGGCCTGACATAAGTGGCAGACCCCCCGAATGCAAGCTTAGGCGCCCGAAACCGCAGCCGAGGGCAGGGCGACGCCGATCATGCAGTCGCGGCTGACGCTGGCGGCCAGGGCGGCCTCGTCCCAGCCGTCGGTGCCTTCTGGGCGTGCGGGCAGCACCATGTAGCGCATGTCGGCGGTGGAATCGTGGACCCGCACGGCCATGCCTTCGGGCAGCGCTGTACCGAACTCCGCCAGCACCGCGCGCGGTTCGATCACGACGCGGGCACGGTAGGCGCGCGCCTTGTACCAGGCCGGCGGCAGGCCCAGCACCCAGCGCGGGTAGCAGGAGCACAGCGTGCAGACGATGACGTTCTTGGTATCGGGCGTGTCGGCGACCACGATGAGCCGTGTCGGGCCGACCTCGATGTCGAGTTCCCGGGCCGCCGCGGCGCCGTCGGCCAGCAGCCGTTCGCGGTAGTCCGGGTCGACCCAGGCGCGCGCCACCATGCGCGCACCGGCGGCGGGGCTGCGTGCGTCCATGCGTTCGATGGCGCGCCGTTCGTCATCGGCCGAATAGATCTCCCGCTCGATCAGCAGTTCGCGCACCGCGGCGACCAGCGCCATGTGTTCGGTCAGGCCGCCGGCATCGCCGTCGGGCTGGAAGGGGTGGGGGTGATCGTGGCCGTCGCCGTGGTCATGGCCATGATCGTGTCCGCCGCTCATGGCGCTGCCTCCAGCCAGTGTTCGTAAACCTCGACCTCGACGGTGTCCGCGTCCTGTTCGGCGCGCGCCCCCCAGAGTTCGCGGGCGCCGAAACGCACCCGGTAGAGCGGCTGGGCCGGCCGGCCGTCGCCGCCATGGGCCAGGGTCTCGGGATTGCCGAAGCTGCCGCAGAGGCGCTCGACCGTGCCGGTGCGGCCCTTGATGTAGGCCGGCGCGCGGTGGTGGCAGGCGGGATGGCGCGTGGCGACGGTGACGCGCGCGCCGGGGGCGAAACGGGCTGCACTCATGGCTGGCGGGCCTTGATCTCTGCGACCTTGGCGGTGATCTCCTCGGCCGTGACGATGCCCTTCTCGAGCAGGATCAGGCTCATCGACTGGGCCCAGCGCTCGTAATAGGAAAGCCGTTCATAGGCATCCTCGCCCAGGCTCTCGATGCCCCGGCGCAATTCGTCGACCTTCAGGTGCCCACGTTCGGAAAGCAGGGTCATCATGGCGTCGACCTGCTTTTCCCAGTGCGCCACGGCATGTTCGTGGGCGTCGACCGGGCCGGCCAGCGCTCCGCCCAGGTCGTGAGGTCCGATGGGTTCCGCGCTCATGCCGCCTTCCTCCGGACGGTTGTGGGCAGCTCGAACGAGGCCGCACACAGGCGCGGGCCGGGGACGCCACCGGCGCCGAACACCTTCACGCCGTCAATCAGAACCTTGCCCATCGCAATCCTTCCCGAATGCCCGCAACAAGCATCGCTTGCAGCAGGCATGGGGGCAAGATGTCCGAGCTAAGCCTCATCCATACGCGGCCGACGTCGTACTTGAGAGGCACACGGCCGGCCGGCCAGGCTACCGTGTGTATCAAAACAGGACGGAGCGCAGTCTTAAATCACGTCGGTGAACAGAACGAGCGGGATGGTCGTAAGGACGACCACGACCGCGACCAGAAACACCACAACCAGGGAACGGGTGCGGTTCAGGCGGGACATGCTGTTCCAGTGGTTCGAGAGAGACATGGTCTGCATCCATCTTCCGTTTGCGCCATCGGCCCGGTTGGGACCGATGCTGCGTACCCGGAGAGATGCATCTCTTGTGCCAATTCTTTAACTTGGCCGAGGGGCGTGCACCCGGCCGGCCGTCAGTCAGTCGCCGTCAGCCCAGCCCCATCAGCGACCGTGCGAAGTCGCGCGCCGAGAAGGGGCGCAGGTCTTCGGCGCCTTCACCGACGCCGATGGCGTGGATCGGCAGGCCGAAGCGGTCTGCCAGGCCGACGATGACGCCGCCCTTGGCCGAGCCGTCGAGTTTGGTGACGACGAGGCCCGTCACCTCGCACATCGCCTTGAAGGTCTCGACCTGGGCGTGGGCGTTCTGGCCGGTGGTGGCGTCGAGCACCAGCACGCGGTCATGGGGCGCGCCGGGATCGAGCTTGCCGACGACCCGCAGGATCTTCTGCAACTCGGCCATCAGGTTGTCCTTGTTGTGGAGCCGCCCGGCGGTGTCGATCAGCAGCAGATCGGCGTTTTCGCGTTTGGCCGTTTCCAGCGCGCCATAGGCAAGCCCCGCCGCGTCGGCGCCCTGCTTGCCCGAGACCACGGTGGCGCCGGTGCGGTCGCCCCAGATCTGGAGCTGTTCGATGGCCGCGGCGCGGAAGGTGTCGCCCGCGGCCAGCACCACCTTCAGGCCCTGGTCGGTGTAGAGCTTGGCGAGCTTGCCGATGGTCGTCGTCTTGCCTGTGCCGTTCACACCCATCATCAGCACGACATGGGGCCGGCGCGCCGGATCAATAGCGAGCGGGCGGGCCAGCGGCTCCAGGATCGCGGTGACGCTGTCAGCCAGGTCGCCCTTGACCTCCTCGGGGCTGACATCCTTGCCGAAACGTTTCGTCGCCAGTTCACCGGTGAGCCGGGCCGCCGTCGTCACGCCGATGTCGGCGGCGATCAGGGCCTCCTCCAGCTCCTCCAGCGCGGCTTCGTCGAGCTTGCGCTTGGTGAAGATGGCGCCGATCGATTCGGTCAGCCGCCCGGACGAGCGCGACAGCCCGGACTTCAGCCGGGAGAACCAGCCACCCTCGCTCATCAGGCCGCGCTCGCCAGCAGGGTGGTGGCGTCGGACCCGGCGATCATGGCCTCGAACATCGCGCCGGTTGTGGCGGGTGTCGCAAGGCGCACCGGCGCGTATTGCGCGGTGCGTCCGATCTGCGCGCTTTCGGCAAGCACGTTTTCGCGCAGGCCCACGCGTCCGGCCAGGAAGGCGGCGACGGCGGCTTCGCCGGCTTCGCGCAGGGCACGGGCACGTTCCTTGCGCACGGCCCTGTCGACCTGGGGCATACGTGCGGCGGGTGTGCCGGGGCGTTCGGAATAGGGGAAGACGTGGAGCCAGGTCAGGCCGCAGTCGCCGACATGGGCCAGCGTGTTGGCGAACATGGCGTCGGTCTCGGTCGGGAAACCGGCGATCAGGTCGGCGCCGAACACGGTTTCCGGCCGCAGGCGGCGCACCACATCGCAGAAGGCGACCGCCTGCTCGGGCGTGTGGCGCCGCTTCATGCGCTTGAGCACCATGGCGTCGCCGGCCTGCAGCGACAGATGCAGGTGCGGCATCAGCCGCTCTTCCTCGGCGATGGCGCGGTAGAGGCTCTCGTCGACCTCGGCCACGTCGAGCGAGGTGATGCGCAAGCGCGGCAGTTCGGGCACCAGCTTGAGGATGCGGCGGGCGAGATCGCCCAGGCGCGGCTGGCCGGGCAGGTCGGCGCCCCAGGAGGTGATGTCGACGCCGGTCAGCACCACTTCGCGCGTGCCGTTCTCCACCAGCGTGCGGATCTCGGCGACGATGTCGCCGGCCGCGACGCTGCGGCTGGGGCCGCGGCCATAGGGAATGATGCAGAAGGTGCAGCGGTGGTCGCAGCCGTTCTGGATCTGGACGAAGGCGCGCACCTTCTCCTCGAAACCGGCGACCAGATGGCCCGCGGTTTCTTCCACGGCCATGATGTCGTTGACGCACACACGCTCTTCCGAAGGCGCCTGCCAGGTTTCGGGGCGCAGCTTCTCGACATTGCCGACCAGGCGGTCGATCTCGGTCATGGCGGCCCAGGCTTGCGGATCGATCTGCACGGCGCAGCCGGTCGCCACGATGGTCGCGTCGGGATGTTCGCGCCGCGCCTTGCGGATCGCCTGGCGCGCCTGGCGCTCGGCTTCCTTGGTCACTGCACAGGTGTTGATGACGATGGTGCCAGCGGCGTTTTCGCCCAGATGGCCGCGGATGACCTCGGACTCATAGGCATTGAGGCGGCAGCCGAAGGTGAGTACGTCGGCCATATCAGGCGACCTTGGCCCGAACGGGCTCGAAGGTGCCGCGGTAGGTCAGCGCGGTCGGCCCGGCCATCAGGACATGGCCGTCATCGCGCCAGGTCATGCTCAGTTCGCCGCCGGGCAGGGCGACGGTGGCGGAACGCCCGGTCAGGCCGCGGCGAGATGCGGCGACGATGATGGCGCAGGCCGCCGAACCACAGGCCAGGGTCGCCCCGGCGCTGCGTTCCCAGACCCGCGCGCGCAGGCGCTTGCGGCTCTCCACGGTGACGAAGCTGATGTTGGCCCGGCGCGGAAACATCGGATGATGCTCCAGGCGGTGGCCTTCGCCGGCCAGGTCGATGGCGTCGCAGTCCTTCACGAACAGCACCGCGTGGGGATTGCCCATGCTGACGCAGACCGCAGGCGCGACACTGCCCAGGTCGACGTGGTCCGTGTCGGCTTCGTGTGCCAGCGGGATGTCCTGCCAGCCCAGATGGGCCGGGCCCATGTCGACGGATACGATACCCTTGGCCTCGCGCCCTTCGAGGATGCCCGCCAGGGTCTCGATGGCGATGCGCTTGTTGCCTTCCTCGGCCATCAGCAGACGCGCGACGCAGCGTGTTGCGTTGCCGCAGGCCTCGGCCTCGCTGCCGTCGGGATTCCAGATGCGCATGAAGACGTCGCCGCGGTCCGAAGGCTCCAGGCGGATGAGCTGATCGCAGCCCACGCCGAAGTGGCGGTCCGCAATATGGCGGATCGCCTCGGGTTCGAGCGGGATGTCGCGGGCCCTGGCGTCCAGGATGACAAAGTCATTGCCCAGCCCGTGCATCTTCAGGAATTCGATGCCGTCCATGTCGCGCCTTATATGGCGCGCCCCGGGCCGCGTCCAATGGCCAGCGGAGGGGGCGCTGGCGCGCTCATGACCGCGCCGCTGCGCAGGGACCGCCGGTCTGCGCTCCGGGCGGCACGGCCTTGATGGCGATCATGGCATGCGCCAGCGCGACCCCCAGAGGAACGTGTGTCGCGGTTTCGACCGGCCGGCCCGCCACCGCCGCGACCACCAGGGCGCGCGTGGTCTCGTAGGTCGGCGGCTGGCCGAACAGGGCCAGTGTCGTCGCCGACGCGTCGTCGTGACGGTCCAGGTGGAAGATTCGTTCGCCTGCGCCGATGGCGACCATCTCGCGCGCGATGCGGGTCGTGTCGTCGTAGGAACCCAGCACGATGACATAGGGCGGCGCGGCGGCGGGTGTGACGCAGAAGGCGTAGAGACGGCCCCATGGCGGCACCACGGCGGCATAACGGTAGGACGCGACCGTATCCTCGCCCACCGTAAAGGTTTCTATGCCCGCGAACGGCCCCTGCGTGTCCTGGCCGGCTGCCGCCAGAGGCGTTGAAGCCGGGCCGGAATCCTGTCGAGAAGCATCGCCCGAACAGCCTGCAAGCAGGACCGCGGCGCAAAACAACAGGGTTGCGAAGCCTTGCTGGCACTGGATCAAGGCGGCGCTCCTTCTGGTTTGTTCTGCGCGGTGATGATGCGGCTTTGCGGTTGCCGGCAGCAAGCGTTCCGGCAGGGGGCATGTTTTGCGGCCGTGCTTGCAAGGACGGCAGACGCATGTTGAGCTTGATGCCGCCCGCCACAAGAGGCTGCCCATGACCACGCTCGACCGTCTGCCCATTCTGGAACGCCGCCGCATCCAGGCCGAGGTCGTCAAGCCGATCTGGGAGGCGCTGGTCGCCGAATCCGGGCGCGAGGTGGCCGACCGTGTCATCGGCAAGGCGATCAAGGATGCAGCGATCGAGGAGGGCAGGCGTTTTGCGCAGGCCGAAGGTGGCCCCGGCGGCATGGAGGGGTTCCTTGCCATGCAGCACCTGTGGACCGCCGGCGACGCGCTGGAGACCGAGACAATCGAGGAAAACGGCACCGATTATGTCTACAAGGTCACACGCTGCCGTTATGCCGAGATGTACCGCGAGATGGGTCTGGCCGAGATCGGCTTCCTGCTGTCGTGCAACCGTGACGGCACCTTCGTCGACGGCTACGATCCGCGCATCCGGCTGGCGCGCACGCAGACCATCATGCAGGGCGCCGACCATTGCGATTTTCACTACCGCATGACCAAGGGAGATGAAGCGTGATCCGTATTCTAGGTGTGGCTCTGGCGGCAGGGCTTCTGGCTGCCTGCAGTTCCGGTGATTCCTTCCTGGAGTGGGACCCCGAGACCCAGGCCATGCTCGACGCTCAGGCCGCCCAGGCCGAGGCGGCGGCCAACCAGGGCAAGTTGACCGACGAGGAAATCCTGGCCCAGGCCGAAGCGGGCGATCAGGACGGCACTGCGGTGACAGCGGTCGAACCCGTACCGGTCGCCGGCCTGCAGGCCCCACTGGTGCTGCTTGATGCCAATGGCCGCATCATGCAGGGCCAGCTCGTGCGCGCCGATACCGGGGTCAACGTTATCTGGTCCGACGGGGTGAACTGCAGCGGCGGCCTTGTGAAGGAATCCGCCCTGGACGATGGCCCGCAGGCCAGCACCGGGACGTTTGCGCTCAACTGCAACGACGGCACGATCTGGCTCGGCAAATACGCCGATCTGGCTCCCGGCCAGGGTGCCTGGGCCATGCGTAATGCCCAGAATGTGCAGGCGCGTGCGGTCTATGGCAGCGACGTGCCGGCCTCGCCCGTCGATGCCGTGGCCTTCGAGACCATCTGGGGCTCCCGCGCGACAACCCCGGCCAGCTAGAGCCTGATCGGTCCATGTCGCTTCGACATGGACCGTGAATCAGTCTCTAACGATTTTGCTTTGGACAGCGCTCAACCGAAAACCAGGCGCGCGGCCAGCGGCATCACCAGCGCGATCGCGGCGATGGCCATCAGGTTGAACAGCAGCCCGGCGCGCGCCATCTCGCCGGCGCTGACCAGGCCGCTGCCATAGACGATGGCGTTGGGCGGCGTCGCCACCGGCAGCATGAAGGCGCATGAAGCCGCGATCGCCGCGGGGATCGCCAGCTCGACCGGCGCGAACCCGGCGCCGGCGGCCAGTGCGGCGACCAGGGGCACGAAGGTCGCCGCGGTCGCGGTGTTGCTGGTGATCTCGGTCAGCATGACGATGGCCGCAACGATCAGCAGGGTCAGCGCCAGAAGCGGCCAGCCTGCGGCATCGCCCAGGGATGCGGCGATCCAGGAGCCCAGACCCGATCCCGCGATGGCGTCGGCCAGGGCCAGCCCGCCGCCGACCAGAACCAGCACGCCCCAGGGCAGGCCCCGTGTGGCTTCCCAGTCGAGCGCGCGGCGCCCGTCCGAAAGCGGCACGGCAAACAGCACCAGCGCGCCGATCAGGGCGACCGCCGTGTCCGAAAGCCAATCCAGTCCGGGAAGGCCCTGCAGCGCCGAACGCGCCATCCAGGCCAGTGCCGTTGCTCCGGCGATCAGGGCGACGCGCCGTTCGCCCGCGCGCATCGGTCCCAGGTCCGCGCGCTGCTGCGCGATGGCGCTGCGGGCGCCCGCCACCGGCGCGCGCGGCAGTCGGTAGATGACACGCGTCAGCACCAGCCAGCCCAGCACCAGCATGATCAGCGACAGCGGCAGGGCCATCACCAGCCAGCGGGCAAAGCCGATCTGGATGCCGTAACTCTCCTGCAGGAAGGCCGCGACCAGGGCGTTGGGCGGCGTGCCCACCAGGGTGGCGATGCCGCCCAGGCTGGCGCCATAGGCAATGCCCAGCAGCAGGGCGGGTGCGATGGGGCCGTGATGGCCCGGATCCTCGTTGTCGACGATGCCCAGCACGGAAACGCCCACAGGCAGCAGCATCAATGCGGTCGCGGTGTTGGAGATCCACATGCTCAGCAGCGCCGAAACCGCCATGAAGCCGCCGACCAGCGCCACCGGGCGCGTACCAAGGCGCAGCAGCAGCGAAAGCGCGATGCGCCGGTGCAGGCCGCAGCGCTCGATCGCCATGGCGATCAGGAAACCGCCCAGGAACAGATAGATGATCGGGTTGGCATAGGGTGCCGCGGCCGCGGTCAGGGCAACCGCCCCGGTGGCCGGCAGGGCCACGATCGGCAGCAACGCCGTCGCCGCCAGGGGCACTGGCTGGGCGATCCACCAGCAGGCCATCCATGCGGTCATGCCCGCGACCTGCCAGGCCGTCTCGCCAAGGCCCGCGGGCGCGGGCAGGAAAAGTGCTGCGAGCCACACGAGTGGTCCGGCCAGCGCCAGAACAAGAGCCAGGCCGCGCTTCAGCCCGGTCGTGTGGCGGCCTTCGACGTCCTCGCTCATGGCGCGGCCTGTGTCTGGCGGTTGCGGCGAGGATCGCTCATCGGGTTATGCTGCATGATGGTGCCTTGTGCCGCCTTGACCTCGATCATGGCGCGCGATAGTGCCAGAACCCTCCGGGCGCACCATATGGTGCAGCCTGGATGCGACCCAACCGGCGGGAAAAGCCCCATGTTTGACGGCCTCAGCGGCAAACTGAACGATATCTTCGACCGGCTGCGCCGGCGCGGCGCGCTGCGCGAGGAGGACGTTGACGCGGCCCTGCGCGAGGTCCGCATCGCCCTGCTGGAAGCCGATGTCGCCCTTTCGGTGGTCAAGGATTTCGTCGCCGGGGTAAAGGAAAAGGCGGTCGGCCAGGAGGTCCTGCGCGGCATCAATCCCGGCCAGATGGTCGTCAAGATCGTCCACGATCACCTGCTGGAGATGCTCGGCGCCGACGAGGCCGGCCTCAACCTTGCCGGCAATCCGCCGGTCGCGGTGATGATGGTCGGCCTGCAGGGTTCGGGCAAGACCACCAGCACCGCCAAGATCGCCCGCTGGCTCGAGGCTCAGGCCAAAAAGAAGGTCCTGATGGCCTCGCTCGACGTGCGCCGTCCGGCCGCCCAGCAGCAGCTTGCCGTGCTGGGCCAGCAGACCGGCGTCGCCGTGCTCGACATCGTCATGGGCCAGCGTCCGGTCGAGATCGCCAAGCGGGCGATGGAACACGCCCGCCTGCACGGCTTCGACGTGGTGATGCTCGATACCGCCGGCCGCCTCCACCTCGACGAGGAACTGATGGCCGAGGCCGCGGCGGTGCGCGACGCCACGCGCCCCAACGAGACCCTGCTTGTGGCCGACGCCATGACCGGCCAGGACGCGGTCAACGTCGCCCAGGCCTTCAAGGAAAAGGTAGGTCTCACCGGCATCATGCTGACCCGCGTCGACGGCGATGCCCGCGGCGGCGCGGCACTCTCCATGCGCGCCATTACCGGCTGCCCGATCAAGCTGCTCGGCACCGGCGAGAAGCTCGACGAACTCGAACTGTTCCACCCCGACCGCATCGCCGGCCGGATCCTCGGCATGGGCGACGTCGTCAGCCTGGTCGAGAAGGCCGCCGCGAACATCGAGGAGGCCGATGCCGAACGCTTCCGCAAGAAGTTCGAGAAGGGCCAGGGCTTCGACCTCGACGACATGGCCATGCAGCTCAAGCAGTTGCGCAAGATGGGCGGCATGGACGGCCTGATGGCCATGCTGCCGGGCGTCGCCAAGGCCAAGAAGCAGATGAAGGCGCTGAACATGGACGACAGGGTGATCGCCCGTCAGGAAGCGATGATCTCGTCCATGACGAAAAAGGAGCGCGCCGACCCGCGCGTCATCCACGCCAGCCGCAAGAAACGCATCGCCGCCGGCGCCGGCGTCAACGTCCAGGACATCAACAAGCTGCTCAAGCAGTTCCAGGAGATGAACGGGATGCTCAAGAAGGTGAAAAAGATGCAGAAGTCCGGCCGCATGCCCGACATGGGCGCACTCGGCGGCATGGGCGGTCCCGGCGGCCAGATGCCCGACCCGACCGAAATGGCCAAGGGCCTGAAACTGCCGCCGGGGTTCAAGTTCTAGGGGCGAGCAAGACAGCGCTGCAACTTGCCGCCCGGGTTCCACTCCATGCCGAATCACCGTTAATCTCTGGTTAGCGAAACCGCAGTTTGCACGGGGATTCCTATGCGCGTGCCGACCTCGGAAATTCTGACTGACCTGATGCGCGAGGCCCCGGCGGGCAAGACGACGCTGGCCTGGATCGTCGCGCATCTGAAAGACCGTTCCTTCGGCATCGTCATGCTGCTGATCGGTGTCTTGGCGATGGTGCCGGGCATCTCGCCGTTTGCAGGTGTGCTGCTGGCATGGCCAGCGATCCAGATGATGCTTGGCCACGAGGGACCAGTGCTGCCGGGCGTGATTGCGCGGCGTCGCTTCTCGACCCCGCGCCTGGTCGGCGTTCTCGGTCGCGCCGCGGGTCTGCTGCGGCGCATGGAGCGGGTGGTGCGGCCGCGCTGGAGCCTGCCCTTCGAGGTCACCAAGCGGATCGTGGGTTTTCTCGTCCTGCTGCTCGGCCTCACTTTGCTGGCGCCGATCCCCTTCAGCCAGGTCATTCCCGGCGGGGTCATCATCCTGCTTGCCTTTGCCTGGCTGGAAGAGGACGGCCTGCTGCTGGTTCTGGCGCTCGCCGCCGCTCTCGCCTCCATTGCCGTTACCGCTGGCGCGATCTGGGGCACGGTCGAGGCCGGCCTGCTCATCCACCGCTGAGGGTTCCACAGCGCCCGATCCGGCCATGACGGTTCCGGGGCGGCTGTCGTTGCCAGTTTTTATATTGAACTATGTATTATTAACCTCATCTCTGTGTCATGGCAACGGTGGAGGGGACATGGTGACGACAGGAATGGGAAGTCTTGCGGCACCGCTGGCCGCTCCGGCAGGATGGTGCGAACGGGCGCGCGCCGGTTTCACGACCTTTGCGCCTGACGACGGCTGGCGCGCCAGGGGGCTGGTCGTTCTCCTCGATCTCTGGCTGCTTCTGGCGGCGGTCGCCCTGGGGGTTGTCGGCCACGGGATGATCGGCATGGGCAAGGCCGATGTCGCCGGGATGATCGTGGCGCTGTTCGACGGCGGCGCCGTGTTTTTCGTGCCGATCTGGCTCATCGTCGCCGGCATCCTGATGCTGCTGGTCAACCTTGTCCGCCGTCATGGCCGCTGAGGCCCGGGAAACGCCGGTGCCCGGCTGGGCCTTGTGCGTGCTGGTCCCGTGGTTCGTCCTGCCGGTGCTGGCAAGCCCGCTGGTGGTGCTGCTGGGTGCCTCGGGGGCAGGGGCAACCTTCGGGCTGGACCGCGCCGGCTTCAGGCTGGCCAGTCTGACGTTGCTGACCGGCTATTTTGAAATCTGGGCCGTGGTCACCCTCGCGGCCGGCGTTGCCGGCGCCCTCGTTGCCCGGCGCCACAGGGTTTGTCTTCCGATCAGGCGGCCTTCTTCTTCCGCTGATGGATCGTGCGCAGCGGGCCGGAGATGCAGGCGACGGTGACGCAGCCGCTGGGCGAATGGCTGAAGTGTTTGGTGCCGGGCTCCAGCGAAACACAGTCGCCGGTGCGATAGACCGAGCCGTCGGGATCGACCAGTTCGCCCTTCAGGATGATGAACTGCTCAGCGCCCATGTGCTCGTGCAGCGCCGAGGAGGCGCCTGGCGGGAACTTCACGATATAGAAACCTTCGCCGGTATCGCTGTTCTGGCAGGCGACATCGTCCCAGTAGATCGGGTCGCCGTTGGCCGGCAGCGAGAGATAGAGGCTGAAATCGGCATGGTGCCAGTTGACGCAGGCGCGTGCCCTGGCCAGGTCACCGGGCGCGTCGTCGGCATCGGCCGCCGTGATTGCCCCGTTGGTCCACACCAGCATGGTACAGCCCTTGGGTGAGGCGGTGTGGTGGGCCGAACCCGGCTGGTAGGCGATGCAATCGCCCTCGCCGAAGACGGTGCCGTCGCTGTCGACCAGTTCGCCAGCCAGGACGACGATGCCTTCCAGGGCTTCGTGGCGATGGGGTCCTGATGCGCCGCCCGGAGCGACCTGCATCAGGTAGAAGCCGGCGCCGTCGCCCAACGGCCGGATCGGATGCCAGGTGTAGGCATCGGCGTCGAGGCCGGGGTAGGGCGCCCAGTCGGCGTCCTTCCAGTTGATCATCGTGCGGCCCTTGGCGAGCGACGGCATGGCGGTCTCCTGTGGCTGGCTGCCGGGTGCAAATCCTGCACCCGGCAGGCCCTCGATGCTAGCCCCGGCTGGCGCGGTTGGTTGCGACCAGACAGGTGATCTCGAACATCAGGTTGGCGACGTTGACGAAGGTCATGCCGACGGGATCATGCGGCGGGCTGACCTCGCAGAGGTCGCCGCCCACGAAGTTGCCGCCGGTGAAACTCCTCAGGATCACCTGCATGTCGCGCACGCTGATGCCGCCCGGCTCGGGCACGCCGGTGCCCGGGCAGTCGCGCGGGTCCAGCCCGTCGATATCGATGGTGATGTAGCTCTCGCCATCGCCCAGGACCTCCTTGGCGAGTTTGATGAAGGCCTCGCGGCCCATCGCCTCGTATTCGTCCATCGGCACCATGGTGATGCCGACCTCGTTGCCGTAGCCGATGTCGTCATCGCCGTAGCGCGTGCCGCGCAGGCCGACCTGGATGGTGCGCTTGGGGTCGATCAGACCTTCCTCGACGGCGCGGCGCACGAAGGTGGCGTGGTTGATCTTGGTGCCCATGAATTCGTCGAAGGTGTCGGCGTGGGCATCGACATGGAACAGGCCCAGCGGCCGGTCCTTTGCGATGGCGCGCAGGATCGGCAGCGGCACGGTGTGGTCGCCGCCGACGCTGATCGGCCAGGCGCCCGCGGCGTGGATCGCCGCGTAGAAGGCCTGGATCTTCTCGACGCTGATGTCGATCGACATCGGATGGGTCGGGGCATCGCCGACGTCGGCGATGTTGCACAGGCGGAAGGGGGCGACGCGCGTTGCCGGGTTGACCGCACGGATCAGGCGCGAGGCCTCGCGGGTCACGGCCGGGCCGTGGCGGGCGCCGACCCGGTAGGTCGCGCCCAGATCGAAGGGTACGCCGGCCAGCGCGATGTCGACCGCCGGGGAAATCTCGTGGCGCTGCGAGCGCATGAAGGTCGCGATTTCCTGAAAGCGGGGTGTCACGCCCGAATCGAATGGTTTGAAGTCGCCCGGTCCGCTCATCTTGTCGTCATCTCCCTGTTTGTGATGTGCCGCTGCTGTGGTAGCTCAGCCGGTGCGCCCCGGCAATTGCGCGAAAGAGTGGCGTGTTCGCTGCCGCCTGCGTGACGCCGGGCTTGCCAAGCGGTCGCTTGGGGATTATGAACCGCGCCCCGTCTTCCGGACTCGGAACGACGCCCGTCGGCTTATGCCCGATTCGTTTTGAATAGGCCGACCGGCCCCAGGAACCTGAAGGACACCTCGTCGATGCCATTGAAGATTCGTTTGTCCCGTGGCGGCGCCAAGAAGCGCCCGATGTACCGCATCGTCGTTGCCGATTCGCGCTCGCCGCGCGATGGCGCGTTCCTGGAGCGTGTCGGCGTCTATCAGCCGCTGCTGGCCAAGGATCATCCCGAGCGGCTGACCATGAACGTCGACCGCATCAAGTACTGGCTCGACCGGGGCGCCATGCCGACCGACCGTGTCGCGGTGTTCCTCGGCAAGGCCGATGTGATCCCGATGCGCGAGCGCACCAAGGGTGCGGGCAAGCAGAAGGCCCGTGAGGCCGAGGCTGTCGCCAAGGCCGAAGCCGAAGCCGCCGAGGCGGCTGCCAAGGCAGAGGCAGAGGCCGCCAAGGCCGCCGAAGCCGAGGCCAAGGCTGCCGCGGAAGCTGCAGCCGCAGAAGGCGGTGAGGGCAATGCCGAGGAGACCGCCTCCTGAGGCGAGCCAAGCGGACCCCAGGGATTGGGTCTGTCTGGCTGACATAGGCGCACCCAAGGGTGTGCGCGGTGCTCTTCGTCTCAACTGTTACAACGAACATCCAGCCGATGTGGTGCGCTATGCGCTCCACGCCGGCCCGGGTGGCCCTGTGCTCAAGGCACGCATCCTGGAGACGCCCAAACCCGGCCAGCTTGTCGTCGCCTTCGAAGGCGTGACCGACCGGGACGCCGCCGCGGCAATGACCGGCACGCGGCTCTATACGCCGCGCGCGGCCCTGCCGCCGCCCGACGAGGACGAATTCTACAACCATGATCTGGTCGGCCTTGCCGTGGTCGATGTCGACGGTCGCGCGCTGGGCCGAGTCGCGGCCGTGCTCGACCATGGCGCGGGCATTCTGCTCGATATCGAAGGGGCCGAAGGCATCAAGGGTTTCGTCCTGCCTTTCACGCGCGAAGCGGTGCCCACGGTCGATATCGCCGGCGGCCGAATCGTCGCCGATCCCCCGGCAGGCCTGCTCGATGACGTCTGAAACCGCCGAGCGGCCCTGGCAGGCCACCGTGATGACCCTGTTCCCGGAGATGTTCCCCGGCCCGCTGGGCGCTTCCCTGCCGGGAAAGGCGCTCAGCAGCGGCCTTTGGAGTCTGGAAACGGTGGACATCCGCAATTTTGCGAGCAATAAACACCGCAACGTTGACGACGCTCCCTTCGGCGGAGGGCCCGGCATGGTGATGCGGCCCGATGTTCTGGCCGCTGCCATCGATGCCACGGCCACCGGAGGGCAGGACGAAGCGTTGATCTACCTCTCGCCACGCGGCGCCCCGCTGACACAGGCGCGCGTGCGGGAGTTTTCTGCGCTCCGGCGCCTGGTGCTTGTATGCGGCCGATTCGAGGGCGTGGACGAGCGTGTGATCCAGGCGCGGGGGATGCAGGAAGTGTCGATCGGCGACTACATCCTCTCGGGCGGCGAACCGGCGGCGGTCGTGCTCATCGATGCCTGTGTCAGGCTGTTGCCTGGCGTGGTGGGTGCGCCCGAAGGACTGGTTGAGGAGAGTTTCGAGGCCGGTCTGCTCGAATATCCGCAGTACACGCGACCCAACCCCTGGGAGGATCGCGAGGTGCCGGCGGTGCTGCTGTCGGGACACCATGAAAAGGTGCGCGCCTGGCGGCAGGAGCAGTCCGAGGCTGTGACGAGAAAACGCCGGCCCGACCTGTGGCAAGCCCACAGGGAAGCGGCCAGGGACAAGAACTGAGTTAAGTGCGCGGCCTGCAGGCCGCTGGAGGATGGACCGATGAACGTCGTCGAAAAGTATGAGGCCGAGCAGGTCGCCAAGCTGATGGAAGGCAAGGAAATCCCTGTCTTCGCGCCGGGCGATACCGTGCGTGTCGCGGTCCGCGTGGTCGAGGGTACGCGCGAGCGTATCCAGAACTACGAGGGCGTCTGCATCGCGCGCAAGAACCGGGGGCTGAACTCCTCGTTCACGGTGCGCAAGCTCAGCTACGGCGAAGGCGTCGAGCAGGTCTTCCCGCTCTATTCGCAGCGCATCGCCAGCATCACCGTGGTGCGCCGCGGCGATGTCCGCCGGGCCAAGCTCTATTACCTGCGTGGCCGTACCGGCAAGGCCGCCCGTATCGCCGAGAAGCGCGACGAGCGTCCCAAGAAGGCCGGCAAGTAACACTCTGCTGCGGCGTCCCGCGCCGGTTC
>Ga0105054_10006535_pt1 | contig 16235 bp, 22 predicted proteins | sample BON02_FD_78091 | JGI IMG/M metagenome (GOLD analysis project Ga0105054, IMG submission 78091) | Freshwater microbial communities from Lake Bonney liftoff mats and glacier meltwater in Antarctica - BON-02 (megahit assembly) | ecosystem: Environmental > Aquatic > Freshwater > Ice > Glacier...
ACACACTCACATTCCTAACAACATACAAACAAAAGCACAGGCACTGGAGCGAGGCGTCCTTTGCGGTGTGTTGTTTCCCAATCTCCATTCGCTCTGCCGCGCTCGCCCCGTCTCCCCCTGCTTGCTTCTTCTCTGTGGCTGCAACAGGCAGCAGCAACAGGACCGCCCATGGCTGGCACCAGCAGCAGCAGCACCAGCAGCAGCAGGTACGTTTACGTGCATTTATAGGCTGTAAAAACGAGGGCTTGACACTCACGCCCCTCTTGCCCTCTCACCCTACCAACAGACGCAGCAGCAGGAGCATGCCTCGTCTCCCTGTCGTCTCCTTGACTCTCCTCCTCGCCCTCCTACCCCTCCTCCTCCTTCCCTTGGCCACCGACGCTCTCGCCAGCTCTAGGCCAATGCGACAACAACCACGGGAACGCCTTACCGTGGGCTTCCTTGTCCCGTTCGTGCAGTCCTCCCGCAGCACCCGCCACTCCTCCTCGTCATCACCAGCAGCAGCAGCAGCTGCCGCCTCCGCCTCCTCCGCCTCCTCCACCTCCTTCTCCTTCCAACGACCACAGCAGCAGCAGGGACAGCACACACCAAGACGCTTCTCCTTCCCATCCCTACAGGCCAGCGGCAGCGATGCCGCAATCATGACACAAGAAGAAGTCGAGAACGTCGTTATCATCGGCTCAGGCCCCGCCGGCTACACCGCTGCAATCTACTGCGCCCGTGCGAACCTCAAACCTCTTATTTTCGAAGGTGCCTCTTCGACTGGAGGGCAGCTTATGGCCACGACGGACGTGGAGAATTACCCTGGGTTTCCTGAAGGGATCTTGGGGCCGGATTTGATGATGAATATGAGGTAGGGAGGGAGGGAGGGAGGGCTGGAGGGGTGTTACATGTGATATTGATGGAACGTCTTTCTGCGGCTGTCATTCTAGAATCTCTCCTTTTATCTTCTTCTTTCCCGCCTTCTTCCTCCGCTGATTACTCATCCTTTCCCTCCCTTCCTCCCTCCCTCCCTCTCTCCCTCCCTCCTTCCCTTTCCCAGGAAACAAGCCGCCCGGTGGGGCGCCGAGCTCGAAAGCGACGACGTCACCTCCGTCGACCTTCAAAGCCGCCCTTTCCACATCACCAGCGCCGGCGGTCGTAGCTTGAAAGCTAATTCTATTATCATCGCTACGGGCGCCGTGGCCAAGCGACTGAATTTGCCGAACGAGGTCAAATATTGGTCGAAAGGCGTAACGGCCTGCGCGATCTGTGATGGCGCCGCGCCCATGTTTAGTGGGGAGCCGCTCGCGGTCGTTGGAGGCGGGGATAGTGCAGCGGAAGAGGCTGTGTATTTGACTAAGTACTCGCCAGAGATTCACTTGTTGGTCCGAGGGACTAGCATGCGCGCGTCGAAAGCGCTCCAGGATCGCGTGTTGGGGAATAAGAAGATTACGGTGCATTTTAATACGCAGGTGCTTGATATTTTGGGGGATGATCCTGATGTTCCTTTTACCAAGAGTCCAGTGACGGGCGTGAAGCTCGCGCCGGTTACCAAGGGAGGGGAGGGGGAGGGGGAGAGGGAGTTGGCGGTTCGGGGGGTGTTTTATGCGATTGGGCATGATCCGAACACGAATTTATTTGAAGGCTTTGTGGATATTGACCAGAAGGGCTATGTTAAGGTGGGGCCCGGGACGCCGTCCACTTCGTTGGAAGGGGTGTTTGCCGCGGGGGATGTCCAGGATCCGCACTGGCGACAGGCGGTCACTGCAGCAGGCTCGGGGTGTATGGCCGCGTTAGCCGCAGAGAGGTACCTGTCTGTGAGAGGGTTAGTGCGCGAAGTGCACCAGCCCAAGGACGATCTGGCGAGGACGAAGGGGACGGAGGCAGAGACGGCAGCGCCTGCGGCCGCGCCTGTGGCTGCTGCTGCTGCTGGGGCGTCGAGCAGTAGTAGTAGTATCAACAGCCATAGTAATAGTGGGGGGGTCCATAGCATGGCAGCGGCGGCTGAGAGCGATCAGACTAATACTTATCACAAGGGGGAGACGGCGTTGGCGGAGTTGCTGGCGTCAAGCAGCAAGCCTATTTTGGTGATGTTTATGAGTAAGACTTGTGGGCCGTGCCGGATTCTGAAGCCGATTCTGGGGAGGGTTTTGAAGGTACGTATTGAGGATGGTGTGTGTATGCGCGTGTTCTTTCATTCTCCCTCCACCCTTTCATTTTCTCTTCCTCCTTCTCTCGCTCTAAATGTTCAAGCGCGAGCGAGAGCTGCGGGCCTGCTGGACCTGTATTTTACCGTCGTGGGCTTATTTACTTTACTTATCTTACCTCACTCACCCTCCCTCTCTCCCTCCCTCCCTCCCTCCCCCCCTCCTCTCAGGAATTCGAAGGGCAAGTGCACTACGTGGAGATCGACATCGAGGAGTATCCCGACCTAACCCTGCAGTCATCAGTAGCTGGGACCCCCACCGTGCAAATTGTGAATCTGAGGAACCGGGCGGAGGGCGAGGAGGTGGTGACTTTGCGGGGGGTGAAGAAGGGGAGTGAGTACAAGGCGCAGATTTTGGAATCCTTGGATGGGTGAGGAAGGGAGGGAGGGAGGGAGGGAGATGACGGTCGGCGCGAGGCTGTTTTAGTATTAGAGAAGGGTAGTGCGGATTAGATGTCGTCTCTTTCTGTGACTGGTAAAAGAAGATGGAGGGCTGAAAAGGGGGAGGGTTTGAGGGAGAGGAGGGGGAGGACGACATAGATTGTCTGTAGGCAGACGGCGCCAGGCAGGCAAAAAGAAAGGGAGGGAGTGTGGGTTGTGATTGAGCGGATTGAAGCCACTTCTCATATAAATAGCAAGCTGAGATGCTAACGTTGTTGTTGTTGTCTACCTATGGAAACATGAAAGGGAAAGAGATAACAAAAAGAACAAAGAGAAATACGAGCATTTGATGGATCTTGCCACGAGCCTAGCGGGCCTGAAGGTCTGCCAGAACAAAAGTTTGGAGACCATCTCGTACTCTAAATAGCGGCGTCCGATTTAAATCGAGGGCATAGGAAAGAAGTGGAGGCACACACTTTGCGGAGGTGATGCATTTGTGCTCGTATGCGGCGTGATTCTTATTGGTAGGGTGCAGTCAGCAGGCACATAAAAAACGACGGGCATGCCTTTCTTTAGCCGTGCTCAGCCAAGCAAAGTGAATTGCAAACACGCTCACACGATTGGCCCCGAATCAAGACGACTCTCATCATTATCAAGCTTGTGTTGACGGAGCGACGCAGGAAATGGACAGGGAAGACGGGGGGCACCATCACCATCCTAATTTTTGCCGCGGGGTGGGTCTGCGTCTTCCTTCTGCGTCCTTCAACTCCCCATCCCACACTCTCGAAATCGAACTTCTCACACGCCACAACCCACACGCACACAACCACACACAACCACGCACAGACAAGCCATGGACCTCCTCGACGAGGAGCATCACGACGCCCTGAAGCTGGTGGCTGTAGTCTTTGGGCTGGCCGTTCTGGTACGTTGCTTCAGTCAGATGAGGGTGTCATCAGGGTGGGGTGCACAAAACGTTGACGAGGCCACCCTGGCGTGCATGCGCTCACACACGCAATCCGAAGGAGCAGGGTGTAGGAAAGGCAGGCATGCGGCTTGTTGTGGCAGGGGGCCTGGTTTCGTGCCGTCCCCCTTCCACCTGCCTGGTGATCATCCTCACCTGCCCCCCTTTCCTCTTTCTCCATCACCCACAGCGAGACTCGGCCTACTACCGCTGGCTTCGTGGCCCTACCCGCCTCCCCGTCATCGTCCTCGCTGCCGTCGCCCTGCGCCTCAAAACCCTCTTCTCCTCCTCCACCACCTCTACCACCGCGACTCCCCTCCCTCCCTCCCTCCTCACCCACCTCCTCGCCACGCTCTCCGCCCTCCTTCCCTCCCCGCACCATGGCCCCTTCCTCACCCTCCTCCAAGACCTGCTCGCCCTCCTCCTCCTCCTCTGCGGCATCCAAGGCGTGCGCGCCGCCCGTCGCTTAAAACGGTCCACCTTCAAAGCCCACGTAGGCGACAGCTTTTTCAACCTCATCAAAGACCTTGGACCCGTCCGCAAGAAACTAGAAGAGGAAACCCGCAAGCTAGAAACGACGATGGAACACTCCTTGAGGCCGTCAGGCTGGAATGGGGAGGCAGGGCAGGAGGGCGGGAGGGAGGAAGGGGTCAAGCCTGCCTTGCCCGCGACAGGGGTACCAGCCAAGGAGCTGCTCCGACAAATGAAGTTGTTTGTGGGGAAGGAGGAAGGGAAGTGGAAGGAGGGGTGGGTGTCGGGGGCTGTGTATGGGGGGGAGGAAGAGGTGGTGGCACTGATGGGGGAGGCCAGCGCTATGTACGCTCTGACTAATCCGTTGCATCCGGACTTGTGGCCGTCTGTGATGAAGTTTGAGAGTGAGGTGTGTGGGATGGTGTGTAATATGGTTAATGGCGGGGATGAGGGAGTGGTGGGCTGTTTGACTTCTGGGGGGACGGAATCGATTATGCTCGCAGCGAAGACCCATCGAGATTGGGCGCGCGCGGAGAAGGGGGTGGGGGGGCAGGAAGGCGAGATTGTTGCGTGTGTGTCCGCGCATGCCGCCATTTACAAGGCGGCGGATCTGATGGGCTTGCGGTTGGTGCTTGTGCCTATGGATCCGAAGACTTTTAAGGTTGACGTGAACGCGATGGAAGCCGCGATCACCTCGAGCACTGTCCTGCTCTACGCGAGCGCGCCGACGTTCGCCCAAGGCGTGATTGATGACATTAGCGCTGTGTCTCAGCTAGGTGTGAAGTACTCTGTTGGCGTGCACGTAGACTGCTGTCTAGGCGGATTCCTCCTGCCCTTTGCGCGTAAAGCAGGGCTCGCGGACATTCCTCCTTTTGATTTTTCGTTGCCAGGAGTCACCTCTATGAGTGTCGATACGCACAAATACGGTTATGCCGCTAAAGGCACTTCTGTGGTGTGTTACCGCGACCAGGCCCTCCGTCGTTATCAGTATTTTTGCTTTCCTTCGTGGCCGGGTGGGTTGTATGTTACTCCGACTTTAGCTGGCTCGCGTCCGGGTGCGCTGAGTGCTGCGTGTTGGGCTGCGCTTATGTGTATCGGTGAGGAAGGGTATGTGAAGCGCGCGCGTGACATTTTGATGACAGCTAAGAAGATCGCGCAAGGCGTGCGTGAAGGGATTCCTGGGATTGAGTTACAGGGGGCGGGACAGGCGATGATTGTTTGTGTGGGAGGGAGGGAGGGCGTGGATATCTACGAGGTGGGCGATCGCATGACCAAGCGAGGGTGGAACCTTAATAGTCTGCAGGCTCCTGCCGGGCTACACTTATGTTGCACTCTGCGGCATGTCGGGAAAGGGGAAAGGTTTCTCAAGGATTTGAGGGAGTCCGCGGGGGAAGTGATGGCGGAGGTAGTGGCGGAGCGAGCGAAGGAGGGAGGGAAGGCGAAGAAGAAGGGGAATGCAGCGATTTATGGGATGGCAGCCACGTTGCCCGCGGGGCCGATGAATGAGATGCTTAAGACGTACACGGACTGTGTGCTGAAGGCGTGAGGGAGGGAGGGATGGTGGGAGGGAGGGAGCGAGGGAGGGTAACACTGTGTGTTTTCATGAACAGAAGTGAAGGAGGGAGGGAGGGAGCGAGGGAGGGATGGAGGGAGCGCAAGCAGAAAAAATATACAAAGAATACATAGAAAAAAGGAAGAAACGATGTGGCAAGTAAGCATCTTTTTGATCGTGTGGTTCTCGAGAGTGTCTTTTCCGCCTTGGGACTTTTGCTGTGTGTCTTGTCTTTCTGTACAGACTTTTGTTCTCTTCTCTCGGGCAACGACCTGCTTCCTCTCCCTCCCTCCCTCCCTCCCTCCCTCCCTCCCTCCTTCCCTCCCTCTATCCCTCAATCTTCACCGACCGCCTCGTGCTCCGCCGGCGGGCATTCCCCTCCACCTCCCGCTCTTCCTCCCCCTCCTCCTCTTCCTCCCTCCCTCCCTGCTGCTGCTGCTGTTCCTGCTGCAACAGCTGCCTGTCAAGCCAAGCAAACATATCACCGTACACCATTTCTATGTGTGGTTCTAATTCTCCTCCCACGAGCGAATGCCACATGCCCTCGTATAATTTCAGTTCTTTGTCCTTGCTCCCGGCCTTGGCGTGAAACTCCTGAGGGAGGGAGGGAGGGAGGGAGGGAGGACGAATGAGTGTGCCACCGCCTTAAAACCTCCCTCTCCCTCTACTCCCTTGCCTCACTCTTTGACAAACCTTGACTACCTCCGGGCATGTCACAACGTCAGCGCTGCCTTGCAATAAAAGAAAAGGGTGCTCCACCTCTTCCATGCGTCGGGTAACTTCTTCCGTGGCCTCTAAAAGCTGAGGGAGGGAGGGAGGGAGGGAGATAGGGAGGGGAGGAAAGGAGGGAGGGTCAGTGCTTGAATCAGTAACTAGTGTTGGCAACGTCGAAGACGACAAAATCACACATACAACACACCCTCCTTTCCTCCCTACCTACCTGTAATGCCGTTCCCAATCTAGGCTTCATTCTATACCCATACGGCGAGCCTCGTGCCATCTCCAAAATCTCGGGTCGTCGAAACGCCTGCGCCAACACATCCTTAGTAGGCGCCACGGGCAAAGTAGGAACAAAGGGCGCGACTATCTTCAAGAGATTCACCAAAAACTCAGGTGGTTTGATATCTGGGGAAATCCGAACCATCGGCGCTAAAAGCACAGCGCCCGAGAAAAAACATTTCGATTTTTTATTCTCAACGCGGTCACGAAGGAGGAGTTGAATCGCGACGTTCCCCCCCATCGATTCTCCTGCCAAAAAGACAGGTAAGTCCTTATAAGCCGGATTCGTCTTGATTTCCTGATTGAACCATTGCCAGTAATCTTCGACTAAGGTAGGAAACGAAGGAACATACGCATGGAGGCCATCGCTTCGACCGTGGCCTTCTGGATCCATCCCTACCACCACGAAGCCCTGTTCGGCCAAGCGAATGGATCGTGACATCGGTAGGAAGGTATTACTATCAGCAAACCCACAACATTGGACAATCAACCCTTTGGGCTTCTCTATGTGAGTAGGACGCCAGGCACACGTATACAGCAGCATCCCCCGTTCATTCATTATGTATCTCTCAGTCAAATTAATGTGTGACGGGATAGGACAAGGTGCAATATAAGGGCATTTACGACGGTCTTCTCCATAATGCTTCACGTTTACAGTAGTCGAATGACGACCCCAGAGCATGCGGAAGAAGTGCCAGGCTACCCAGGTGATGCCTAGGGCGTACGCAGCAAGCACCAGCCCGGCGGGGGTGTGGAGGACCATGCTTGCTGATGAGGACGAGCGAGGGTTGGGTGAGGCGGGGTGTGTGCTGCGCGTCGAGCGAAGGGCGGTGAAGGCGGGGGTAGCTAGGGTGTGGGCGTGCAGAGGCTCCACCGGGACAAAGCGGCTGAATTGTTTTTGGTTTGCGCGTCGAGCGAAGGGCGGTGAAGGCGGGGGTAGCTAGGATGTGGGCGTGCAGAGGCTCCACCGGGACAAAGCGGCTGAGGGTGGAAGGAGTAAGGGTGGGAGGGAGGGAGGAGGTTGGGACGGTACAAATTGACGGCAGCAGCGTGGAGCATGCAATGAGTGCGCAGGAAGACATTGGTAAGCAGCGGGGCATTGCTGTCAAGGGGACAGACGCTTGTCTGCTTGCGTTCAGTGCTCTTATCGCTAAAACTCGAGAGGCCGCAGCGAAATCTCCCCGCAGCAGACCTCCTCTGTCTCCGCACACACTACATAAGCATGAACTATCAATCAATAACAAAGCAGAACCCTCCAACAACAACAATGATTCGCTTCTCATTCTCTGTTCTTCCGCTTCTTGTCTTCTTAAATTTCTTTCTACATTTACTCTCCTCCCCTCCCCTCCCCTCCCTCCCTCCCTCCCTCCCCTCCCCTATCATCTCCCCGAGTCCACCGATCCCCCTCCATTACTGCTCCCTCCTCCTCCCGTACCACTACTACTAGGAGAAGGCGTACTATTGCTACTCAAGACCCCTTCTCCTCCTCCCTCCTTCCCTCCCTTCTTCATTCCTTTGCTCCCCTCACTACCCACCAGCCTTTGTAACGAGGCTTTGAGACAATCAATGTTAAAATCAATCAAGCCCTTCTTCTGAAAGTTCTCCTCACGCAAAAGACCGACAAGAGCTAGATAGCTGCGTGGAGAAAGGGGAAGAGGGAGGGAGGGAGGGAGGGAAGGAAGGGTGTGAGTAATTGTGTGAAGAACAAAAACAGACGTAGTAGGAGGGAGGTTTTGAGGCAATCAATGTTAGAATCAATCAAGCCCTTCTTCTGAAAGTTCTCCTCGCGCAAAAGACTGACAAGAGCCAGATAGCTACAAAAAGAAGGAAGGAAGGGAGGGAGGAAGGGAAGGAAGGAGGGAGGGGGAGGGTGTGAGTACGATCTGCTGCCTTCCTTTCGTCTGTCGGTCAGTGCCCTCCCTCCCTCCCTCCCAGCTTACTCGTCCACCTCCCGCAGGTACAAAACCATGCCGTTGCTTAGACGAATGGTAGAAGAAGAATCAGAGTCATATGCTGGAGTTTCGGTTTCTCCATCTGCGTCGTAGGTCACCCTGAGAAGGAGGGAGGGAAGGAGGGAGGGAGGGAGAAGGAATGAGTACACTATGTCGGCTTAACAGCGCAGGTTTGTGCGTTGTGGGTACCTATTTGATAAGATAGAAGGGGACGAGCAGTGGAACGAAAACAAAAGACAAAGAGAAAAAGACCTGAGCCACAGAGATCCACACATCACCCCTCCCTCCCTCCCTCCCTCCCTCCGTTCCTCCCTCCTTACCCATAAATACACGACACGTCCACCACCACATCAATCATGTCCGCGCACAGCTCGTAACTCTGCATATCCACCGGGTTCGAATCCGTGGCCACATAAAGCTTACTCACCACGTCGAACAAAAAACTTTTCTCCATCTTACAAGCACTAATCAAATAATTCAATAAATTCTCCAACGCTGGCAACTGGGGGGTCAACCTCTGTACGACCTTCGAAAAAGCCTCAAAAATCGAGTGATCGTAGATAGAAGTAAGGAAGTAAGACACCTCTATTTGCTCCAGTCCTGCATCTCTTAGCTCGTGGGCGATTCGCTGTTGTACGTCTCGTTGACAATCAATTTTGTGTTCATCTGAGAGGAATAAATCTCCATCCACCTTGTGAATAAACACAGCAACACACACAGAACTATTAATACCATAAGCCCTCGTCACCACCTCCACTAGCCTCGACAGCGCCTCCTGATAAGGCTCATCCTGCGCATCAAGCACATACACCAACGCCGCGCACGACCCAAACACCTCCCCCGCCCCCCCCTCCACCCCTCCCTCCCTCCCTCCCTCCCCCCCTTCCTCCCCCTCAGAAGAGGAAGAAGAAGAGGAGGAAGAGAAGGAGAAATTACCGGGGAAATCCCATATTTGGAACTGGACAAATGGGTTGTTATTTACTAGCTTGACATCTAAGGAATGAGTGCTCTCTAAAAAGAGAGTTTCGTGGGGGGACATTTTTTGGAACACGACCCGCTCGATGCTGGTTTTGCCGCTGCGACGGGGCCCCATGAGGAGGATGCGGGGTTTGTGGAGGTCGGCCGACTGCTCAAGGAAAGGAGGGCGGGAGGGAGGGAGGGAGGATTAGTATGCTCTTAGGAAGAGGGTTTCGTGTGGACTCATTTTTGGGAACACGACCCGCTCGATGCTGGTCTTGCCGCTGCGACGGGGCCCCATGAGGACGATGCGAGGTTTGTGAAGGTCGGCCAACTGCTCAAGGAAAGGAGGGCGGGAGGGAGGGAGGGTTAATATGAGTGGGTAGCTGCTTTTGGTTGAGGGAGGGAAGGGAGGGAGGGAGAGGAGGCTGGGAGGCTGGGGGAGGGCGTCTACCCCGTCCGACGCAGCGCGCCCCTGGCACGTTTACCACCACCAGCTGAGCGGCGCACATTCACACCTCACAACGTCGCCATCATCATGGATAAGCGCAGAACGCAGGCAAGGGGGAGCCAGGGAGGGAGGGAGGGACAGAAGGGCACACACGCACCATTTGCTGGTCGTCGGAGTACTCCATGGCCATGGCTTTTGATCAAGCACCCCGCTCCTGCTGCTGCTGCTACTCCTGCTGCTACTGCTGTTGCTCAAGCCTGTGTTGTTGTTGTGTGTGCATGGTTCTTGTGTGAGAAGCAAAGCGGGCATTGGCAGCAAGCAGCAACTTCACCCTTGACTTCACCATCATCGCTTGAGCACTTCTTCGGCTCCATCTTCCATTAGCCCATCCTCTTGCATTCCCACTGCTGCCTTGCCTTTCCTCCACCATCTTACGCCCTCCCTATCCCACCACCACATCCACACGTCCTCTTTATTCGTCTACACTTCACGGCTGTCATTGTCTAGGGCTGGTGCCAGCGTAAGCCTCGTCTTTTTGCAGTCGCGACGCGGGATTTTTTGGAGGAGCATCAAGAGCAGCAGCAGCACGCGCCCTCCCACCCTCCCCCCAATGCTGCCCTCGTCCACGACCAGGATAAGGCGGACGTTTGCCTTGCTTCTCCTCGCCTGTAGCAGCACCGGCACCTTGTCCTTCTTCCAGGCCCCCACCCCCCGCAGCACCCAGCACGCCACCTCTTCTCCTCCTCTCGTTCCCCGCCTCGTCCGAATGGACGCCTCCCCCTCCTCTACCGCTACCGCTACAGCCACTCCCATCGCATCAGTCATCGCCGAGAAAGCAAGAGGCCAACACCGAGAAGCCTACGAAGATGCACTCTCCCTCTACAAACGGATGCGTGCCGACGACGACCCCTACATGAGCACCCAACTCCACACCGCCCTCGATGTCGTCGAACAAGCCCTCCGACTCTACGGGCCCTCCCACGTCTTCGCCTCCTACAACGGAGGGAAAGACGCCGTAGTCGTCATGCACCTCCTCCGTGTCGCCCTCGCCCATCACGTGCAAGCCCACGAGCTCGACGAGCCCTCCTCCTCTTCCTCCCTCCCTCCCTCAATCCCTCGTCCTCGCCTCGTCTACTTCGAGCAGCCTTCCACGGAGTTCCCTGAAGTGAAAGCTCTAGTTACACAAACCACGCAAAGATACGACCTCGACTTAAGGGTCTACCAAAACATTCCCTTCGCTCAGGGCCTGAAAGCTTGTATAGAATCAGAGGGTGGAGCCCCCCTAGCCTTCCTCCTAGGAACGCGCAAGGGCGATCCCAACTGCAAGGAACAGGAGACCTTCGCGCCGAGTAGTACATGGATGCCTGCGTTTATGCGGGTGAATCCGATTTTGAACTGGACGTATGGAGAGATCTGGCATTTTTTAAAGAGGTTTGATATGCCTTATTGCTCGCTGTATGATCAGGGGTACACGAGCCTGGGTAAAGTAGATGACACGAGGCCCAACCCGGCGTTGGCGGTCGGGCGGAAGGAGAAGGGAGAGGAGGGAGGGAGGGGGAAAGGGGTTGGAGGGGGGGAGTATTACCCGGCTTATATGTTGACTGATTGGTCGTTGGAAAGGGCGGGGAGGGTTGATAAGAAGAAGGAGGCGACTGCTCGCGCGGTTGCGGCGGATGGAGGAGGGGTAGGGGAAGGGGGGGAGTGCGAGGCGGTCGAAGCGGCGGCGGCAGCAGTAGCAACAGCAGCAGCTGGAGCATGTGCGCCTGCTGCGGCTAAGAATAGCAACAGTGATAAAGCAGATGTCAAGACCGCGGGCCTCATTATCATCGGCGACGAGATCCTAAAGGGAAAAACCTCCGACACCAACTCCCTGTACGCCGCGCGCCGTCTGCGCGAACGCGGGGTGTTCGTGCAACGCATTTCTGTTCTGTCCGACGCGCACGCAGACATCGAAGCCGAAGTGCGCGTACAAGCCGCGAAGTTTGACATTGTGATTACGAGCGGTGGAGTCGGGCCCACACACGACGACATAACCATCAAGGCAGTCGCCGCCGCGTTAGGGCAGGGGGTGAGCGAAAACGAGGAAATGATCGGCAAGCTGCAAGAGGCCTACGGCGTGGCAACAAAGGAGGAACTGAGCGACGGACAACGGAAGATGGCCCTCCTTCCCGACCTGGCCCGCCTGCGGGTCCCTCCTCCTCCTCCTCCTCCTCCTCCAGCAGCAGCAGCAGCGGCAGCAGCAGCAGCAGCTACGACGGAGAGCAAGAAGATCTGGCCTATCTTGATGTGTGGGAATGTGTATGTGCTTCCGGGGGTTCCGTCGTTTTTCGAACAAAAGATGGACACGATCGTTGATCATTTTCTTAAGCATTCTCCTATTTACACGCGCAAGATTGTCTTAGGGGTGGATGAAGTCGAGATTGTCGAGCCTTTGAATCGGGCGGTGGCAGAATATGAGAAGCAGGGATGTGTCTTTGGTTCTTATCCTTTTTATGGCGAGGCCTGCCCGAGGGTGGTGATCACGTTGGAAAGCGCAGAAGAGGCAATGGTGGAGGCGGCAAAAGAGTTTTTGTTGGGGTGTATTCCGCCTGAGGCTGTGCTGCATGTGGGAGAGGATGATGATTTGAGGGGAAGGGAGGGGGAGGGGGCATCGGTGGCAGCAGCAGCAGCGGCAACAGTGGCGGCGGCCGAGGCGGCGAGTCTGACGGAGTGAGGTGGAGACAATAAATGGAGAAAATGAACAGAGGGAGAGATAGGAAGACAGATGACAAAGAAAGTAAAGAGGAACTGTGACGTTGGGAAGACTGATCGAAGAACGATAACTCTTCTTCGTGAGCTTCTTTGTGCGCGGGGGATGTTTCTTTCTTTTATTTTCAACTTCTGTTTAATTTTCTTACTTTATCTCTGTGCTGGGGGTTCGTGCATCGCCACGCTCTGTGCGGGCATGCGTGAAAATTGCGTGTTGAAGAAGAGACAACGGGCTTGATATTATTATCGATAGGTCTCGCAGCTTCCCTTCTATCTCTTCTTATAGCTCTTTGGATATTACCCTTCCTTAGAACCCTCCTCTTTCTTCCCCTCACTCTCATCCCCTAACTTCTCCTCCTCCTCCCCGCTGCGTCTCTTCTTCCTCTCTCCTTCCTCAAGCCAGGCCTGCAGCTGATTGCGGAGGAAGTGATTCGTGGCATAGAACTCACCCATGACTTGCCCCTTGGTAGGCGACAGCAAGCGCGCGCCGCTGGCCTTGACCTTGGCGATGTGGGCCACCAGCGCCCGTCGCTCGAGTAGCCGTCCAAGGCGATACAAGGGTCCGTCATGAGCACTCCGCCCGAGAGGAGCCAGTAAAATCCTGCGTCGTGCCCTAGCTCCTTCATTGTCGCCTCCGTCATTGCCTTCCGCACTCTCTTCATACTCTCGTTCCTCTCAGTGTCTGATCCTGTCGTCCTGTTCCTGCTTTTCCCTTGTTTTGTTCCTTTCCTCGTCCTCTTGACGCTCCTTCTTCCTCTCCGCCTCCTCATCCCTCTTCTTTCCTTCTTCCGAGCCTTTTGGCTATTCTTCTTATTGCCTCTTTCTTTCTCCGCCTCCTCTTCCTGTAACTCGGCCAGCAGGGCGCTCACGGCGGCAGTAGCCTCAGCCTCTTTCTCCTTTCGTAGCAATAGCCGCTCCACTTTTAAGTTTTCCCTGCGCCTGGCCAGTGCTGCGGCAAAGAACATCCCCTCCTCGGCTACACCAACTTCCTTCAAGAGCCAGCGCACCATGACCAACACCTCTTCCTCCTCCTTCTCGTAAGAGCATACTGCCACGCTCATTGCTGAGTACCACTCTATTACAGGGATTTCATTAAGCACCCCAGCTTCCCCTGATCCTAGTGCTTCGCCAAAAGCCTCTCCGTAACGCCCTGTTCTTCTACTTAAAACTGGACCAAAGGCAGATGCGCATGAAAGGCTGCCAAAAAGAGCAACGATGTGGACGAAGCGTGGACCCACGTATGAGGATCCAGCTCATGCTTCTCCACTAAGATGCCCACATCGAACGTCTACAGGCATGCATTGTACTTTCGCAAGGTACTGCAGGACATGCAGATGGCCTCCATGAACTGCTGAGAAAAGCGCTGATTGCGGCGACACTGGTGAGGGAGCGCCATATTTCTCGACCAGGAGTCGGACGATGTCCAGCCGTCCACACTGTACTGCCATATGCATGACAGTCAGTCCTCGCTGTCCACAGATGTAGTTGAGGGCCCGGCCCGGACCCATGGCGTGGACGAGCATGTCGACCACTTCGACGGCCTCGGGTTTAGCATTGAAGGCGGCGAGCATAAGGGGAAGCTCGGATTCGTACTTCCAGCTTGACTCTTCACCAGTGCGTAGCATCCAGGGGTCGCAAATGTGCATGGCTCGTGTCCTTTCTTCTGGTTTCTCGTGTCTTGTTTGCTGCTCGCCTGCTTCTGCGGAGGGTGGTAGAAGGAGTGCCTGCACCACATGTGGAAGGGCCCACAGACACGCCAGCCGGTACGGTTCGCGCACTTCACTCGGACAAGCCCGCAAGAGTAGGAGGACGATGTCCTCGCGCGACGCATACAATGCTGATCGGATCAAGAGGCCCTCCGTCGTGTCCCACACTTCCCACTCTCCCCTCGGGTGCGCTTAAAGGTGTCGGACCAGAAGCTGGGACTATGCCGGGCAATCCTTCATTCCGAAAGCGACGGAGGGACGTAGGGCGACGTAGAAGAGGCAGACGAGCGCTTTGAGGACCTTGGCGATGGGGCTTGGGCACGCGGCGGCCACTTGTATGGGCTGTGTATGCCTGTGGTTGTGTTTGCGTGGTTGTGCGTGCGTGTGAATGTCTGTGGCGTGACTAGTGGAGCTCGATTCCCTCCCTGTTTTTGCCTTCTCTCTCTCCGCCGAGGCAACGCTGTTCTTTTACGTGCCACCAAATCCCGCCTCTCTCTGCCCCACTCTTTCTCCTTCTTTTTTCCTTCTTCTTTCGTAATTTCTCTCATATTCCTTGTCGATTGATTGTTGCCTTTCTTCATCTTTGTTGCACAGGTCTGCTATTGTTTGGCGCGTTCTCCACTGCTAGATTCTCCCGCTCCACTGCTTGCTTCTCCTGCATTGCTGTCCTTCTACGTCCCAGGGCAACACGGCAGCACCACAAACACTCCTTTTAATACCCTCTTTCCACATTCTACATGTTGAACGCTTTATTTCGTGTGGGTTGGGGGAATTAGAAAAATTGCTGACGTTGAAAGCAATTTGCAATCCATCAGCCAACTCTTCACCAAAATGACAACAACTTTAGAGGCATAATAGGAGCAAGAGGCACATCCGGGCACAGGATACGAACACCAACAGCCATAACGAATACGGAATTAAAAAAAATATGCACGTAGAAAGTGAGCTCATTCTCTCCATGGTTACTAATTTGTTTCTTTTTCTTACTTCTTTTTCCTTTCGCCTACTGCATCTTTGTCGTCGTCGCGTCGTCTTCGCTCCTCCTCCTCTTTCTTGTCCTTTTCTCGTTTCCTTGATTTACGGTTCTGTCTTCTTTTTCTTCGTATGCTCTCAGCGGGTGGGTAAATTGATTCGATAGCAATATATTAAATAAAGAGAGCCAACGAATGAGTCTCTCTTGTGATGAGATTAATGGAAGGATGTACAGAAGACCTAATTATCGCGCCTCGCCCATTTTTTCCGCACACACACACGCACGCGCACACACACACATGCTCACCCATGCTATCCCTTTCTCTCATTCCCCTTTTGGTTCTCTCGTTTTTGTTTTCGTCCTAATCTCTTATAGCATCCTTTTCTGCTTCCGTGCTTGCTTGCTTGCGTCCTTGCTCCGTTGTCTCTCTCTCGCTCTCTTTCTCCAGCTTCTACCCTCATTTTCTGACTCGCCATCACTCAGTTCCCCCTCTCTATCTCTATCTTTTCTCTTCTTCTTTCTCTTCCTCTCTCCTTCTAATCTTTTTTTCTTTTGTGGAAAAGCGGTCCTTCTCTCCTCCCTCCCTCCCTCCCTCCCTTTCTCCGCCCTAAAAGAAAACCCCATCATCCTCATTCCCCTCCTTAATCGTCTCCACATACGTCGCCCACGTCATCGCCGCCGCCGTCGGACTCTGCAACGGCTCCATAATCGGCTGCTCCAGCCCCCCAAACCCTCCATCTAATCTCCCCTCAATCCCTCCCTTCCTTCCCCCACTCCCCCCTCCTGACCCACCACTCAAATCTCCCAACGAAAAATTCCTCTTCATCCCTCCCAACCCCGCCGAACTCTCCGTCAAACTTTTCATCAACATCGGCCGTCCCGCCGGCCCATCT
>Ga0105054_10006541_pt1 | contig 16224 bp, 18 predicted proteins | sample BON02_FD_78091 | JGI IMG/M metagenome (GOLD analysis project Ga0105054, IMG submission 78091) | Freshwater microbial communities from Lake Bonney liftoff mats and glacier meltwater in Antarctica - BON-02 (megahit assembly) | ecosystem: Environmental > Aquatic > Freshwater > Ice > Glacier...
CTCTCTCTCTAATAAACGATCTGTTGGTGCCTTCGTACGGACATTTGGCTTCTTCCCTCCCACCTCTGATTCGTATTCCCATTTCTCCTCTCCTCCTCCTTCTTTCTCTTTATATTGTACACACGTGCCTCTCTCGCTCGATGCACGACATCACTGCCAACAGCCCTCCTTCCCCCCCTCCCTCCCTCCCTCCCTTTCTCCCTTCCTTCACCGTAAGGAAAAAATCACTGCTACCTCACCACCCTCCCTCCCTCCCTCCCTCCCCTCCTTCCTTCTCTTCACCTCTCTAAGGAAACTCATGCAGAGCGCCCGAACGCGGATGCGCCACCAAGGCACTATCAATGTTGCCATATCGGCCGGTGTATTGCTTGTACCAGTCCACGGTCTTGTTGAGCCCGTCCTCCCACGAGACCAGCTCCTCCCACCCCAATTGCTTCAGGGCCTCGCTGTTGACGGTGTAACGCAAGTCTGTGTGGTAAGGAAGGAGGGAGGTAGGGAGGTAAGTGAAATAAGAGAGAGCATGAGTCAGAGCTAATGATATTTGATTCCGATCACGGCTCAACAGTAAGGAAACTAAGGGAGCAAGGAGGGAGGGAGGGAGGGAGGGAAAACGTACCGTTGAACGCCCGGTCCTCCACGAAGTTGAGCATCTTCTCCTCCGCCTGCTCATGGCCCATCAATCGGATCAAGTCCTTGGCCACCTCGATGTTGGCCTTCTCGTTCGTCCCCCCAATGTTGTAGATCTTGCCGGTCACGCCGCGGTGCAGAATCACCTCGAAGGCGCGGGCGACGTCCTCCACCTGGTAAGAAAGGAGGGAGGGAGGGAGGGAGGGAAGGAGGGTGAGGATGGAACATACTGGAGAAAATGAGGACAAGGAGGAGAAGGAGGGAGGGAGAAAACTTACGTAGAGGAAGTTACGGGTGTTCAGGCCGTTCCCGTGCAGGGTGACGGGTCGGTCACGCATGAGCAGGTTGACGAATTTGGGGATGAGCTTCTCGGGGTACTGGTGGGGGCCGTAGACGTTGTTGCCGCGGGTGATGATTAGGGGGAGGTTGAAAGAGCGGGAGTAGGACTTGGCGATGAACTCCGCGCCGGCCTTGGTGGCGGCGTAGGGGTTGGTGGGCTGGAACGGAGGGGGGGAGGGAGGGGGTGGTGGTAGATAGAGAAAGGGAGGAAATAGCATGAGTGTGAGTGTACAATTCCAAAACCAAAAACAGAGGACACAATCCAAGCGATCAACAAACAATTTGATACAACAAAATCGCCCCTCCCTTCCCCTCCCTCCCTCCCTCCCTCCCTCCTTCCCCTCCCTACCTCGAGCACTTGATCCTCAAACATCGGCTCCTGATCCGCCGCTCCCTCCCCATACACCTCATCCGTCGACACGTGAATAAATCGTTTAATCCCATGGACCTTGGCACTCTCCAACAACACATGCGTCCCCAAGATATTGTTCTGGGTGAACGAGAACGAGTTCCCAAAGCTATTATCGACATGGGTCTGCGCCGCAAAGTGCATAATGGTGTCAATTTCCTCTTCTTCCAACACATAGTTGACCAGGTCGGAAGAGCAGATGTTCCCCTTCACGAACTTGTAGTTCTTGTAGTACTTGATCTCGTCCAAGTTGTCTAGGCACGAGCAGTAGTCCAGTCGGTCGAGGTTCACCTTTAGGGAAGGGGAGAAGTAAGGAAGGGAGGGGGAGGGTGGTCGTCAGTTGATGAAGTTTTAAAGCAGAGGCGACGAGACACGAGGGACGCACGCAGCCCAACCACACAACCGATGCTTGGGATTTCGTTCAGGCTTAAGGTGGGGAATGGCTTTAAAGGACAAGAGGCTGGTGAAGGGGGAGAGAAGAAATCCTTCCACACGCATTCAAATGGGAGCGCACGACGGGGAGAAGAAGGCACTTACAATCTTATATTTGGGGAACTTCTTGACGAGCAGAAGGACCACGTGCGAGGCGCTGTGTTGTGCGTGGCGGAGGGTGTGCGTGAGTGGGCGTGTGGGCGTAGAGGAGGGCAGCACAGGTAGGTGCGAGAGGAACTTACATGAAACCGGCGCCGCCAGTGATGAGGATGTTCTTGGGCGTGTACTCGGCCTCGGCCATCTTGGGGGCGCTGCCGTTGCTCATGGTGAAGCTTGGGGGGGTGGACAGGAGTGTGTGGGTGCTGTGGTGGGGTGGGGGGGGGGGTGTGGGGTGGGGGGGGTGGGTGGGGGGGGAGAGACCACGGATTGGGGGGTGCCGTCGTGTGCAGCCGACCAGGCACACGGCGGGCGGGGCAGCAACGTTTTTGCAACCGACGCCCACACATGTACAGCGACCTGCAGCATCCAAATGTGATGTCAGGGCCACGCTCTTGCTGCTGCTGCTGCTGTGTGTGTGCTGTTGTGTGTTTGGGGGCGGCGCATAGGTGACCTGAAGACAGGTGTGCCCATAGGCGTTTTGAAATATCGCAGAAGCTCGCATCATGCGTCGCTTGACGCTGAATGATGGTGGTGGTGGCTTTAGCCAGATGCCAGTGCGGCCAGCTCTCCGATGTGAGCCAAGAAGCCTTACACCTTGAAAGAGTATACGCATATGCACGCAAGGCAAGGGCCTTGCGTCCGTGTCCGTGGTCACAAGCAAGCATGCATCCTACTGTAGATCCCTTGCTTGGGAGCTTCGCTCCTCTCCTGAAAACGCACGTCTCGAGGGGAGGAGGTCGACTCCCGTGACCGCTTTTGTTGTCTTGAGTGCTGGCCTATCGTCAGCTTATCATCTCTCACCCTGTCCTTCATCCAATCTAGGGCCCTGTCGCGCCGCTGCTGCTGCCACCATCACGCCATGCTCCTTTTACGCCGTCGCCTCCCCCTCCCCCCGGCCTCCTCCCTCCATCGATCCTTTGCCAGCACCACCGCAGCAGCAGCAGCAGCAGCCACCACCGCCACATCCTCCACCCCATGCCGCATCACGCAGATTGACCTGGCCGAAGGCGCCGTGGACATGATCGGGGTCAAGCACCGCCAAATAATTGGGCCTCGCACCCTCGTCGTGAGCACGCCAGGCGACCGAGCAGAGGACCCCCACGTACAGCGTGTCCTGGCCAGGCTACGCGGGGTGGGCATCCAATGCGGGACGTTTTCGATGTTGGAACGCTACCCGACCACGCATGCCGTGGACGAAGGCGCGGTCATTGCTAAACGAATGGGGGCTCAATCCGTCATTGGCGTGGGCGGAGGCGGCGTCCTGGACCTAGCCAAGGGAGTAGCAGCGCTCGCATGTGCCCGTAGTGGAGGCGCCCGAGAGCATCTTCGGGTGTTTCACAAGGAGAAAAAGCTACCGGCGCAGCGCCTGAATATCGTGGCGGTGCCCACCACGGCGAGCACGGGTGGAGGGAGTTTGGGGCATCGGAGCTTTGTGTTGTACGAGCCGGAAGAGGCCTTGGTCCCCTTGCATGCTGCTGACCTTACCCCTGATGTAGCCGTGATTGATCCTAGCTTGACCTCGACCTTGCCTCCGCAGGCGGAACGTGCGATGGCGTTGAGTGCTTTGTCGGTGTGTTTTGATGCGTTGGCATGTGGGAGCGCGAGAGCCACCTTGGAAAATGATGGGATGAGCGGGTTGATTATCACAGGTGCCACGGAGCTAGGCGTGGGGATGAGAATGGCTGATGGTGGAAAAGACGAAGACAAGAAAGAGGGGAGGAGAAGAAGGATGCATCTTGCGCAGGGTAGCGTGGCGGCGGGGCAGCTTTTGGGGTTCGTGGAAGCGCCGCCAATACAGAGTCTGGCTCGATGCTTGGCACCGCTATTCCCGCTTGCATCTTACTCTCAGTTGACTGCTGTGCTGTTGCGATCGTATTTGGCAGTGTTGGCGGATAGGCAGCAGCAGGGGGATGCGGGGGGGTTGAATGTTTTTAACGAGGCGTTGTTGCAGCAGATGGGAGGGTTGATATGTGGTGGTGCTGCTGCTGATGGTGGTGCGGTGGGATTGTTAGAATTGGCAGAGTGGGTGTGGAAGCAAAGTCAACAAGCAGGGATTCGGACATTGGCGGATTATCGGGTGGTGGACAAGGAGGAGAAGACGGGGGAGGCGCTGACGACGCAGGTGACGAGTGTGCTGGAGCTGTTTCGGGTGGAGGGAGGGGTGGCGTTGGAGACGGAGGTGGTGAGGGACGTGATTGACGTATCGCTGGGGTCGTGAGAAATGATTGAATAGTAAGATGGGTAGCCAAGAATGAGGTTTGAAATAGAATTAGAAAGACAAAGTAGGTAAAAGAAAAGAAGAAAATGAATAAATGTATCCTGGCTTTTATTTTCGAGACCCGCAACGAGCCTATCATAAAGATGAGTGTGTAGTCTCACCGCCAAGTTGACTGACTGTCAATGAGAGAAAGCTCTGCATCCCCAGGATTAATATTGGACAAGGCTTGAAAACGCGGTTTGCAAAGCTGGCTGCACAGGGAGCGGTACACTGACACTCACTCTTTCTCCTCCTCGCTCTCGAGTACCCGGACATACGGTCCCGAAATTCAGCCCTCGTTTTGCTGCCACAACACACCACACACCACTCCGCTGCCTCTATGCCCACCTACATGCACAGTCAAACAAGCGCCAAACAACATGCTGCGCACGGTTTTCCGCCGCTGTCTTTCGGTGGGACGTACCAGCCTCCCATCATCATCGTCATCAGCAGCAGCAGCACTCCTCTTCCGGCACCGGCCACCATCACACCCACCAAACATCATTGTCCTGTCCATGGCGCTGCACCCGCAGCGCGCGTCCTTTGGGAGCTCCTCCTCGGCGCCCTTCGACGATTCCCTGCCGCACGAGGACAGCCGCTCTACCAACCACCAGAAGGAGAAGAAGCGGGCAAGGGACCCCCTGACGTCTCATGCGGCCAAGGAGGTCCCACCCACTGCTTCTCTGGAAGACCTTCAGCAGCACCATCACCCGCCCGCCATTGACAACAGCGGCATCCTGCAGGAAGGCGAGGAGGAGCACCGGCCCCCAAACATTGCCGTGCGCGGCGCGCAGATGAAGGGGGGCAACGTGGTGTGGCGGGCGTCGGGGGACGAGGACAAGCAGGCCAAGGCCGCGCTATGGGAGAAGGTCAACGCGCAAGAAAACCTGCAAAGTGTGTCCAAGGAGAACAAGAGCGGGCCTTTCGACCCGAATTTCAAGTCGCTGGGCGTCATTGAGCCGGTACGTTAGGGGAGGTGGGAATGGAGGGAGGCAGGAGGGATGGAAGGAGGGGGGCGGAGCGTATGTCTCGGCGCAGCTGAATAGGGCTTGTGGTTTGCATGTTTGGCTTAGAGTGTGCATGGTTGTAATTGATTGCTCTGACCATTCCCGGCTTTTTGTTTTTTGGAATGGTCAGTTGGCGGCGACTGGCTAATATACGCAATCGATTGCTCACCGGGACGCAAGTAGTTAAGTTAAGCGCGCATGCGCTCCTGGTAGCGCATTCCGGAAAGGCTTGACGCAATTTAACGCAATTTAGTCATATGCGTCCCCCCTTCCTCCCTCACTCTAGTAAGACACAATCTACACGAAACACAATAAAATCGCCCACTAACACTCATCTCTCTAACCCCACACACCCACACCTTCAACAGGACAAAGACCTAGATCTGCAGCTCATGATCTCCAACTACACCGTACCAGCGCTTGCCGCCGGCCTTCGGGATCGAGAAGAAACCCTGCAGCTTTGCGCCCGCCTCCTGGCCAACGGCGACCTCGAGCAGCTGGAACGCGTCCTCCACCCTTATCAAGCCGGGCTCATCACGCGACGGCGACGGAAAACGCGCAGCTTGGACTTGGCCGGCGGTCTGACCTCCAAGCATCTGAACATGCTGCGGAAGTACCTGCAGCGCTCCCCGCGCCACTTGACTCGAGCCGTGTCCTTGCGCGCATCTGTGGTCATTCCGCTCTGCAATGTGAATGGTGTGGCCTCTGTGCTGTTTGAACGACGCTCCAGCCTGGTCCGCTCGTTTAAGAACCAAGTTTGTTTCCCTGGGGGTATGGTCGAAGAGTTCTTAGATGTGAACATTATCGAGACGTCGTTGAGAGAGATGGAGGAAGAGATTGGGTTCCCCGCCAAGTCGGTGGATGTGCTGGGGGTCCTGCGCTGTGATTGGTCGGAGGTGCACAAAATTACGGGCATTGGTGTCACGCCGGTCGTCGGCTTCTTGGGCGATTTGACCGAGCGTGAACTTTCCCCGAATCCGGACGAGGTGGCGGAATGCTTCACGATCCCCTTGGCAACGCTCTTGGACGAGGAACACTGGAGCTATGAGGAGGAGAAGGGCACGGTGGTGTTTGTTGGTGGGCCCCACGTTATTTGGGGACTCACTGCCCATTTGCTTGACATCTTTCTGAGGGACATTTTGATGCGGTATAAGATTCATGTGAAATAGTAAAGCGGCATGGCGGTGGCGGGGGGATGGGGGTATGGACTGGATTGGGACATGTCTAATAATAGCTGGGCACCTTTGTGAGTTCAGAAGCCGACAGAACCAAAGTATTTTGCACAAAAACAAAACTGCTCACATCGCAAGCAATGAAAGAACCAACAAGATTACGTAAAAGGAAAAGGAGATCGAGGGTTTTTCTTTGTTTTTTGGTGAGCCGTTGTTGGTTTACTGATACGTAACAAATGCAGGGATTCACGAGACTCTTGGTACCTTTGGGGAGGGGAAGGAGGAGTGACAAGGAGGCTAAAAGTGAGTTTCCATTACCGCATACGACTCAAACATAGTTCAGCCATCTCCGTGGTATTAGCATAAAGCCTGATACCTGGATTACTCAGAAAGTACAAAGCCAGTCGCCGGGCATGTCGGATGCAGCTGCTCGAGACTCCAGGGGCCTTTTGGAAGGACAGGAACCAGGCCTAGTAGGCTGAAAGTAAGTTCCCGTCAACTACATGCGACTCAGACCTCAAGCTCGCTTCTCCATGTAACCGGCAGGAAGCCCGGACATCGAATTACTTAAAATGTAAAAGGCCTAGCGACGCGCATGGCGGAATTGAGTCTTTGGAACTCTTGGAGTCTCCCAGGACGCCAAGGAGGAGGGCCAAAGAGGCCAGAAGCCAATGCTACCCATGCACGCGACTGAGACCTCGTCCAGACATCTCGGTCTTACCAGCGTGTAATTCTGGCTCTAGAGACTCGGAAATATGGAAGCGACTGCGGCGTGCATGCAGAATTGGCTTTTTGGGACTCCAGGAGGAAGGCAATGAGGGGGGCCAACGAGGCCAGATGAAAAAGCTCACGCGTGCTGCACTGCAACTGAGCTTCGTCCAGACATCTCCGTGATACCAGCATGTAGCTCTGGTCTAACATACTTCAAAAAAAGGAAACGGCTGTGATGCGCATGTCGGGATTGGGTTCTTGGCAGTCTCTGAAAGGGAACGGGAGGGGGGCTGAAGACGCCAAAAGCCAAAAACCACCCGTGCACGCGACTGAGACTTTGTCCCGACATCTCGTGCTACCAGCGCATAGTCCTGGTCCTAGAGATTCACAAACGTGGAAGCGACTGCGGTGCGCATGCCGGGCTTGCACGTGAGGCACTATTCAGGACCTTTCAGGGTGGGCAATAGGAAGAAGGAGGTAAGGAGTGGACCTGACCACCCCGTGCATGCGAGCCCGACCTCGCCGCGGCATCAGAGATGGCATTTTGCTTAGATCGGACGTAGTTGTACACGCTCATGTAAAAAAAGTGAACGATACATATCTTTTTGATGTGTTTTTGCTTCATTTTGTTTTACGGGTAGGAGGTTGGAAAATGCCGCGGCCTCCAATTTCGTACGAGACGTCCATTTTGGGGGCTGCAAGGCTTCTTTCATGAGAGTAAACACCATGTCCCTCGAAATCATGTATCAATTGAGCCCTTGCGTGAATCCGGCGTGTACTGGTGATTTGATCACCTCTCATTGTGTGGTTGACTTGTGCCAGGCAAGCAAAATCAACTGCAGCCCTGACATGGCTGCAGTGTAAGTTCCTTGCCGAGGAGGTTTCGTACCGGCGGCTTCATTTTTGCGGCTTCCAGGCGTTATCTTGCAATCAACACAGAGCAAATCTCGAGTCCGTGTATCTACTGAGCTCTTGCAAGAATCGGGCGTGCATTGGTGGCTTGCCCACGCCGCAATGACCGCCGAGGATATCGGCACTTAAATTTGATGGGAATGAGCCTGTGTAAGCGATTTCTCCACCCAGCTCGCTTTGTTGGGTCTGCAATCACATCACATGCCGAGAGAGTACATCAAATTCCAGATATGGAAAGTACAGTACTTGTGGGTGGCCTGTCCACGTCGGGAGGGCCTCGAGAGTGCAAAAGTGAGTGAGGCCGTAGGGAGGGTAAAGCAATGTGTGCCAGCGATTTCTTCACACAGCGTGGATGAAAAGCTATGGTGCCATCACAATATGTTGCCCAATATGCCATCCCTCTCCCAACCCGCCAACATGGGAATTTGATTCCAACTAAGCGCAGCATGAAAGCAATAACAAAACTCAAATGTTTATATCGCTTGCTTTTTAAAAGAGCCTCCTTTGTCATTTTGCATCAACAAAATCAAAACACAATTAAATACATCTTCTACAAAACTACAATAAACGCGCACTCACACATCAAACCCATCCTGTGCCCTGTGCATCTTCCTATCTCTCGATCCCTACACCTAAAACCGACTAATGTCGCGACCAAAAATGCGCGTCCTCAGCCAGTCGTTCAAAACCAAGACGCGGTTCCTTGTCGAAACCTGCTTGACAAGGTAAACACTCCGCCAAAGCAAGTTACCGGCCTTAGAGCTGTAATCGCCAAGCTTGATATTGCCTGTCTGCACCTGAGCCAAGGCGTTCGCCGATCCCACGTATGCCAGCAAGCCCAAGTTGAGAAACGAAAAGGCCTGCGCTTCCAAGCGACCGCGAAGCCGCACGAAATTGGCGACCTTCTCCAGAGGATTAACCTTGTCCAAGTCGAACGTCGGCACTGGCGTACTGAGGTCGTACTCCCGATTAAGCAGGCGGCCCAGAAAAGCGCCGTGCTGCGCAGCGACTTGCCCGGTCGGGGGCAACTGAAGGCCGTCGACCTCGACAGCATCGCCAAGAGCCACGATAGTCCCGTTGGTCCCCTTTAGACGGAGCCACTTATCCACAGAGAGCCGGCCCCGCTTCCCTGCCGTCGAGGCAGCGAGCTCAGGAATCGAGGCAATCAGGTTCTTGGTAATGTCCCGAGGCGCAGTGCCCGCCGCCCACACGCACAGACCATAAGGCAGAAGCTCGCCGCCGTCGAGCTCGATATGCTTCTCTTCCACCTTCATCACTTTGCGATTAAGCATGACCTCGATCCCCTGGCTTTGCAGAACTTCCAAGCCACTAGCTTGCATGGCCGCGTCGAACACTGGCAGGATACTGGCGCCGCCTTGAATGATGCGAAACGAAACTAGGTCCACGAGGCGCGGGTAGTACTGTGTGTGTTTGGGTGTAAAGAGAAAAGAGAAAGTGTGTGAGTTAGAGTGTTGTGCACGACGTCGGAAAAGAGCGCATGTATACGCGCGAGTGTACTTGCGTGCTGAGCACGAGTGTATGTTTATGTGTGATTAGTCGAATGTTTTAAGTAAATGGGAGCGCTTCTAGTCTTGTCCGCTCCTGGGTCCTGCAACTGCACCCCTTTGTCCAAATTAGTCTTCCCTCCACTCCCCAAAGACTAACCTTGGCCAAGTCGCGCTTGAGGAAGTCACTGAACTCTCCAGACCACTCCACCCCAGTGGGACCCCCACCCACCACCACAAAACTCAGGATGCGTATTTTCTCCTCCGGGGACACACTAGGCATGTTGGCGCGCTCGAACCGATCCACCAAAGCTCGGCGCAGCTTGATGGCATCATCGACCTCCTTCAAGAAGAAGGCGTGCTCGCGCACACCCGGCGTACCGAAGGTCCCGCTCTGCGCCCCGCAGCCGTAAACTAGGATGTCGTAAGGCGCGTAGAACTCTTCGTACTCCCCTGCTTCGTTGGGGATCTCCGAGCGCACGAGCACCGTTTGATTGTGCGGGTAGATCTGCAGGGCTATTGTGAGGATGGAATTCGGAGGGAGGGAAGACGGAAGAGGGAGGGTGAGAGAGGTAATGCGACATTTTCCCCCCGACTATAGATGGAGAAGGGGAGCAGGAGCGCAGGCAAGCCAGAAGAATATTTATGCTTCGACAAGAGCAGTGTAATCTATTTAGTCAGACTGATTATCATCAAGCCAAAGCTTCATACAGGAGAGAAGCGCCTAGGTCATATTCATATTCACGTGCACGGGGCAAGGAGACAGAAAAACAAGCAAGGCAGAGGAGAAACTGATAATCATAGTCAGAAGACTATGCGATTTCCTATCAGGCAACAAAATCTTATAAACCAAAAGTCACACATACAGGCAACCATTCACATACGAGCCCTCCCTCCTCCTGTCCTTCGCTTACCTTGTGCTTCGTAGTAGTCAGCGATGGGGTTGGCCGCTCGGATGGGCTCAATGATCGAGCGGTAATCGACCGTGCCCACACTGCTGCCTGCCAGCATGGGGGTGAATAGGAAGAAGTTGCGCGGCGAGACAATCACCACTTCGTACAAGCCCGTGTCCACAACCTTACTAATGGCATGTCCCCCCCATCCGGTCCCGAGAACCATCACCCTCTTCTTCGTCTCGTCCTTCCTCTCCAGCCTGTCCTTGCGGAAACGCTTGTCCATGTCTCGCTCGGTTGCGCGCCTCAAATGTACCCCAATATCTTCGACTGTGTCGAGCGTACGATCCACCAAGAGAAAGATGTCCCCCAGTACAAGCTGCCAAAAGGGTATTTCCTTCTCGGCCGGAGCAGGGGCCACGTGCACAGGGGCCACCAGAGGCTTGGGCTTGGCGGCCGCGGGCAGGGTGCTGCGAGAGAGTGCCGCACGCCCCATTGCCGGCGGCTGCAAGGGCACAAAGGCGTGGGTCGTGAGGACGGTGGTGGTGGCGAGCAGCACCAAGGGTAGAAGCAGGTGGCGGCGTTGCTGGCGGGGCAAGGAGGCCGTCATCGTCGGGCTTGTGTGCGTGTTGTTCCTGTTGGTTTTATGTGTGGTGGGCCGTGGGTTGGAGGGGGATGAGTACACCATTCGGGACAAAAAGGCATACCCACGCCCTGCTGCCGTCCACGCATGGTGTACACACACATGCGCAGAGACGGACGGGAGACGGGGGACATACGAAGCTCAAGCCTGCTGCTTCGTCTGGAAGGAGAAGGAACGTCGCCGCGGCAACTACTTGAACGTTTGGCGAGGCATTCGAAAGGCACCCAACCCAAAGACACCCAAGACACACGTGGGGATGCCTTGAAACTGGGGTTGGCCAAGCGGCGGAGGTCTTAATGGGGGGGACATTACACGGTTGCTCCAACTCCACGGTTTTCATCTCAAAACCTCCGCAACCCCCCCCACACCCCTTCCCCGCACAAACCACAGCAGCCACAACACCATGCTCCTGGCAGCCACCACCAAAGCAGCCCTGTTGCGGCAATCGTTGCCTACCATGCTGCGCCCGACGGTCGTGCCGTGCCGTGGCTTTGCCAAGGGCTCGCCCACCTGTGTCGTTCTTCATGAGACACGGGAAGCGGATTCAGCCCATGCCGTTCAGGGTACCTCGGGCCGGCACACCTTGTACAGCGACCTCATGCCCGAAGCAGGGGGCGCCGACAAGGGCCCATCCCCCAAAGAATACGTCCTCGCGGCGCTTGGGTCGTGCACGCTCATTACCGCGCGGATGTACTCGGATGCGATGATCAAGGAAGGCAAGTGGCCGGGCAAGAGCATTGAGAAGATGACGGTCACCTGTAGCGAGCATGGCGACGACCACCACGTACCCTTGGGCATCGAAGTCCGCGTCTCTCTCAAGTCGAATTTGGACGAGGATCAGATCAAACGCGTTATGACGGCCGCAGGGAAGTGCCCCGTCAAGCGTATGATGGGGGGAGGAATGAAGGAGGGAATCACAACGGTACTTGTGAAAGACTAGCTAAGCGAGGAGTTGCGAAAGAAAAAAAAAAGAAAAAAATGTAGACAAAAAACTGAAGAAAGTGCGTAATTGTGCCTTGTGTGGTTTTGCTTTTGCTTGCTTTGATCAGAAGCAGAGCTCCTCGAATCGAGCCTTGGCCCATCATCATAGCGATGATGAACACACGTGGCCTCTGCCTTCAGGCCTCTGCCATTCTAACTCTCACATTTACGCTTACACACTCTTTATGACTACAGGGACAAGGCAGCTGCTACTTCCAAGCGCCCTGTGCGGTAGGACGCAGCCTCTCGGTCTTCTCTGCCTGCCTTTGCCGAGGCCAATCCCACACGCTCGACCCCCTCCCACTCCGCCCCCCCCCCGGCCCGCCACTCCACCAGCAACGTCCCGCCCGCCACCAAAGTACCACCGCCAGAACTACGATAAGCCAAGCATGGGATACGACTACCGACGGAGCGCTTTGCTCCCGAACACGGCGCTGGCAGTGGCCGTGGGCGTGGTAAGTTATCAACATATCAAGCTTGTGTATGTCTCTCTTCTCCTTCTTCCTTGACCGCCACTTCCGGAAGACCTGTCCGACTTCTGACAATAGGCACATTTTTCATGTCTTAATGCGCTATGACAGAAGGAGGAGTACGGCATCCAAAGCCCATTTAAATGTACTAAATCGGATCACCTCTCTTCCCTCCCTCCCCTCCCCCCCTTGTAGAGTCTCGCCCTGGACTCCGCCGGCCTCCTTCTCCTCTACTTCGCCGACGCCGACTTCTCCCCCACCACTGCCTACCACCAAGGTATCCTCGACTACTCCTTCCGACATAGCGTTAGTGACATCGTGGGACTGAACCTAATAAAAGCCTGCGTACTTTGTGCCTTCTGGTCGCTCGCCCACGGCCGCACCCTCGCTCTAGCTACTCCTGTTGTGGCCATCGTTTTTGGCATCACCAAGCTGGCCGTGTGCGACGCCTGGTGCTCATCCTCATCCTCCTCCTCTTCCTCATCATCGTCAAGAAATTACGCGCATTTAGCTATTGTGATCGTGTCGTTGCTGACGGCGCCGGTGCAGGTGCTGGGGGTGTTAAGGACAGTCTTCACGTACGTAGACCCTGATGCGACCTTAGCGGAGGAGGTGGAAGGGGAGGAGCAGGAGAAGGAACAGGAGAAGCAAGAGAAGGAGGGATTGAAGCAGCGGGCGGGTGTACGAGCTGAAAAGAGGAAGGAGAAGCAGCCTTTACTTGATGACGTCAACGACGCGGATGCCTACAGGCTCTTGGTCGTGGGCGACGACGACGAGGGAGGGCAAGGACCTCCTCCCCAGCAGCAGCAAGGACTACAACCACAACCACCCAACAGCAGCAGTAGCAAACCCCGTCGTTCAATGCTCTACCTCCTCTACCGCTACGCCCAACCCGACCACGGCCTCCTTCTCGCCGGCTTCTTCTTCATCATCCTCTCCTCTCTTTTCAAACTCGCCATCCCCAATTTCGCCTCCTCCCTCCTCACCCTCATCATCGAAGGCGCCACTTCCACCCCTCCCACCCCCACCCTCCACACCTCCGCCTTCTCCGAAGCTCTATTTTATTTCATCCTCTCTGTTTTTTTGCTGGCCTTCTTCACCTCCCTCCGTATCTGGGCTACGGCCAAGGCAGAAGTCAGACTTGTGGCACGCTTGCAGCGGATTTTGTTTTTTGCGATCATGCGGCAGGATATAGCTTTTTATGATGCTCAGGGGACGGGGGCATTGACTTCGAGGTTGACGTCTGATTGTACGTTGCTTGGGTCTATTTTCACGACTAATTTTAATGTGGCGATTCAATCGAGTATCAATTTATTGGGGTCGACTGCTTATTTGTTTGTCTTGGACGCGCGGCTTGCTGGGGCTTACCTTGCTTTAGTGTTGTTATTTATGGTCTTGACGAGGGTATTTGGGGCGTATGCGAAGAGGATGCAGAAACAGATTCAATCTCTCAAGGCAGAGGCTAATTCGGTTGCTGATCAATCGATTGCTTTGGTGAGGCTAGTCCGAGCGTTTGCGGCGGAGGATTGGGAGAAGCAGAGGTATGATACGCGGACTCTGCGGAATGTCGCGAAGGAGCTAGAGGTGAAGATGCTATGGACGGCTTATGTGCCTTTGGTTTTCCTTCTGCAAAATGGCTTGGTGCTGGTGGTGTTGTTGTTGGGAGGGTACCTCGTGTCGGAGCACGGGTTGTCTGCTCGGTCGTTGACGGCGTTTTATTTCTATAGCACCACCATTACGGAAGCGATGCAATCACTAGCAGATAATGTCTTGAGCATTCTGACTGGCTTGGGGGCAGGGGAGAAGATCATGGATATTATTTCTCAAAAGCCCACTATCCCCGTCAAGGGCGGGCTCATCCCTTCCTCCTCCTCCTTCATCGCTCCCTCCCCTCCCTTCGACCTGATCTTCGAAGACGTCTCCCTCACCTACTCTTCCCCCACAAGCACCCCCTCCTCCTTCTCTCCCTCCCTCCCTCCCTCCCTCGCCCGTCTCCCCGTCCTTTCCAATTTACACCTTCACATCAAGCAAGGACAACGCATCGCCATCGTCGGCCTCTCCGGCTCCGGGAAATCCTCCCTCATCTCCCTCCTCCTCCGCTTCTACCAACCCACCACGGGCCGCATCCTATTTGGGGGGCACGACATTTCAACATTAGACCCTCGATGGCTCAAAGCTCAACTAGGCGTGGCATTGCAAGATCCCATGCTCTTTGGTGGGGTCTCCCTCCGCGAGAATATCACTTATGGCCTCGAAGGAATACAAGAAAAAGACGTGCACCAAGCAGCAAGAATGGCGGCGATTCACGATTTTATTACAACTTTACCCCAGGGGTATGATACTGTAATGGGGGAGAGAGGCGTCACCCTTTCGGGGGGGGAACGGCAACGGGTAGGGCTTGCGCGTGCCTTGCTCCGACGGCCTAAGATGATGATATTTGATGAGTGTACCAGTAGTCTTGACTCGCTTTCGGAGAGTAAATGCCAAGAGGCTCTTGTGGAGTTGCATCGGTCGCAGCCTTCTCTTACTATGTTGACGATTGCCCATCGATTGAGCACGGTGGTGGACGCGGATCGTATTCTGGTGATGGCTAAGGGAAATATAGTGGAGGAAGGGACGCATGCGGAGCTTTTGGAGAAGGGGGGCATGTATAAAGAGTTGGTGTTGCATCAGTTGCAGGAGGAGGTGATTCATCGCAAGGCTTCGGTGGAGGGATAGGAAGGATAGGAGGGAGGGAGGGGGAGTCGTGTAAAGTAGTGAAAATTGAATATATACATTTCCCCCCAAAATTCTCAACCTGAATGTTCGCGTCGTCACATTGCAGCTGCCTGTATTGCAAAACTGAATGAAAGCAAACCAGCAGTGCTCCTTCTTTACTTTAAGTGTTGTGTTGTTATCTTTCTTTGCTTTTGTTGTTGTTGTGTGTTTTGATTTTCTGCTCATCTGTTCTGGTCTATTTGAAACTTTGTTGTTGTCTTCTCTTTTCCATCATTCGTTCACTACATTCCCCCTTCTTCCTCTTCGTCTTTCGCATTTCCAATCACCTCTGCAAATGTTCTTTCCCTCTCTCTCTGACTCTGTCTTCTCTCCTTCCCACTCTACCGACTTATTTTCTTGCTTCGTCGATCGTTGCGTACTTTTGGTTTTTGGGGGCCTCCCGCAAGCCGTTGTTGTTGCTGCTGCTGCTGCTGCTGCTGTGTTCTATTCCTCCTCTCGAGTCATGGTGTCTGTCGTCCTGTCCTCATTATTTTTACACAATCACCCTCGTTGGGGGATTTCCTGTCTGTCTTTCCCCCCTGCTTTCGTTTATTGTTGCCATTGTGCTTTCCTGCTCCTCCTTTTACCTTCCCTTTTTTTTTGGTTTGTCGTCCTATCATACCTATTCTCCCTCTTTTTCTTCTCCTTCTTCTTCTTCGTTGCTTCTCGCCGAGAGAAATTCTATTCCTTCGCACACACATGCAGTGATCTATCGTTTGGCACTTTTCTCTGCGCCCTTTCTATCTAGTTCTAGTACGCTAGTACGGACAAAAGGAGAAAGAGCATCAACTAGAGGAGAAAGCATCGGACTGCTTCCCCTTTCTTCGGCCCACTTTTTCCTTCTGCCCACGACAGTTGTGCACACCCACACACACACACACACACACACACACACACACACACACACACACACACACACACACACACACACACACACACCCACACACACA
>Ga0105054_10006543_pt1 | contig 16223 bp, 10 predicted proteins | sample BON02_FD_78091 | JGI IMG/M metagenome (GOLD analysis project Ga0105054, IMG submission 78091) | Freshwater microbial communities from Lake Bonney liftoff mats and glacier meltwater in Antarctica - BON-02 (megahit assembly) | ecosystem: Environmental > Aquatic > Freshwater > Ice > Glacier...
AAACATCAAACCTTGGGTACAACACCGAGCTTGATGTATGATAATTTAAGCAGTCAATTGGCGGCTTAATTGAAGGAAAATAACGCCTAAGGGTGCTGTCCGAAAATCGGGGTACATTTCTAACTGCATTCACGACTTGTATTGGTAATTGGTAGTTTTAGTGATAAAAATAAAGCTACTGCTGTGGTAGAAAGATTATTAGAACAAGATTTTGCTGCTGATAGAATTTCATTACTGCACAAAACAAGTGGTCCTGGTGATGATATGCTGGGATTAATTTATTCCAATAGTAAGGAACGCATTAAAATTTGGAGTAAACACGGTATAATTTGGGGTGCTTTATGGGGTTTGTTAGCAAGTATTTCAGGAATATTTATCTCCCTTGGGATTGGGTCATCATCTGTAATAGACGCTATTGTTGAGGTATTGGTTAGTATTATTGGTGGTACAGCCATAGGTGGTGTAACCATGGCTGCTGCTGCATTATTGGCAGAATTTGCCAGTACAGTACATAAAATCGGGATCCCCGAAGCAGACCTTAATGCCATTCACCATGCGATAAAGCAAGGTGATTTTATTGTAATCCTACACTGCGCAGAGGAACAGGCAGAACATTACGTTATTCGCCTCCGACATACAGGCGCACAGTCTGTAATCGCTATTCCTATTATGATCTAAAGTAAGTTTTTGTTTATTAACAACCCACACTATTAAATGATGGGTACAAATTCATTATGCTAGTCGTTGAATTAGACATTACTTCTTAACTATAACCATGATTAAACGCTAGAATAGGGCTATTGCAATATTACAAGGAATAAGCCATGCCTGCGATTAGCCAGCTACTTTCAGTCATCTCATTGCCTGAGTTATTGAGCCAGTTTTTATTAGTGGTGGCATTAAGCTTCACTATAGGTTTGGAGCTACACAGTTATCGACGAGCAAATAATCAAGATTTAGGCTTTGGAACTACCCGAACGTTTACATTGATTGGTGTGTTGGGTTACGTTTTATATGCCTTAGATACACAAACATTGTTTTATGGTGCTGGTTTTATCGCCTTAGTGGTCTTTCTCGCCGTTTATTATCATAGTCGAAGTGCAGAACGGCTGTATTCACTAATTAGTCCCATGCTGGCAATAGCCACCTACTTATTAGCTCCGATATTAGCTACCTTTCCAGCATGGTTTAGCGTTTTATTTGTAGTAACCTTATTATTAATTCTTGGCGAAAAATCAGGTATTAGACGATTTTCTGATGCATTTCACAGTGCTGAAATGGTGACCTTTTCGAAGTATTTGATTATGACAGGTGTCGTGTTGCCTCTACTGCCTAACGAGCAAGTGTACGCGTCGCACATTACAATTACGTATTACCAAATTTGGCTGTCATTGTTAATTGTATCTAGTTTATCTTACCTGAGCTATCTTGCTCAAACCTATGTTTTTAAAGAAAAAGGAATTATATTCTCTGGGCTATTAGGCGGGCTGTATTCAAGTACTGCGACCACCATTGTTTTGGCTAGACGCGCTCGAACAGCTGAGCCTAATCATCGTTTTGCTAACGCGATTATTCTAGCTACTGCAATGATGTATTTACGTTTATTGTTATTAATAACTTTCTTAGGCCATAGCAATGAGGCGGGACAATTATTATGGCCATTTTCTGTGCTTATTATTAGTTCGGTGTTGGTAACGATTTATATTTCACGCAGTCACAAAAACGGGGCGATAGAAACAAAACAAGTGATGATTCGTCATCCCTTGGAATTTCGTACAGCCATCGTTTTTGCATTATTATTTGTTCTTTTTGCTGCGGTAACACAGACAGTGCTGACGCACTATGGACATAGTGGCTTGAGTGTCATGTCATTTATCGTCGGTTTAACCGATATTGATCCGTTCATTTTGTCATTGATGGCAGGTGATTTTCAGGTTGCAAGTACACAAGTAATTGCAGCAATTATTATTGCAACGGCGAGTAATAATTTAATGAAGGCTGGCTATGCAATGGTGCTAGGGCGCAATCGATATGCTTATATTGCGGGTGCTTGGCTAATTTTATTGGCGCTGATCTCGTTTTTTTATGCCTTACTAATGCTTTGAGTCTCAGCATTATAAGTATTTTTAATGCTGATACGGTGGTAAAACTAACGGTGGGTTATTCTTTTCGAGTGAATTTAATTATATGACGGCGATCGCGTTTATTGGGACGCCCTTTGTCATGTCGATACCCTAGAGGCTGATCTTTAAGCTCTAGTTTTAATTTTTCACGTTTAGCCAAACTATCTTCAGTTTCAGCGTAAAGCAGCTGAGCTTCGGGAGCAGGGCGTCGTTGCTTGGCTGCACCTAATATCGTGATCACGTGTTCATAAGGTGGTTTTGAAATAGTGAGTACATCATCTTGTTTTATGGTGCGGCTGGGTTTGGCCCGATGCTTGTTAAGATGAACCTTACCGCCATTAATTGCTTCGACAGCAAGGCCACGGGTTTTATAAAACCGCGCAGCCCATAACCATTTATCTAGTCTTTGGCTGTTGTCTTCTGCTTCAGGCTGTTTTGCCATTAAAAATTCCTAAAAACCATCTGCAGGATATTATTTATATTCATTGCTCATTTTCCGACAAAATTAGTTGATAACACATCAGTATCAATCACCCTTATTTTGAAGAAACTGGCCAGTTTAAATTGTGTGTTCAATAGACACCATTAACGGTAGAGGTTAAGAAAAAATCTTAAATTTTATAGTCATTACAGATGCTTAAGCTTTACCTTGTAATTGTGGCAGTATAGATTCATTTTCTAAAGTTGAAGTATCTTGGGTAATTTCTTCACCTTTCGCAATCGTTCTTAATAAGCGACGCATGATTTTTCCTGAGCGTGTTTTAGGTAAATTCTCGGAATAACGAATTTCATCTGGTTTAGCAATAGCACCAATTTGTTCACCTACCCACGCACGCAGTTCTTCAGTCAACGCTTCATTAACTCCACCAGTAGGTCGGTCGCCATTTAAAACTACAAATGCAACAACTGCTTCACCTTTGATGTCATGAGGTTTACCCACGACAGCGGCTTCTGCAACACGAGGATGGGCAACCAGTGCCGATTCAATCTCCATGGTACCAAGACGGTGGCCAGAAACATTTAATACATCATCTATTCGGCCCATGATCCAAAAATAACCATCTTCATCAAGGCGTGCGCTATCACCTGCTAAATAATATTTGCCATCAAAATAAGGCCAATACGAATCTTTATAACGTTGATCATCGCCCCAAACAGTTTGCACCATAGATGGCCAAGGTTGACGAATAACCAAATAACCACCTTGATTTGCTGTGGTAATTTCTTCACCTGCTTGATTAACCAGCGCGGCATCAATCCCTGGAAGAGCACGGGTACATGATCCTGGTTTAGTGACGGTGACACTTGGCACAGGTGCAATCATGTGCGCGCCGGTTTCAGTTTGCCACCATGTGTCAACAACCGGACATTTTTCTTTACCAATGACGGTGTGATACCACATCCAAGCTTCAGGGTTTATCGGTTCACCTACAGTGCCCAATAAACGTAACTTAGATAAATCATACTTATTAGGAATGGTATCACCGACTTTCATTAAGGCACGAATAGCGGTAGGGGCCGTGTAAAAAATACTGACATGATGGCGTTGACACATATCCCAAAAACGGCCGGCATCAGGGTAAGTAGGTACACCTTCAAAAATAACCATTGTGGCACCGGTGGCTAATGGACCGTAAGCGACATAAGTATGCCCAGTGATCCAGCCAACATCAGCAGTACACCAAAATACATCTGATTGTTGAATGTCGAAAACCCAACGCATCGTAGTGATAGCATTTAATAAATATCCACCTGTTGAATGTTGAATACCTTTAGGTTTACCGGTCGATCCAGATGTATAAAGGATAAATAGTGGGTGTGTGGCATCAACCCAAACCGGTTCACAATCAGCACCGTGACCCTGTTCGGCATCAGACCACCAGATATCACGGTCAGCTTGCATTGAAATATCATGACCAGTTCGTTTGAATACAATCACTGTTTCAATGCTGTCACAGCCATTTTCTAGTGCGGCGTCTGTTGTAGTTTTAAGTTGAATTATCTTGCCACCACGATGACCACCATCAGCAGTGATAACCATTTTCGCTGCGGTATCTTCAATACGGTCTTTCAATGATGAAGCAGAAAAGCCACCAAATACTACCGTGTGAATTGCACCAATTCGGGCACATGCTTGCATGGCGATTACTGCTTCGGCGATCATTGGCATATATATTACGACGCGATCGCCTTGAGTAATACCCTGTGCTTTCAAGGCATTAGCAAAGATACATACTCGGACATGCAACTCACGGTAATTAATATGCTGAACATCACCAGCATCACCTTCAAAAATAATGGCCGTTTTGTCTGCATTTTTGGCAAGTTGGCGGTCAAGGCAATTATATGATGCATTCAACTGACCGCCGGGAAACCAGTGGTAGAAAGGCGCATTCGATGAATCTAACGTCGTTTCAAAAGGCATTTTCCAATCAATTTCAATTCGTGCTTGATCTGCCCAAAAAGCTTGATTATCGGCTTCTGCACTCTTATATAAGGCATCTAATTTGTCAGTCGTCATCGTTGTAGCTTTTATAAAGTCTGCACTCGGTGGAAATTGGCGCTCTTCATGTAATGTTGATTCGATATTGTCTTCAGACATATTTTTTACCTTAGTATCGTATAAGAAAAAGCTACTTTTCTAGTTATAGTCCCCTGATTAAAACAAGTCTGGGAATAAAATTTCCATAAAGATTGTCAAGCTAGAGTATAGCCCCGTATTTATCAGAAATAAAACACAAAAATGCCCCCATAAGTTTCCTTATGGAGGCATAGCATTTAATGGTTTTCTTTAAAAGAAACCAAGTGGGCTTGTACTGTAGCTAACTAATAGGTTCTTAGTTTGTTGGTAATGATCAAGCATCATTTTGTGTGTTTCACGACCTATACCTGATTTTTTATAACCACCAAAAGCAGCATGAGCAGGGTAAAGGTGATAACAGTTTGTCCAAACACGACCTGCTTGAATTCCACGACCCATGCGATAAGCACGGTTCATATCGCGTGTCCATAGACCTGCACCTAAACCAAATTCAGAATCATTTGCGATAGCCAATGCTTCGGCTTCATCTTTAAACGTTGTTACTGATACGACAGGACCAAAAATTTCTTCTTGGAAGATACGCATATTATTAGTGCCTTTGAAAATGGTAGGCTCAATGTAATAGCCTTTATCAAATTCAGCACCGACTTGAGCAATTTTGCCGCCGATTAATAATTCAGCACCTTCTTGTTTACCAATTTCCATATAACTTAGAATTTTTTCATACTGCTCTTGTGATGCTTGAGCGCCTACTTGTGTATTGGTATCGAGTGGATTGCCACGAATAATTTTTTGAGCACGTTCAATAACGATAGCAATAAATTCATCATAGATACTTTCTTGAATCAAGGCACGAGAAGGGCAGGTACAAACCTCACCTTGGTTAAGGAAGGCGAGGACTAAGCCTTCAGCACATTTGCTGATGTAGTCATCTTCATATTGCATGATATCTTCGAAGAAGATATTCGGAGATTTACCACCTAATTCAACCGTTGATGGGATAATATTTTCAGCCGCACATTTCAAGATGTGTGCGCCAACAGGCGTTGAACCAGTAAAAGCGATTTTTTGAATACGTGGACTAGAGGCCAATGCTTGACCTGCTTCTTTACCAAAACCGTTAACAACATTTAATACACCAGGTGGTAATAAATCACCAACCAGTTCCATAAGTTTTAGAATCGAGTATGGTGTTTGTTCGGCTGGTTTTAAAACAATACAGTTGCCTGTTACCAAGGCCGGAGCTATTTTCCATACCGCCATTAATAAAGGGAAATTCCAAGGAATAATTTGTCCAACCACGCCTAATGGCTCGTGGAATTGATAAGAAACAGTTGTTTCATCTATTTCACCCATTGTGCCTTCTTGAGCGCGAATACAACCCGCGTAATAGCGAAAGTGATCGACACATAATGGCACATCGGCATTCAATGATTCACGAATAGCTTTACCATTGTCCCAAGTGTCAGCAACCGCCATCATTTCTAAATTTTGTTCCAAGCGATCAGCGATTTTCAACAATATATTTGAACGTGCGGTGATGGATGTTTTAGCCCAAGCATCTTTAGCGGCATGAGCAGCATCAAGCGCTAAGTTAGTATCTTCTTCTGTCGAGCGAGGAATTTCACAAAATACTTCGCCGGTGACAGGACTTACATTATCGAAATATTGTCCTTTAACAGGCGCTACCCAGTCGCCATTAATATAGTTGCCATAACGTGCCTTATATGAGGTTATCGCGCCTTCTGTGTTTGGATTTGCATAGATCATCTTTTACTCTCTCTCTGGTTTATTGTGTGCTTAATTGCTATTTTTTATTGTTATTATAGTGTCAGCATAAATCTATAGAGTTCAATTGCCTTGACTGAGAATCTCTATCACTTGACTTACAATCCACATCGGTCACAAAATGCAGAATATGAATAAATTAGTCACCAAGCACGATACATCAGTTTCGCAATCTTTAGCAAAAAAAAATGGCGAACAACGTCAATCCTTAGTTGAAAATAAAACAGCCTTTGCTGGACCTGAATCCGAACTCAGTATTTACGATACTTATCGAGTTGCATCGCGTGTTGGATTAGTCTCACAACAACTGTTGTACTGCGGCATGGTTAAGGGTAAAAAAATCATGTACGGCGCTGAGACTACGACTGGCAATGACCACGGCGAAGTATTTTTGCCACATGAATCATTTGTAATGCCGCCAGGAGCGTTTGTCGAAATTGATTTTCCAGAAGCTAATGAAGAACAACCTACCACCTGTCTGACCATTGAGTTTTCAAAACAACGTATTGAAGCGATTTCTGAACGAATGCGCGATCTCACTACATTAGAATCGCTTGAGCATGATTGGGAATATCAGCCTCATATCATTCATACGCATCACACAAGTGATACGCAGCAATTATTAGAAAAGTTAGTGTGTTTATTTACTCAAAATCATCCAGATAAAGAAATAATGGTGGACTTAGGTGTATCTGAACTTGTTATTAAGCTGCTAAGACAACAAGGTCGTCAAATATTGCTGAGTTATAGTCGGCAAGCACCGGATACCAGTGGCATCATCGCCGCAATTCATTTTTTGGAAAAAAACCTTACGATACCACTCAATATTGATCAATTAAGTCGCCATGCTTGCATGAGCAGAAGTAAATTTTATATTGAGTTCAAAAAACAATTAGGCTGTTCGCCTGGCGAGTTTCAACAACAATTACGAATAAAAGCTTCAGCAGAAGCGATTAGCTTGGGAAAAAGCGTGACCGAAGCTTGTTACGATGTCGGTTTTAATGATTTAAGCCATTTCAGTCGACGATTTACTCGATTTTATGGTTGTTCGCCCACTGCTTATCGTCTGAAACACTATGGCTAAGACGTAAACCCAGCACCACCATATAAATTTAAGTACTCAACTAAAACTTATAGACTCATAGTGTTACGTGATCATCTGCCATAAATCATGACACTTGTTGCGCTTGTTTTAGTGATTAACAAGTTTATTAATAGCAGCTATCTTGTATTCTTGACGTGATACGCTGTATTCAAGTGCATAGTGAGCTCAAATTAGCGAATTGAGTTTTATTCTTGCAGCGGTAGGGCTTAACTCGCATATTATTACACATAATGTTTATCAATTAACGATAGCGATGGTTGCTATAAGCTTGTCAATCAGTCCTACTTGGGTTTCATTGGTGTGACAAACTACTGTTAGAATTATAGACACATAACATAAACAGAACTGGCCTCTGAGCGGCATTAGCCGCGACAGTTCGTCACAAATAATTAATTATGGCATCGCCTTAAAACTTCATATCGGAGAACAAAATGACGGAAGAAATCAGCCTTTTGGTTGAGCGTCTTAATGATGCAAGCGATGACGCACAAATGGCTGTTTTCGAAGAGGCCGTAATCGGGTTGGAAAGTAGTGAGTTGGCCTTTTTATTAGAGTCACTACCATTACCAGAACGTCTTGAACGCTGGCAGCAAGTGCCTGAAGAATATCGGGTTGATGTACTTGTTTCGATGCGATCTGAGCCACGTCAAACTATTTTTGCTACATTTGGTGATGAACAGCTACAAGCATTATTAAGTAACTTACATGCGGAAGATTTAATTGAACTGGCTGAAACCCTGCCAGATTCAGTGGTTGATACCGCTCTGCAAAGCATGGATGCTATGCAACGTCAGCATTATCAACGGTCGGCGCAATATGATGACTATCAGATCGGTCGTTATGTTGATCATGAGCTGATTATTTTGCCAAAAACAGCACGTGTTCGTGATGCCATGCGTTTGATTAAGAAATCATTACCTGAATATACCGATAGTCTTTACCTTATTCAGCGTAATGGAGATTATGCTGGAACCGTAGCCATTCAAAAACTGTATTCAGCATTCGCAGAACAACTGCTAATGGAATTAAGTATCGAAGATCCCATTACTATTTCTGCAGATATCTATCTTACTGATGCCACTGAAAAAGTTGAACATTCAGGCCTAGCTGCTTTGCCAGTGATTGATGATAATAATAAGTTATTAGGCCGAATTACCTTACGCCAAGCGATAGAAATTACTCGTGAAGATTATGAAAGTCAGTTAATGGCAACGGCGGGTTTAAATGAAGATGAAGATTTGTTTGCCCCAGTTTTTCGTAGTTCGAAACGTCGTGCTACCTGGCTAGGCATTAATCTTTTAACTGCCTTTCTGGCATCATGGGCGATAGGATTATTTGAAGCGACGTTACAACAAGTTGTTGCTTTAGCTGTGTTAATGCCCATTGTGGCTTCTATGGGGGGCATTGCGGGTAGCCAAACATTAACCTTAATTATCCGAGGCATCGCCTTAGGCCAAATCTCCAAAGGCAATATGTCACCTTTATTGATAAAAGAAGTGAGTGTTGGTGCCTTGAACGGTGTTTTATGGGCGATAGTTATTGGTGCGATTACGTCTTTTTGGTTTGATAGCATCAATATAGGCTTGGTGATCGCTGCTGCCATTGTTCTAAATATAGTAGCTGCGGCATTCTCAGGCGTACTGGTGCCGATCGTGTTGGATAAATTGGACATCGATCCTGCCTTATCAGGCTCAGTCATTTTGACGACGGTGACTGATGTAGTGGGTTTTGTTGCTTTTTTGGGATTAGGGACATTATTTTTGTTGTGACGCCGAACAATAGTGCCACATTCAACATTTAATAAGACATTAATGTGAATTTAACTTACTTGTTTTATTTTGAATAAATAAAAATGAAATTTGAATCTAACCATGAACATTCTAGCTAGGCACTTATGCCCCTATTAAGAGTCACAACGAGATAGAGTATGAGAATTGAACGCTGTATTATGTTGTGGGGAACACCCTTGTAATTGATCATAAATAAAATAATGGGCCGAATAAACTATTAGTTTATAGCTATAATTTATGACTCGTATTTGTTTTTAATATGCACCTTTAATTTAGAGTGACTGCCGGATAATCGGAAAAGGATAGTAATTGTTGAAACTGCTTTTTATCTCACTCAAATTATATGTCATGGGACTATTGTTGATATTTGCAACCGTATCACAGGCTAGTGACATCAAAATTGAGGTACAACTTCTAGGAGCGCCTAAAGGTAAAACTGAAACCTTATTAAGCGGTTTAAGTATTGTTAGGCAACAAAATAGTGATCGTTTATCTGCACGTCAGATTCAAAAACTCCATGAACAAACGGAAACTGAACTTAGGCAGATGTTGCAAGTGTATGGTTATTACACTGTCCAAGTTAACAGCAAATTACAACAGATTAAAGATGATAAATGGCAGGCTGATTACCAAATAAAATTAGGTGCGCAAGTCAAGTTAAATCAGGTTGTAGTGTCATTGGAAGGTGATGCATCTGATGATATTGAATTCAAAAAATTTATCAATAATTTCCCTCTTAAATCCACTGATGTATTTAACCATGAAAACTACGAGGCTGCTAAAAAAACATTACTCCGTATTGGTGCTGAACGAGGTTATTTTGATGGTGTATTAACCACACACAAAGTTGAAGTGAATAGTGACAATAATACGGCAAGCATATATTTGAACTATAGTTCTGGTGTGCGATATCATTTTTCTGAAGTCCAATTTCCGCCAACTGTACTGACTAACGAATTATTATTGAGGTTGACACCCATTAAGGCTGGAGAACCTTATCAAGCTTCACAAGTATTGAAGTTACGTAATAATTTAACGAACAGTGGTTATTTTGATGCCGTTGCTGTTAAAACCCTAATTGATCAGCGTCATGATGGTAAAGTTGCCTTAGAAATTTCCTTTGAACCTGATGCAAGGCAACATTACACCGCCGGCATAGGTTTTGGTACCGATAGTGGCCCGCGAATAAGTTTAGGTTGGGAAAATAAATATATAAATAAACGTGGTCATCGTTTGTCTGCAGACGCAAAATTTTCTCAAGTCACCAACAGTGTCGCTATGGATTATAGAATGCCTTTCTGGAGTGAAACTATCTCGGATATTGGTTTTAATACTGAATATAAGCAACAAAATACGGATACAAGTGAAAGCACTTCACTTGCTATGGGTAGCTATTATAAAACTAAGCGATGGGATTGGAATGAAACAGGGACGCTTAAATTATTAAATGAAAATTATGATGTATCACTGGATTCAAATACCTCGCTATTACTGATTCCTAGTATTTCTTGGGCCAGAACTTGGGCTGATGACACTATCTACACTAAACAAGGGGGTAAATTATCTTTATCGTTATCTGGTGCAAGCGAATCTTTACTGTCAGATACGACGTTTGGTCAAGCAGTGCTTAGGGGGAAATATATTCATTCTTTCACTGAAAATGGTCGTTTCATAACCCGCGGCACAGTGGGTGTTACTGAAGTTTCTGATTTTACTCAACTGCCTAGTTCTTTACGATTTTTTGCCGGTGGTGACAGCAGTATTCGTGGCTTTGATTTTGAATCATTAGGTCCATTGGGTGAAGATGGCCTAGTAGAGGGTGGGCGCTACTTAGCAGTTGGTAGCGTGGAATATGAGCAGATGATTATAGGTAATTGGGGTGCTGCCGTATTTAGTGATTTTGGTAACGCGTTAAATAGTTGGAGTGACCCATTGGAATATAGCGTTGGTGTCGGCGTTCGTTGGCGATCACCCATTGGTTTGATTCGAATTGACGTCGCGGCAGGCTTATCAGCAGACAACAATCCTATTGGTTTACATGTTGTCATCGGGCCAGATCTATAATGTGCCGTCGTCGTATATTAATCGTCTTAATAAGTATCTTTATCTTGTTAGTCAGTTTTGTAGCTTGGCTGGGACTTACTGAATCCGGCTTATCTTTCGCTATATCGCAAGCTGAACGACTTGTACCCCAGTTAAATATTGGAAAAACCTCTGGCCGATTTTATGATGACGCTGTTTTTGAACAAATAAACTATCAAATCGATGATAGCAGTAGTGTATCAATCAGCAATTTGGAAATAAGCTGGCAGGCGATGCACTTACTTTCTGGGCAGCTGATAATAGACAAACTGCTTATTGGTGATATCGTTCTTATACAAAAAACAGCAAAAAGTGATGCGTATTCTCCTATCGTTCTACCTAATATCCATATACCTCTAGCTATTTCGCTAAAAAATATGAGTGTTAATAGCTTTGTATTAATTGATCAAGCACAAAACAAGGCTCAGTTAATCAGTGGCTTAAAAACCGAAATATCGCTTTGGGGTGATAGTCTTAAAATCCGGTCTTTATTAATAAAATATGCTGATAATGTAAGCTTAGAACTCAGTGGTGCAATAAGACTAAGTGAACAATATAAAACAGACTTAGCCTATCAGTGGACAGTGATTGATCCAAAATTAAAAACGATCAGTGCTGAAGGTAACATCAAAGGTAATTTAGCCGAATTAAAGCTGGAACAACAATTACTTAAACCTATACGTTCAACTCAAGATATTACGGTTTCAGATGTTCTTGATAAGGTTATTTGGTCAGCTGATATACGAATACCACAACTTGAAATTACTAATTTTGTAAAAGAGCAAACAGGCGTAATTCACAACTTGGTAGTCAAGGCTAGCGGCGATTTAACCCATGCTAATTTGATACTCGACAGCCAATTCAAGCAAACTGGGTTAGTCGAATTAAGTTTACATAGCCAAAGTTCATCAACTGGTTTTGATAACTGGATTACTGATACTAAGTTCAGCACGGTAGAGGGTGCGAAGCTTTCCATTAAAGGCCAAATAAACCAAGTATTTACATCGCCTATTTTAGCGTTAACGGGCCAATGGCAACAATTAGCTTGGCCATTAGTTGAACCTAACAAAACAGTAACCAGTGCTAGCGGTGATTTCACCATGAGTGGTGATATTGATCATTATACAGTGTCAATTAGCGGTGAACTTGAGGCAGAACAACAGCAGATGACATGGCTGGCAAATGCACAAGGCACTGCAAATAAAATTGACTTTAAACAGCTACAGGTCAATGGTTTTGGCGGCACTGCGACCCTTACTGGTTGGTTCGATTGGCAGTCTGGATCTAGTTTTGATTTAGCCGCCAACTGGCAAGATATTGTTGTACCAAAAGCCTTAAGTCAGCTAATGATTAATAGCCAAACGGGGAATATTGTCTTAACAGGCACAACAGAAAAATTCACACTGACCTCTGCTATCGCATTATCTGTAGATACGAAGCCTGCAACCATTAATGTTAAAGGCATAGGAACAGATAAGGGCTTTAAGCAGTTACTTATTAACACAAAAATTAATGCCGGCACTATTGGATTTGATGGCGAACTACTTTGGCTTGATAACTTTAAATTGAACGGTAAGGTTAACGTGAGCAATATAAATCCTGACTTGATCGATCCAGAGTGGACAGGTAATTTATCAGGTGGCTGGATAATGTCTGTAGATAACTTGCATGACCAAATAGCAGATATTCGGATAGAAGCTTTAGATGTGAAAGGCATTTTAAGAAAACGACCATTACATTTACAAGGCGAGCTTTCTTATATAAAAAGCCAATTAAATATCCCAAATTTACAACTACTTTCTGGAAAGTCAGCCATCTCAGTCAATGGCCATCTACAAGACAACTTAGCGTTAAATTGGCAACTAGATTCACCTGATTTGACTGATTTTCACCCAGATCTGGGCGGACAACTTAATGCTGTAGCAACGGTTACTGGCAAGCTTGATTCTCCCGTCATTAAAGCAACGTTGTCAGGGCAAAAAATTTCCTATGCAGATAGTCTTTCAATTGCTAAGGCAACGAGTGATTTTAGTTTAGATATGAAGGGATACGTAAAGGGAAAAACAATACTGGCCAACATAAAAATAAATACGTTACCAATACTTAATGCAGAACTTAATATTGTTGGCAACAAGAATAATCATCAGCTTTCTTTTGATGTGAGCGGTGAACAGATCAATGCTTCAGGCAATCTATCAGGGAAACTATCGGATAAAAACTGGCAAGGTCAATTGACCAAGTTAAAAATCGACCAGACTCAAGCAGGTCAATGGTATTTAACCAAACAAGGTCGTATTAACCTTAGCAGTGATCAAGGCCTTATTGAAGAGCAATGTTTACACTCTGACAAGGGCGACATTTGTTTCCAAGCTAATTATTCACCACAGGGTCATTGGCAAAGTGCAGGACGATTTAATAAGATTTCAATGAGTGTATTGCATGCTTTTTCAGCAGCACTGGAGCCAGTCGAGGGTCAAATACAAGGACAATTTGAATTATCAGGTAAAAATCAATATCCGACTAAAGGCCAAGGAGAACTAAGCTTAATCAATGCAAGTATTTTACTCGATGCTATCGGCCAAAAAGAAAAGAGAATAATACCATTACAAACCGTTAAATTTGACTATCTGCTGACAGATGACAATACAATTGCGAATCTATTAATTGTTCCCGAATTAAAAGGGGTGTCACCATTAACGGGACAAATTGAACTTCCTATTCTTGAGTTAGTAATGAACGATCCCAGCAAAGCATCACTCCGCGGATCGTTTAAAACCAAAGTTGATGATGTGTCGATATTTGACGACCTAAACCCCGAATATGAAAACTTGCAAGGGCAGTTAAACGTTGATATGTCACTCACTGGTACTGTTAAAAATCCTGCCCTCATAGGCAAAATTACATTGGATAAGTCCTCAGTTGAACTACCAAGTTTAGGATTACTTTTGACTGAAATGAATGTCAACGCTCAAGGTAGTCTAGAAAAAGGTATTGAATTTTCTTATCAAGCTAAATCAGGCAAAGGTAATTTAATTGGCAATGGTCAATTTGCCGCTAAAGATGATTTTTGGCAAATGGATGCCAATCTTAAAGCAAGCAATGCTGAGTTAGTAAATTTGCCAGAAGCCTATGTGGTTGCTTCAACAGACTTAAGCTTTTCAATGAATGCCACGTCATCACAGGTAAAAGGATCTGTAACCATCCCAGAAGCTGAACTAGCGCCATTACAGTTCAACATGCCAGTTACACCTAGTAAAGATGTCATTGTGCTTAACAATAATGCACCAGAGGCTAAAAAAAAGCCTTTTCCAACCATATTAGATGTCAACGTTGTCCTAGGAGATAAAGTGAAAATTGCTGCTGTCGGTTTTAATAGTCGTTTAACCGGAAAGCTACAGGTGACAGGCGATACCAGTAAAATTTTACTTGGTACTGGCGCTATCGTTATTAAGGATGGTAAATACACGGCTTATGGCCAAAAATTGGCGGTTGATGATGGCCAAATTTTATTTTCTGGTGGAGCATTAGATAATCCACAACTTGATGTTAAAGCGCTTAGAAAAGGCGATGGTTTTACAGCCGGCCTTCATGTGCAAGGCGCGGCAAATAACCCACAAATTACGCTATTTTCGATACCATCAATGAGTCAAGACGATATCCTTGCATATATAGTACTGGGTCGACCTATAGGCGAAGCATCAGTCGCTGATGCCGCTTTACTTACTTCAGCTGCAACGGGGCTAGGCATTAAAGGTGGTAATCAAATTGGCGACCGTATTGCCAGCACCTTTGGTCTTGATAGTGTTGGAATTAAGGGGGATGGCGGTGAAGATACCGCCGTACAAATCGGTAAATATCTGTCACCAAAATTATATCTGGGTTATGGCATTGGTATTTTTGAACCTGTGAGTACCGTTATTATGCGTTATAAATTGAGCAAAATTTGGAGCTTAAAAGCTGAATCAGGGATAGAGACCAGTGTTGATTTTTTATACACTCATGAACGATAAACGGATAGACATTACTATGTGATATTGATAGCACGGTCGAGTGTCATACTTGATAATTCATTGCGTCATTGTCACCATGACTGTCCTCGAATCCAATAATGGACTTTCAGGAGCCATTATCAGCGTAAAGATGATGAAGCTATTAAACTTGATGCTGCAGGCAATGCTGATTATCTAGCAAAAAATGCAGATATACTATAGCAATTAGCATGTTGTCCCATCCTGAAATAAAAAAGCCCCGATTAATTCGGGGCTTTTTTTACTTGCTGTCAGCCTGAAGTTTAGTTTAGCGTTATATATTAAACGCGATTTTTCTCTCTGATTTCAGCCAGTGTTTTGCAATCAATACATAAGTTGGCCGTAGGGCGAGCCTCAAGGCGGCGAAGGCCAATATCAGTACCACAAGACTCACAATAACCGTAGTCACCCTTATCCATATCTTCAAGTGATTGATTAATTTTTTTGATTAACTTACGTTCACGGTCACGAGTACGAAGTTCTAGAGTGAACTCTTCTTCTTGAGTGGCACGATCATTAGGATCAGGAAAGTTAGCGGCATCGTCTTTCATGTGAGAAACGGTATTATCGACTTCTTCCATTAACTCTCTTTTCCAGCCATTCAATATGGTCCGGAAATGCATTACTTGTGCAGCACTCATGTACTCTTCCCCAGCTTGTTCTTTGTAGGGAGCAACTTGTGCACTTGTCGGCAATGATTCCATGTGAAAAACCTCATAACTTTAAAATTTAAGGGCGCATCTATACCAGATGAAACCTAGATGT
>Ga0105054_10006546_pt1 | contig 16219 bp, 4 predicted proteins | sample BON02_FD_78091 | JGI IMG/M metagenome (GOLD analysis project Ga0105054, IMG submission 78091) | Freshwater microbial communities from Lake Bonney liftoff mats and glacier meltwater in Antarctica - BON-02 (megahit assembly) | ecosystem: Environmental > Aquatic > Freshwater > Ice > Glacier...
AATATTCTACTGCACGGAAATTCATCAGCGCCCACGCATGCCACGCCTTGTAGTTGTCAACATCGATGTCGGTGGCGCATTTGAATGCTTCGAGCGATTGACCAATAACATCCTCGCGAAGTTTGTAATCTCCATTGGAATATGTCCATCGGCCGTACTTGAGATAACAACGGACAAGCAAACTAATATCGTCGTGAGGAAGCTGATGCTGGTCTAGCATGCTTTCCAAGTGCTTAATAAGCACGTCCAGTTCTTTTAGCAATGTAATCCTTGAATATTTTGGGTTTTTTGCGATCCCATTGTCTAAATGCCCAATGTAGGGAAGTCTCCCACTCTGTTCCACTGCAACCACGCTGAAACTTGAGGTGCGTCTTTGATTGGTAGTATAACCACCGACATTAAAATGAAGCTGGGATTCTTGACGGGACCGGAGATTCGATCCTTTGAATACACTCCATTTATACTTGAGAAAAGCGAAAACAACGTTTGGGTTTACATTGTCGATCTGGCTCACTTCATCGTCCATTCCAAGTCGCTGCAAAACAGAAGCGCAGATCCTCAACCGGCCACTCTTTCTACAAACGGTAGAGAATTTGATGTACGTGTGCATATCCTCCTCGTCGGTGAGGATCAAAGAATGACATCGCAATAACTCCTGCCATACAGCAACGTTCTCTTGACAGCCCTGTTTTCGAATGTTTAGGATATTGAAGCGAAATAGTTAAAACTAGTACTTACCCTGATTCGTGTCGCCCACATCTGTTGTAGTTTATTCTTCATGAGTTCCAGTTCCAATTCATTGTAATTTCCAGACATTTTCTGCTGCTTGAAAGTATATATCTCGTCGAGTTCCGCGAATTGTTGCACAATGACAATTTGCCTGTATGCTCGATTATAGGATTCTCCCACCAGAGCTCCCAACTGTTCCCCTAAAAGATTCCTTCCGTTATCTATCATCTTCCTTGCTCTGTCAAAATCATTGAGCTGCAGTGCCAAGACCGCACGAAGCATGTATCCTGTCAGGTTTTGTTCTGGAATATGTTTGACGAACCCATGCATTGCGTCCCAGTCACCAAGTGCCCATGCACTTTGGCAGAATATTGGAGCCATAACTTCCTCGGCCTGCTGGGTTGCCACTCGAGGCCACATCTCCACGGACATCTCCATCACTTGTTCGTACTCTCCTAGATTGATCAAACATCTTACTTTACCAATAACATTTTCTAGTTCCATTTTGGAACTCATAGGAGCATCAAGATCTTCCAACTTTTCTTCATAAGAAAGAAGAGCTTCTTCCCATCTACCAAGTTTTTCAAACCAAGTAGCCTTCAATTTGATGGTTTTACCTTCAGCCAAGTCCTGTTCAAATGACGAGGATGAAGGATCTAAAAACATTCCCCCTTGCGTTTCGCGGACTTGGTGTTGTGGGCTTTGAAGTACTTGTTGATGAGGCGACAGTGTCGCGGCGGCTACACCATAGTCTATCATGTTGATCTCAGGAATTGCCTCTGACGCGGGGTGCAAAGTCGACATCTGATACTGACGACGCTGCAGCTCTTGTGTGTAGTGAAGAATCCCTACTGCTGCCTCTGGTTGTTCCAATTCATTGTTTATAGAGATCAAGGCTTCAGTGCACGCGCCTGGAAGATTTCTAAACACCATCTCATTGTAATGCAACGCTTTTGCATAGGCATGACATTTCTGTGCGTAGTCCCCCAAGTCCCTGATACCGATAGGAAGAACACGATCATCATGCTCCATGAATTCCGCCAAATTTAACAGAGTTTGAAGAGTCTCAGGAGGAGTATTTGATGACTTAAGGGCCACTTTGAGAGATTGAATTAAACTAAAGCTGTATTGCTCTGTAAAAACAGACCAGCATGAAACGAACGCAGCGTTGAAGAGTTCTTTGGCGAGTTGGTTATACATCTGAGCGACCGCAGAACAAGCTCGGAGTGCAGGACTAGGACTTTCTCGTAATAACTCTACCGAAAGTCGTCTTGCCCATTCAGTCCATTCGTCGCTTGTATTTTTATCAGTAACGTCCCATGCGCGGTTCAGCTTCGTTTGATTCACCTGTAGCTTCTTTTGGGAAACGTTTAAATCCAGTTCCGGATTCACCGTCAATTTGACAACTGAAGAATTTGGCAATGGGGTCCCATAGGAACATGCAGGGTTCGAGAGTAAGTACAAAACTTGGCGATTCACTTCATCAGGGGTTGGCTCGATATCACGCTCGATAAATTTGACGGTGTTCTTGTAGCGCTCAAGAACATAATCTGGGATTACCTGACCAACGAGGCAAGTGTCTATCATTTGACGAAACATGGAAAATACAGGAGGGAATTTCAACAGAAATACACAGATTGTATCCAACGCCTGAACTTTAAGGTTTTGATGATCAGGTTTACGCAGCAGTCTTAACAAACATTGCATCGTGTTAAGAGCATAGCCAGAGAGATCAGCATGAATACTCATGTGACCAAGTGTACATATCGTGTTTCTTCGAACGTCGCGCGTGGCGCTTTCGCTTTCAACCACATCGACCAACGCCGGAATAATCAAGTAGAAGTAATCTGTCAGCGTGAAGCTCAGGATTTCAATGGTGTTGTTGATTCGTTTAGACGACGAGATGACGGCGTAGTCTGAAAAATTTACCAGCATCGAGTGACCGGAAGAGGCATTAGTTTGGTGGCCTTCACTCGTTCCTGATACAGCCATTCGGGAGTTCGGAGCAAGGGATGCAGGGGGTGGCAGATCCTTCAAACGTCCTGTATTTATTGAAGATTGATTGGATTTAGAAGAGGAAATGTGGAATTGGTTGTCTTCTTTCACCAGCATCTCGCTTCGATGTCCAGGACCTAATTGTAACAGAGGGACGATTTTATTGCCACCGTCGTTATCTCTCAGTACCGATAACATGTGAAGTATATGTGGCACCACCCGCCTTGCATAAGGAGTAAACTCTTCCCGCAATGCTTGAGATAGTTCTTCCAATAAGATCAACACTTGATGAAGATTTTCATACCAGTAGGTATGAATGATGCCGAAAATATCATTCAAATATGGCCTAATGTGTTGTTTGGAGATGGATACAATAACACTGATGTTTTGAAACAGAACTTTTCGTAATTCCAGTTCACAAGATGCTGCTACAGCGAGTATACGCGGCATTACTTGAGGGAGAAATGGCACGCAAGAGAGACCTAGACTTCTGAATATGTGAGTGAGCGCTTGAACGACCATCGAATGATGTGTGGACAAAGTTGCATCCTGCAGAATCGCCAGTAGAGCACTGATAGCGACAGTGGGGAAATAGTCATCATGGCTCGGACCCATAGGTTGTCCAGAGTCATCATTATCATCTTGCACAAGTAGGCTTAATTTGCTACTAGGAGCGGCAAGTAAATCTTTCTCCATGGTGTTTTGCTGTTTACTCTTCTTGGTCATGAAAGGATCTACTGCTCCTAAGGTCCCCAATGCCTTTAAAGCTTCCTCGCGTAGTTCCCATGACTTGGTACTGGCTCTGTTGATCACCGCTAGTAGAGCATCAAAGAGTCCAGGGTACCGCAGCAATGGTTTGATTACATGGCCTGATGAGCGAGTTACTTGACCTAATGTCCATAGCGCCCACTGACGCTTCTCCGGCGACCCTTGGTCAACTAATATATCGATAATCAAGGGGATCAATGAATCCATATACTCGCCCATCACAATGCCTTCCATAGAAGCGATTTCCCCCAGTGTACGCAAGATAGCTGTGGCTCTAGTACTCTTCGCATCATGCAATTTGGTGATGAGAATCCTGATGAGTGATACAATGAAAGGCGCTATTAATGCAGGTGCTTGGTTGGTGCCATGACCAGAGAACCTGTTGAATCCCGCGATAATATCTCCCAACAGAATCACGGCACCCTCTTCACGAGGATGCCCTCCTGGGGAAAACTCTAGTTGTGACATGGCAGACAAAATGCATTTGCGAATGGCTGGATGGATATGGGCAGGGTTGTTGGGGGCTAAACGAGAAACAATTGCCATTCCGATCCTTCGAACCATAAAATCCTCGTCTTGCAAGGCTATAAACAAGGCTGTTAGAATGCCTTCCCTGATTAAAAAAGTATCATACTGTGCATTCTCTTTAAGAGACTCCAGCACTGCAAGTCTGATAGATCTATCCGGATCAGATACACCCAACATGACTAGTCGCTCAATGCTACTAGACACAAGTCTGGCTGTCTCGTTCCAAGAGCTTAATACATACTCGTCTTGAGACTTGGCCAGCAAGAATCCAAAAGTAATGGCTACTTCCTTTCGAATCTCCGGATTAATATCATCCATGTATACCATCACCCGGTTATGAAGAAACGGAAGCAAATTCACATGTTCGAAATTGAATTCTCGCAAAGTGCGTAGAGCTAGCAGGATTTTATCACGACTACCATAACGGTGACTTGAAGTTTCCTGGCGTTCAGACGATTTGGAATTTTTGGCATTAGAAGCCGCATTGGAGGATATACAGCAGGCCCGATATTTTGGAATCAGCTCACATCCGCTACTTGCCCAGTTGGGACCATCTAGTACATTATCATAAAACGGCAACAACAACCAATCGTTCAATTTGGTAGATGTCTCATGTACCAGTTTACTGGGAACCACTTCAGATACCTCTTGCATAAGAGCCGGCCTTAACGCCAGTGCCTCAATGATATCCATCTGATCAAACACGGCGTCCAAGTCATCCCACGACCCTCCTCCTATGGGCGGGACAAACGGAATGTTCGCAAGAGTGAAAGATAGTGAATGGAGCATATGGGCAGTCACTAGACCTCTTAGCGAAGGAATATGTTTTTGAAGGTCGGATAAAGCATCGATGAGAGTTTGACTTAACCCACAGCTGAACATTTCACGCAGCAACCCGTGGGTCATATCATGTTGGAGTAATGCAGGACCTACTGCTTGGGCTAGGAGGCTTATGCATTTGAATATAGGTTCCACATGAGCAACTTCATCTGAAACCAAACCTTCGCGTACTCGTAGCATGATTTCTACAAGGTGAGGTAGAATATGATGTTGGACCGCAGCTGCCATATCTCCCATGGATAAAAACGCACAGTCCCGTTCATAGGATTTCTTCGTCACAGAATCAAACAGAATTTGTATACAGGAATCTAAGTACCATCGAGTGAAGGGCGAGAACTTGGCTAGTTGCGGGATTAGAGTAATAACAGTACAACGGACAAGGGAACTGCTATGATTTCTGTAGTTCAAAATGGTGTCACATACTTCACGAAATCTAGGGATCATGAAATTTCCAGAATGGGATATCAGTTGTCCTAAAGTCAGCAAGGATCCATGTATCATTGGTGCTCCTCCCTTGGCGAATCCAAAATGCGCAATATCAAATACTTTGTAGTACCATTGGACGCACAATTGGCTCTTTCTAACCATTGCTAATTTCAAGCACTCGCCAAGACATTCTCTCGCTGCTTCCCTTGTAACAGTTCTGTCGTCGTGAAGCACGATTTGGATGTATTCAAACACCGTTGGCACATATGAGAAAAAAGTCACAGGGCACCTTTTGGCTAACTCCTTTAAAACAAGAACGGCAGATAATTTGCGTCTTTGCAAAATGTCTTCACTCTTGAAGTGAAAATGACTCCGTTTCGTATTTTCTTTTATTGGTGTTGAATGACTTGCAGCAGCTAGCCACTCGAAGGCCCGTTTGCATTCAAACTCTAGAAAATCAGCGGTGAGTGTGGCCCCATGGAAGGCAAGGGATCCTAGAGCAGTTGCTGCTAACGCAATAGTAGTGTCATCTACTATATCTGGAGGCTGTTGGAATATAATTCGAATGAAATTTGCAAACCGTATGATCCTGGTTTCGTTGTCTTCATATTCTAGCTCCACAAGTTCACGAATAATTAAAATTCCACCACGCACCAGTTCAGTATCATTCGAACTTACTATCACGAATATTTCATGGTATAGCTCCTTCATTAGCTTGGAAAATGTCTCTGCACTGAGTAACCTTGACTCGGATTCGACTTGTTCTCGAAGCATACGAGCAGCTCCTGCCTTGGTGGCTTCATCATGACTTCGTAACCCACTCGTGATATCATCTGTTAATTTAAACAACATGTTCTTTTGAAACAATGATTGTGGACAGCGCCGAGTCGACACAAACTTGAGATTCTTTTATTTAGGGGTTCTTAAAAAACATATCAGTGTCTACGGCGCGGCCAGAAGAGTGGATACTAATGCCACGAAAGAGGGCATCAAGAACGGTGGAGAGTTTTAGACATCTCGATCGATTACGGAAAATATTACCAAAGACGAGAGAGTGCCTTGGTCCAGCACTTGCTCAATTAGATGCATATGAGAATGAAACGAAATGTGTTTTGCATCTCCTCATCAAAACAGGAATTCAAAATTCAAATGTAGATATGCTTGTCGAGGATGTGAACGAGAAGATAAAAAAAATGCTAATGGCTGCCGACGAGGTTGCTGGAAAATATATTGCTTCTGCTAGTTTAATCGAGTTCGAAGGCATGACCGACGAGGATGAATTTGCTCATAAACTACGCGATTCGAGCACAAAACAAATAACGAAAACAATTAAAATTAGAAAGACGAAAAAATCCAAGAAGAAAAGCAAGCAGTCAAGTAAAAGGTTCTTGAAAAGACAAAGGCAAGAAAATATAGAAAACCTTCTGATGACAAAAGAAGACATACTTGGCAGGGAGGTGGTGAAACAGAATCAATTACTCCAACAATTAAACGAGCAATTGAACGAAAGAATAGAAATGCAACTGAATGAAGAATTGTCTCGCATGCATGAAAATAGAGTTCGACTATTTCAACTAGAACAACATCACAGGCTGCTCGCCTCGGAAGAGAGAGAGCGTCAACTTCACGAGGAGCGAATAGAATCTCAAATTCAAGAGCAAAAGGAAACGAAATTCATGAACGAAGAGGACAATCTCGGAGAAAAGATGCGTGATCTGAAACGAGTCGCTCAAAAGGAAAGATTGCTCTTTTTAAGAGAACTTGTTGCAAGCAATCGAATCAATCAGCATTGGCGTGTGGAAAAATTCAATCATAAACGTGAGTGTGACTCTATGAAACACGAGGATGAATCTTCTCAAAGAATATACCCTATCGCATGGGATCTCCAAGAGTATCGTCTTAAAGAAGCCAAGTCAAACGAGCAGATGGGAATTGAAGACAATGAAAGTCAAAGAGCGGAAAGAATGGAACGCATGTATTTCCAGGAGCTCGTAGCTGCCGGTGCCCATCAACGTCTCAATCTCTTGGTAGGCGAGAGATTCAATGCAGATATGCAAAAACAATTTTTCATTCAGCCAAAGTCGCTGGAGAATTTGATGTGTCTTGGATTCGAAAAGTCTGGGGGGTTGATTTCGTTGAAAGTCTCAATTGGAAATAAATATAAGTTTGAATATAGTACTCGATGGGGAAATCGAACCACTACACAATTCAAACACGATGAAACCGTTTCATTTTCGAACAATGGGAATTCAATCGTCCGATTTCAAATTGATCTTGAAGCAACGCCCATGGCTGTTGGATATTTTGATCTGACGGAACTTGCAAGAGCGAAAAATGGATTTGCCTCGGTAACACTGAAATTGTCTCCGTTATTTTATTCATTTGAAGAAATGCTCCTTGGAATGACTAAGTATCGGAAATCATTCCAAAACTTGAATTCAACTTTGTTCAAATACCCTTATCTGGTTGCTTTGAGATCGAGAGAGAAGATTACGGAATGCCAAGAAAATCGCTGTCTGCATATAGCAACATTAACACCTACAAAAAAATTAGCAGGAAAAACGGTTCCCATAAAACTATTTTGGAGGAATCTATTGATCGGAAACGCAATCGTCGCAAAAGAAATCTGCTTTGAATTTTTGGCTCCCGAATGGAAAATAAAAACCGATGAATTACGAGTGGAGATCTCCGAAGATAGTTGGTCAATATTTGGAGCGGCAATAACCAGCAGTAAAATTCAATGCGGAACGGAACTGGAGTTATCTGTCAAGCTCAAAGGTTTAGCAAGCATTCCAGATTCAGACGAAACAAAGATCAGTCACAAAAGTGCTTGTTCAATTCAAAATTGCTTTCGTTCATTCTCGAGTAGACTTTGCTTTTTGAGAAGATTGGCAACGAAGTATGGGGAATATCACGATGAATGGTTCATCGGGGTGGATCCCAGATCGAAAGGTGTGTACTATTCGAATGACACGTCATTAGTGTGGGAACCAGGAACCCATAAAAAATATATCAAGGATTTCATGGCCAAGCGTCAGTGCCAAAATGACTCGTGGATGGTGGAGCTCATAATGAACGACTTAAATGCCAGTGAAAAACGAAGAAAAATGGCTTCCGTGCTCGCGGAAAAGGGAGGTATTGATCCACTCGCGATATTCCACATGATGAGATCTGTTCTGATGTTTACTTTGCCAGATGATGATGAAGCCATTGCAACCATGATGCGTGTATGTTGGGGTTTATGGCGGCAAGTGGGTTCCATCAAATATTTGCAACACGCATATGTCATCGTAAGACCATTGATGTCGAATCCGTTTTTGAAATCACATCAATGCAAATGCAATTGCACCATGATTCCTATTTTGACTGCTATGGGTGAGTATCAGCAATGCGAGAAGCTATCACTTCGTATTCTTCGAGATATTGAAATATGTCAAGCACCAGTACGGGAGCAAGCAGCACATCTTATGGAAGTGGTTGCATCAATTCAAGCTTTCCAAGGAAGATATTGTCAAGCCAATAAGATTTTGTTAAGTTTCCTCGACACCAAAATTTCAAAATGTTTCAAAAAAAGAGAGGCTGATATTTGGTTTTTGCTGGCAGCATTCGAAGACAGTCAAATAGGAAGAAATGAATTAATTCCGGTTGCCTATGAAGCTGCAATAAAGACGAATTCTCTTGGAACTGACGGCAAGACGCCCGAGGAGTGGTTCTCCGATCCATCCGTGTGGATACTATTTTCCAATCGGTTTGCAGCTCGAAACATTCCATTGCTATCACTTACAATGTGGTTGACAGCCATCGAATTGGGCTGGAACCACGACAATCATCTAGAGATGGCAGACATGTATTTATTAAGTGGTAATGATATCCATGCTGGTTTCGAAGGTTCTATGGCGATGGTCGATGAGTATTCGTTGAAGTCCATAAGGTGGTTTTCCAGACGGACCTCCCAGGGAAAGCATAGAAGTTTGATATTCAATCTGTGTTCCAAAATTGCAACACTGCAGGAGAAAAGACGATTCAACAAACTGAAATGTCATTTCCAGTTGATTCACAATAACATCGAAGTAATGATTTCTGAACGTCGAGCTTCTGCGATCACAATTCAGCGACAAGTGCGTAGCAGGAAAAACGAAAATATTATATCAGGCCTTCGGTCTCAAGAGATGCAAGTGAAGGCTGATCGAATATTCAGCCACAATGCTCTCTCGCGAGTGATGGTTCGATGGCGGGACTACGCGATGTCCTCTGCGAAGCATACGGCTATCAATAGGATTCGTGGTACTCTCTTCGCAGTTTTTGACAAGTGGAGGAATATTGCAGAGGTATCACGAACTGCCAAGACAATGTCAGCATTCAGGATTCAGCGATGCTGGAGGAAGAGGAAATTCCGAAGAGATCATCTTCGACATATGAAAGCCAAGAGAGCGGAGTATGAGCGCCTCACGTTCTTCATGCAAATGATACGAGAGGAGCGCGCTGTTCGTTTGATAATAGATTGCTATCGCCGCTATCGTTTGGCGAAGATCAGGTCCCCAGAGGTATGTATACAAGCAATATTCAGAGCTAGAAAAGCAAGAGAATTGCTGAGACGAAAAAGAATCGCTGCGATCCACTTTCAAAGGGTTTTCAGAGGGTTTCGGGTAAGGCAGGAATTCAAGCCTGTTTTTCAGCAACACTTTATGAAGCTCGCATACAAGGTGATTGCGAGAGAACTCGTCGCCTGGCCTCGAGCTCGACGTTCTTTAGCCCCGTTAAAGCGTGTGAAAAAGAGGATTCTTCGACCAGTATCACGACCTCATGTCTATATAGACTTGCGGGCTTGTCACAGTGGAGCGTCGAAGGTAACTGCGAGTTACATACTCCGCACCAACCAGACTGAAAGCATTTCTGTTTGACCAGTCAATTCATTGATTTCAAAGCGGGTAGGGAATTTTAAATGTAAGAGGCGAGACGAAACTGGGTTTAGAAACTCCCATTGAACCACGAAACATTTGCTTGATGAGCACCGAATCACAGGCTAAATGATCTCAAAAATAGGTATAACTATGAAGCTACTCCATTGATGGAAGATACGGGCCCACTTTGTCTACATGCATGTTATTTTGTTGTATCATCTGTGGTCTGTCTGCTAAAATCACCACATCGTGGTAGAATTCATTGACATTATTGTAAGGATGTCGATTCCTTGACACCATGCAAACTGAAATCGGAGCCATATGTCAAAGCACTCTTATTTTGGGATAAAGAATTGTAGCCGCATGTTAAATAACATAAATCCTTGTTAGACTCGTTGTCAAATTGCGGCGGATTCGGGTGTTTCGGCGAATTTCTTTTTTGTTTTTGGACATGGCAGCTCTGATACCGACATTCCATAAGATCCATTCTTCGTCATCTAAGTCGGGAAAATCACAAGGTTTAAATATTTTAATTCCAATCTCGTTCTGTCATTTCCATTCTCTTTCTTCGTTGCCCGTCCGACACCTCTTCCGTTTGTTCTTCATGACATTTTTGAAATCCACTCACCTTAAAATAAACTATGAATCCCTAATTACAATCAATTTTGGGGTTTTCTAATCGTTTCAATGCTCGAGGTACCATCTCCCTATCTTCAACAGGTTGTACAAATAAATTTATGTGGCCAAAATGACTTGGTCTACCTATCTATTTTTTTTGGTGGATCTCGCAATTTTGTACTGTAGATGTCTGGCTTGGTATTCACAGGCGAAGATGAAGACGAACTCCCTATCGTAGGATCAGGCGAATCTTTTTTTTCAGGTCAGCAACCTGTGGAAGAATCACAAGCTCCTTATTTTGCTTGCAAGTATTGCGGTCTTTCTGATGAAGCTAGTGTCGTTCGCTGTATTGAATCCGGTTTCTGGTTTTGTAACAGCAGTGGCGACACGTCTGCATCTCATATTATTCATCATCTCGTGCGTGCCAAGAATAAGGAGATATGTTTGCACCCTGAAAGTCCCCTGGGAGAGACTATTGTGGAGTGCTATAACTGCTCCAACAGAAATATATTCACTATGGGATTTATTCCAGCGAAAGGAGAATCTGTGGTGATATTGCTGTGCAGGAACTGTTTAGGAATCGGTGCTCTGAAAGAACTTGGATGGAACATGGATAACTGGACTCCTTTGGTAGAAGATCGACAACTTGTATCGTGGTTGGTGAAAGTGCCCGATGAACGTGAACAGCGACAGGTAGATACTGCAATGATCAACCGTCTGGAGGAAATGTGGAAGAAAAATCCTGTAGCTAAGGTAGGAGATTTAGGAGGACCTGATGTCGATGATTCCGTGGAACCAGTTCAGTTACGATATGAAGACGGATATCAATACCAGAACGTTTTTGGTCCTTTGGTGGAGTTGGAGGCAGATTACGATCAAGAGATGAAAACACAAATGAGGGAAGAGAATGTTTCTTTAAGATGGAAAGTAAGCGAAGTCAGTGGACGTGTGACGGCAGTTCTGGTATTCAGCGCTGCTATGTCGGAGAGCCTACGAGTCGCCAAGGGAGATGAATTGCTGTTGGAATTGAGCAAACATTTTATTGGAGACATGGCAGTTTCAAAGGATATGATGGCTTCAAAGAATGACAAAAAGAAAAAGAAAGGTGGATGGCTTGACGAGAAGAAACGAGGAAGGGATTGGAAATCGACAGGTACTGTAGTCAAAATCGAGGATGATGGTGAGGTTTGCGTGGAACTTTACAACAAAGATGGAGTCCCTCTGCATGTAGACTCGGGATTCTCAGTTAGCTTTGTTTGGAAACCGGTTTCGTTTGATCGAATGCAGAAGGCTATGCGTACGTTAGCGACTGAAGACAAATCTCTTAGTGGATATCTTTATCACAAGATTCTCGGGCACGATGTGGAAGATCAGGTACTAAAAGTTGATCTACCTACAAAATACGGGGTGAACGGTTTGCCAGATTTGAATGAAAGTCAAATTGAAGCGATAAGGCAAGTATTGAGGAAACCGTTGGCGTTGATTCAAGGACCGCCTGGTACTGGAAAGACAGTAACGTCCGCTTCGTTGGTGTACCATATGCTGAAGCAGAACAAAGGCGAACGTGTGCTAGTCACTGCTCCTTCGAATGTCGCTGTAGATCAGCTGGCGGAAAAGATTCATCAAGCCGGTTTGAAAGTGATAAGACTTGCCGCCAAATCCCGAGAACATCTCGAGACATCTGTGGAGCATCTAACCTTGCACCATGTCATCCTTCATCTTGAGTCCCCTGCTGCCCTGGAATTCAGATCGTTGCTTCAAAAGAAGGAAGATATGGGCAGCCATCTCAGTAGTAACCATATGCGACGTCTGGACAAGCTTCGACGAGGTTTGGAACAACAGGTGCTCAAAGCGGCTGATGTGATTTGTTGCACTTGCAGTGGCGCAGGTGATACTCGTTTGAGCACGTTTCAATTTCATCGGGTGTTACTCGATGAAGCTACTCAAGCAACGGAGCCTGAATCGTTGATCCCTTTAGTGCACGGATGTAAGCAGTTCGTTCTAGTAGGTGATCATTGCCAGTTAGGGCCAGTGGTGATGTGTAAGAAAGCTGCTAATGCCGGACTCAATTCTTCTCTTTTTGAACGCCTGGTAACTTTAGGATTACGACCCATTCGATTGCAAGTGCAATACCGAATGCATCCTTGTTTATCAGAATTTCCCTCCAACACGTTCTACGAAGGATCTCTTCAGAATGGAGTGTCTGCAGCCGAAAGATGTCTCCCTGAATTGGATTTTCCATGGCCGAATCCTAGCAAGCCTATGATGTTCTACTCATGTACCGGAACAGAAGAACTTGCTAGTACCGGTACTTCTTATTTGAATCGAACAGAAGCGTCCAATTGCGAGAGGGTTGTTACTGCGTTGCTAAGAGGTGGAGCGGTTCCTTCACAAATTGGAGTGGTTACGCCGTATGAAGGGCAGCGTGCTTATATCGTTACACATATGCAGCGACATGGTCCATTGAGATTACATCTTTACAAAGAGATCGAAGTGTCCTCTGTAGATGCCTTTCAAGGACGAGAAAAAGATTTCATTATTCTCAGTTGTGTCAGAAGTAATGAAAAGCAGGGGATTGGTTTTCTTAATGATCCTAGACGACTAAATGTGGCGCTCACGAGGGCAAAATATGGAGTTATCATTTTGGGCAACCCAAGAGTCCTTTCCAAACAGCCACTATGGAATACGTTGTTGTTGCATTTCAGAGAGTTGGAGTTGCTAGTGGAAGGGTCGCTGAGCAACCTTCAAGTATCTTTAATGCGTTTCTCCACCGGAAAGAAATTTTACAGGGACAGAAGACAGAGAATGTTCGAGGAACATTCATCCCGAGTGTTTTCTGGTGATGTGAATGATCCGTTCGGTGAAAACGCCAAAAATGGAAAAGCTCCAGTGGACGATTCCAGATATGATCCTATATATGCTAATGAGTTCCAACAAGGACCACTTCTTCCAATGCCAGATATATCGGGACTGGATATGAGCGACAACAGTTTGCCTGTCTATCGACCTCATGGATATGGGGACTTTGATTATGTGGCAAACTCGCTTCAAAGAGACTCCACCGCTTCTCAAGCGATGTATCCGTTCACTCAAGCAGCAGCTGCATCACAGTCACAATTCACTCAGCCTCAATCACAGTCACAATACCACTTTCAAGACGAAGATGAGGACTAGTAAACTGATGTATTTATTTGCTCAGAAATATTCTATCCACAACTTGGAAATCATAGTTATTAAATTGGAAGCGAGTAGCTACTAATAAGAGAAATAATTTTCTAATTTTTATGTTTTCATTATCTATTTGCCATCTTCTGTAAAACCTGCAGCACGATGCACAAACCGCATTTCAGAGAGTACTGGTACCGGTACCATCCATTGACCGACAGCAAGCTTGATACTTTCATCATTCTTCAAAATTACTGTCCCGAACCCTTCAGTCCTGTCATTCTTAAATCTGCCTTCATATACGGACCCATTTTCAAATGTGTATGTTCCCCTTCCGTCTTTCATCCCGGCCTTAAAAGTCCCTTCAAAAGAACTTGAATTAGGATACTGACAAACTCCTCTTCCGTCGAACAAATTCTCCTTGAAGTTCCCTTCAAAATCACAAAGGTCCTCTAAATACAAGCGGCCTCTTCCCGACCATTTGTCAAGCTGCCATTCACCATTGTAGAAACTTCCGTTACTTAACGTGGAAAGCATTCCTACACCATGGCGAAGACCATGCTTCCAATCTCCTGTGTATGTTGACTGTTTCCCAGCAAAGTAATATACACCATGCCCTTGAAAAACACCATCACGGAATTCTCCATCATAACGATCACCGTTATCAAAACAATAGGTTCCTTTCCCGGATATCACATTCTCCTGAAAATCGCCTTGAAAGAAAACGTCTCCTCGTTTAGTCAGCAGAATTCCTGGTCCGTGCATTTTCCCAGCAGACCAAGTTCCTTGATAAATGATTCCGTTTTCAAAAGCGCATACACCATAACCGTGACGCTTATTGTCTACCATCCCGCCTTGATACACCTGGGTACTCACACTTTTATCCAGTCGTTCATTGGGTAAAACATTTGCTTTCTTGTTTTGTGGAGTTGTAACCGGCGAGATACCATTCTTCAGATCCGTTTGATCCCGAATAAGTTGTCTTACTAATGCATGGGTACGACGTTTGGCAATCTTTCGAATGGAGGCCGCTTTATCGTGGTCCAGTGGCTTACGAAAGAGGGATACGACGTCCTGTAAGTGCGGATGTTTGATAAGCTTATCTCGTTCTTCGGGCGAGTAGTTCATATACGCATTGCTGCAATAGCTAACAGGAGGACTTGCATCCCCTGAAAGGAATTCTTCGTGGTACCCACCCGAAGCATTTGCCAGTTCTGACGGAGAAAGAGAAGACCCATCTCCATGACGTGAGATGAACGCATAGTTTTGCTGTGTCATATCTAGATTGAACATTCTGTTAGGTACGCGTTGTCTCTTGGATGACCTTGTAGGTTCTTCACACGGCGGAGGAGATGCGACAACAGGCTTGGTATCCCGTCTAGGTAAATACTCTTTAGTCGCTCGAAATACCAAGGTTTGAAACCCTCCTTTAACAGAAAAGCGTCCAAAACGGTTTTTTCCAATACCACAAACACGATTTCCCGGGAATACAGGTTCAATAATAAATCTCTCGGGAACGTTTAATATTCTCTTTACGTTCTTCTTCTTCTTCTTAACGCCGAACGCGGGATTATACATGGTAAAAAAGCCAGACCAGGTGGCTTCAGTTAAATCAGGTACTTGGTTTAACCGAACGCCCTTCTCCTCCAGTACGTAAGAAAATAGTCCCATATGCTCTGCCTTGAAACTCCAGCTGCCTTCGAGGACTATACTATCGGTTTGATCAATATAACTGATGCTTCCTTCCAGATCGATTGATTCTTCGTCTACGTATTTGCACGGGTCCATCTCCTTCACTTCCAATTGATTCTCTCTAGCTAACTTACAGACACTATCCTCCTTCATGCTCATATCAATCACCATCGATGAAGCAAGGGATCTTGTATTATCTTCCTTCGAATTCTTGGCCAGCGTTTTCGCTCCCATTTTTACGATCGAACGTTAAATTCAACCACTATTCATTGATATTTTAGTGGTTCTTCGCGGTTCTTTCGAATCCCCCATTATTACAGTTTTCGCAACGAGGTCTTAGCAGCAAGCACGGTACGCGCCTTAGGTCTTTTTTAAGGAAAACACTAAGATAAAAAACTTGGATATTTCTAATCTCCAAAATGGATCAACCTACCACAACTATTAAACTTTTGAAATTCGAAATATGGCGACATAATATCTCTGAAATAATCTTCGAACATTGAAGATGAGGAACTCTTAAAATTTGTTTTGAAAAGCGAGACCACATCAAACCTGAA
>Ga0105054_10006548_pt1 | contig 16218 bp, 14 predicted proteins | sample BON02_FD_78091 | JGI IMG/M metagenome (GOLD analysis project Ga0105054, IMG submission 78091) | Freshwater microbial communities from Lake Bonney liftoff mats and glacier meltwater in Antarctica - BON-02 (megahit assembly) | ecosystem: Environmental > Aquatic > Freshwater > Ice > Glacier...
ATGTCATGCGTAAAACGATGCATTTTCATTAATCTTTCGACTTTCAATTCCAGCTGTCGGATTCGTTTTTGTTGCAACTGTTCCGATGAGATCTGGAGGCTTGCGATTATGAATGAAGATGTTTCTAAGACAAATTATTATCCTATCGTTGTGGCCGGAATAAGTGGAATTGGCAAGTCTTTGTTTGGGATCTATGCGTTGCTTCGTGCGGTTCGTGAAAATAATCTAACAGTGATTTACAACTACAACAATGAAGCATGGTATATAATCGCTCCTCCAAAAGAACACATGCAACTCTTTAATGAAGGTGACCCAAAACGTCTGCTTCTGGATCTTCGTGATAAGTATTTCGATTCCTCCATTGGACTGGATTTAATGAACCGTGAAAGTGAGGCACGAAAGAGATTCAAAATTTGTGGCGGGGGCGAGTTGAAATGGATATTCCTGGTGCAAAAAACTTTGTGGCGCAGATTGCAGCAGGAACGTCAACATGGATATTTGATGATCTTATAGAAGCTTCGGCTGATAGCATTCGTAGCCATCGTGCTATTTTGATGGCATCGGGGTCGAAATCAAGTCAACAGGGCGATAGAGATGGTGCAAGGTGGAAAATTAGGCAACACATTAGTTCCTGGATCAAATCCATATGTACCTAGTCTTCTTGTACACCAGTTATCGCAATTCCCTTTTCAAGGATCAACTGTTGTTTTTGCATCTGAATATGTTCGTACAGAGATTTACAAACGTTTTTGTTTGAGGAGCAGTTCAAATTGCAAAATTGGCTCGACTATACAAAAGGCATCGTGGAAGGGAATGAGCGTGGTCCTCGGTTTGAATGGTTCGCGCACGTAGTACTAGGGTTGCTACAAAAGAAACTACCCATGACGATAACAGAGTTGCTTATGAAAGGGGGGTGCCACTGCAAGGTAAACAAGTCAAGCATGGGACTACAAACTCTAAATTACTCTCTCCTTCAAACAAGAACGCGTAATGTACAAAGTGTTGGAAGATCTGAAAAGCATAAAGGCGGGGCAGTATACTCAACCACTGGGTGACCAGCGAGCGACAGACGCTTTCTGTGTATCGAAGGGTCTACCATGGGAGGAGCCGCGACCTCCGACCCAGTGTTACTCGTATTTCAGATCACGGTGGCAAGGAAACATCTAACGCTAGGGCAACCAATAAAGCACATAATCGATCATGTGCATCGAGCAGATGGGAATCGTTTGACTTGCAGAAAAACGATGTGTATTTGGTGTTTATTGTTGAAGTTTTACTCACCAATGCAAGCCTATCTCGCCAAGCACAAATCAAAGCCGCTTGAGGAGAGAAACTTGGGATCCTATCAAAAATAAAGCAAGTATGCTTTCAAATTGAATAGTAGTGGCTCATAGAGGGACATTCAGGAAGATGGCGGGTGGAAATTGGTATCGAGCTAGTCGACAGGAATTGTGTACTTGCAGCTATAAGGAGCTTATGTTTCCAGTGGTTTATTGCAGACCAGTGAGTCTAGAAGATATTCATTAGCCAAAAGTCCAGGGATGGTTTGGCATGGAGCATACACAGCTGAACTCAGAATTCGTTGACATGGTTTCGAGGTACCGCTTCACTACCACGAGCAACGCAACTCTTTCAAGAGGGGCAATTTCAACTATACACAGTGCCACCACATTATGGTGTTAGGAAGTATTCTTAACTCTACCCCTTTATCAGACTCCCCTTTTCCACCAGTTGAAGCCTACTTTTATCATTTCTTGTTGTTCTCGGAAAAGGACTGAATATGCAATTCCTTATTTTAATGCTGGAAATGATCAATATGAACACAAGATATTAAATATATACTAGGTTATAATACTCTAACCGGTTGGGTAGCTTAAAAAGAAATTAACTTATAGGTCGGGCCTCGCGTGATCCAGAAATGAACTGCGAAGGGTTCAAGTAGTGTTTAATTCATTTTAAGTGAACTTTATAAATAGGACTCTTGTTTAGATATTGATTGGAGAAAGTTGAGGATAGGACAATCCACTTAGTATCGGCCTTACGGTGCGTTCATATCCTGTCACTATGACATTAGCATCGTGAATTGTTGTTGACCCGGACGTCGACGAGACTTGAACGAGAATTTTCACAACTCCTTTGGCGTGACTGATCGTGACATAATTATTGCTTGATTCGCATTTTTTTCTGGTGATACTCCCTGGAACACTTGTGGCTTCAAGGCAGGCTACAGCAAGCGCTTGTGCTGCAGTCATAGCAATTGTTGGGTGAGTATCTCTTTCGTATGGAGCCACAAAATAGAGTGCGTGTATATCAGCCTGATGGCTCTCTGAAACAATACATAATTTAGGCGATGCTTTATTCGAGCAATCTCCGAGTCCCATTTTTTCACCAGCCGCCAATCTGAGGCTCTCTAATTGCTGCATCAAACCAGCATTGGCATCTAAATCTGACTTGGATTCTTTTCCCGACATATTAAAGTCCGACGCTTGCACGATTATAAGAGCTCGAACGCAATCTATGCATGTGACTCGTATCCCTAAAATGATATCCACAATATTTGAAGTGATCCACAAGCCCTTCTTAAACTGAGAACCAGATGGATTTAAACTATTCACGATAATAGAGGACCCAGTGCCAGGAACACCTGCTACTTCCGTAGATCCAGTATACTCAACTTGGTTATCAGAATCTATCGGGACAATAATTTCAAAAATATTTTTAGACTGCATGCTGTGTACAATTACTTTAGCACTTGGCGGTTGAACCTTACCTATCATCCCCATTTCAATTGCAAAACAACCCTTCGGATACAATTAATAAATTCTATATCAATGGAAATATGAAATCGTGTACCTACCACACCGGCAATCATGTTTCCACAATCTCCATGAGAAACATCAACGGTCAATGTGCTGGTCCCGCATTGCAAAAACCAATATCTACAGGTGCCATCATCATTTGGCATCACTATACATGCTTTAGTAGTAACGGAACTTCCGCCTCCAACACCGTTGATTTGATTAGGATGACCTGAACCAACAACATTTGTCACAACGTTTATCTCATCCTTGCTCAATATGTCAATGGAGCCCCGATTTGAAACGGCCTTCAGAATATCACGACGGTCAAAATACGGGCCTTTGCTTGTACCACTTCTCATCAACCATGTTCGCACGCTACGCATTGTTTTCCAGATTTAAAATAGAAACGCACTCAAGGGGTGCGGGGACCGCTGGTCGAAGAGCCTGTATACGCTGGTGAAGCCTAGTATGCCAGTTTTGAAGGAGAATCTAGGAGAGAATACATCATGGTAGTCGCTAGCCTGGCTCAAGGGAGCTTCATGGTTGACGTGTATGTCGATGGATGTGGCGTTTGTCCGCTTTAACTTATATTTTTAAAAAATATAAACTATTTCATTGAAAGTAATGTAATTTTCTATGTCGTCTACGGCGGCTTCGATGGATTGCTACTATTTTCTTCGCCCGTGATTCCTGCATTGGCAAACTCCGCTGCAAATGCATCAAATCCTGAGAGATCTTCCGAGGTTGCAGCGGGTTTCTGATCTTGATCTTCATCGTCAAACACCCATGTTGCACCCCGCACAAAGCTCGAACCTGGAGCAACGTTTGGAATTTTATTAGAGACCACATCAGGCCCATCGGCCTGTTCGTCCTCTTTCTGTTTCTGTTTTTCTACCTCTTCTCGCTGCTCCTTCTTAATGAGCTCCATATGCTCGCGGGCACCTTGAAAACTATTTGCTGTTGACGCATTCTCGCAAGTATCAGGGATAGGGATCCCTTCTAATAGCTCCTTCACAAGAACAGCCATAGGAGGAGCTTTTTTAAAGAAGGATTTGCTAAGTAACGCTGAGGCTGATGGACGTTGTTGAGGATTCTTTTGCAAACACAACTGGATAATCTCCTTAAAGTGCCGAGAAAATTTGGATTTTGTTGTAGCATAATCTTCGTACGATTTGAGACTAGGAGGTGGATTCTGAATTGTCATTAACAATACTTTCATTGGCTGCATTCGAGCATACGGTGCGTACCCTTTAGCAAGTTCTAAAGCAGTAATCCCGAAAGACCATATGTCAGCCTTCTCATCGTAACCATGGGTCTGTTCCATCACTTCAGGTGCCATCCAACAAGGGGTGCCTACAAACGTACGACGCTGCTCACCTTCCTTACGGTCCGTGCTCCCAGAGGGAAGCCACCCAGCCACTCCAAAATCTGAAATCTTCACGCTACCGTCGCTGTCGACTAGTAAATTGCTCGCTTTGATATCTCGATGCACCTGCCCCTGTTTGTGAAAATATTCAAGACCCTCCAAAGTTGCTTTCAAAATCGCAGCAATCCATTCTTCCTTCATACCTTCTCCATGCCCAGCCTTCTTAAGTACTTTCATGATTCTTAAACAGGATCCTTTTCGCATCAACGGCATAACCAACCATAAAGAGCGTTTCACAACAAAACAAGCATTCGCCTCTAATACTCCCGGATGTTTCGACAACAACATAACGCGTACTTCTTGGTAAATATCCTCCAAGCTAGATGTTAAAGTATCCAACTCCATGATTTTGATAGCGACGTTACAGTCCTTCTCTGGGCATCTAGCTTGCCATACTTTAGCAAATGCCCCTTGACCTATCTGAGCCTCAAGAACATAGCTGCATAAAATGAATTAGAGAAACAAGAATCAACATGACCCCCCCATGTCTACATGAAAAGGAAGATAATATAGAATACTTACGCATCCGCATTTTGAGGCCATACGTCATTCACAATTTCATCCTCCCCGAGACGAACAGATGCTCCCTTAGAACTTCCCAGCATGCTTCTCATGTTACTTCTCAACTACAAACGATGTGAGTGAACCAATCAACAACACATGCAACCTCGCAAACGACCTAGGATATTTTAATAGGAGGCTACCTTATAACGATCCTGGTTCCGGTAATAGCGAAATATTCATGCTGAAAATTTTCTGTATATATATATATTTTTTTTTTAACTTTTTTTTAACACAACAAAAATCGATTTTTTAAAACACAACAAAAATCGATTATTTTGAAGCACTATAAGTAGTGGATAAAAGCCATCAAATGCTAATTTCTTAATAAACAAGAGTATCTTGTTGAAAGAAAAGAGCCTGATGGCAATCGGTGAGGTAGTCAGAAGCAAGAACTTTATGTGGAATCACTGAATTCACATTATATTTCTCCTGATTTAATTTTTTCAAACACGAGTTACCCCAAATGTTTTGAATTTTATAAAAGCAATCAATCGATAATTCATTTAATTAATTGAAAGAAAGAACATGCATGTTGTTGAATGAAAAGAGCCTGATGATGAGGGAATCAGAAGTGAGAAATCACTGATTTCACAGGGTACTGCACCTCCCTCTCTACTTGACAGCAATACCACCCGGATATGAATTAAATGAGCAGTAACTAAATCATTTAAAAATCCTTGATATCTTGAAGTTTGTGGTTTTGCATCGCCAAAATGATCCCGCACACATGATAAAAATTTCTGCAACAGCAACTTATTTATTAGTAGCTAGTCCTCGTCCCACACCAATGTTAAAGGGATTCAAAGGTGGACCATAATTTCTTTTAATTAACTTGATAATAGTGTAGTGTATCTCAGGCTGTTTTGTTTCTCGGAACAAAGGTCTATTAACCCTGAACGAAATTTGTTTTGAAATAAATAAATAATTACTATTGTTGAAATCTATTCTGAAGCTGTTGACCTATTTTGTATCGGTTGTCCCTAATAATGTCGTGCAAAAAGTGTAACGATGATGCCACTGATTTCATTAAATCCCGCCCTAATAATGTACATGAGAATACCGGGAATGAATTACGCAATACTTTACTCGCAAACAACGTGTCATGGTCAGGGAAATATTTCAAAAACGAGATTGCTACCAAGTATGGGACTAAAATTCGGATTGCGATCGATATAACAAGAGGAAATGCAACGTCTAGACAAAGTTTTCTCAAATTAGTGTGCCCAAAATCAAGTCGTAAACCTTCGAATTTTGAAAACCAATATCCTTCTCCGAATAATCCAAGGCCTACCATTCGCGACCACGACCTCCCCACAACAAGCCCAATTCCCCAATTTTGAAACCAGGAAAACTGAGGAAAATATCCATTCTCAACTGGATAACTTGCAGCGTTGAAAGAATTTAAAACAACCAATTCGAATAAAACGCCAAATAACAGCGGCAAAACAATAACAAATATCAACACCATGCAACCCCATTTCAACAGGACTTCAAAAGGGTTCATTAAATACTTCAAAAAGTTGAGACGTTTCTCATAAACATTAACAACAGACCACTTGCTGATTTCATTCAGGATGAAAATAGTCACAGAACCAGCTATCCAATGGTATATATCGTGATCGAATGGGTCGTTCAACTGCTCGAACAGTATCCTCCCTATTATCAGCGGTATCGAAAGACTCAAAACGGAGGCCAAGACGCCCGCGAAAATTGAAAGTATTGCTAACAAACGAAGACGCAGATGAATGTTTTGTGGCTGATGTCTCCATATACAAAACTGTCCAGTATGTGGACGTGCCGCTCTTCTTGAATCAAAACTGGCTCGAGCTAGGAAATACCGATGCCCTAAATCAGGCTCTAGGGCAATTGTGGAACTGCCATCTAGTACCAGTGACCTGCCTCCTTCATTCGATACTAGGACATTACGGAGAGCAACTACAGGGGCAGGGTTATTGTTTTCCCATAGTCGAAGTATTTCATGAAATATGCGCAGCATATCATGTGACCACGACCCAACTACCCCTTGAGGTAAAATAGTCATCAGTGCCTCAAGCATCTCAGGATCGTCATTAAATTCATCAAGCAAAAGTCGCAACACTACCAATGGTTTAGAATCCATAAACTTTTCATGAGACAGTGCGTGCGATTTGGGTTGGTCTTTCAGGTGTGCCTTCAAACTAGTAATGATCGACTCAATATTCAACAGATCTGGAGAAATCCGAGAATGAAATTCAGCAAAATACAAAACTGGGATACAGTAACCAAGACTGTCGGTGATAGTGAACATATATAGGTTGGAACTGTCGTGAGATACATGCGCAATTACCCCCACAATGTTCACTCTAGTGCCCACGGGCATTCTGGAGGTAAGTTTAACGGTCGAGATTGGATCGTCAATTGTTAATGAACCACCAGATGATGGAACTTCCCAAGTAACAAGTTCGGGCAAAGGTTTATATTTGGATGTCACATCTAGAAACACATCCACCCGTATGAATCCTGATCTCAGAAAATCGGCTAGAGGTCTCATAACATATCCTTCAAGATCAAGCGGCGAAGTCAATGCCTTGCCCACTATTCGTGCAATGGAGATAACCATAGTATGAACTCCCAATCTGTCCAAGAACAATGGGACCGAGACAAACAGGAATATATCAAGGGGTAATTGGGCATCTATGAAAGGCTCTTTAAAGCTTCCCATTCGAATAGGGAAGACGCCAGGCGAGATCCATTTAATGCACAATATCGGCGCCCATAAGAAGACCAGCATCGCAGGAATACTCCATAAGATGATCATCGAAATATAATCTAGGCAGCCATCCATAGAGTGAGAAATCATCGAGTCTTGTAACGGAGATTCAACTTCTCCGAATACAGCAGGTGTCAAAAATGAGTCATCTACCTCGTCAACAGATTGTTGCAAAGTGGATTGTATCTTATTGATTAGTCCTATCCACGTCTTACTCTGCTCTTGCATTCTAAGACGTCGCATGTCAAATAGAGGTGCGAAACCACCATATGCCTTTTTCTGTTTGTTACTGAAAAAGCGAATTTGAAAACATGGGTGAACTACTTGTCGGAATGCCCATATTAAGGCTGCCCAATTGACAATTAGAACACTTCCCACCGCCCAATGAATACCTATACATGTAAAGGGAGCACTATGGCATAATTCTATGCGCGCCAGCATTACCGGAACTGTATCCCCTGAAGCTCCCATGACCCCAAAGTGAGCGATCCATCCTACTACCTCACTTAAAAGGAACAGCTCGAAAAAACTTATACAACCAAGGAGAAGCAAATTACAAAGTGCAGAAAAAATAGAGGCGGCATATTTGTAGACGATATTATCTTGTGAAGAACGAGTCCTTCTGCACATGAGTCGATGCACAACCACATAGAATATCACTGGTAGTAAAATAGTTGTGTAGCCGAGGGCCAAATATTCTCGATTCTGGTATTCACAAAACTCCAATTTGAAAAGAAACATGACAGTATGCTTTAAAAACCTTCCTAGCGATAGTGGCACAAAAACAAAGGTGAGTAAAAAGGCGATATTCACAAGAAGAATGAGAGATAGAGAATAAAGACCTCTAGTAATGCCACCACGAAGCCCAAGCAAAATGCCCAACTCATCATCAGGGGCTTCATCGACCAACGCCTCTATTGCGACATCAGGTAGATGCTCTCGACTCCGAGAAACTGGAATTCTAAAGACTATGCTTTCGATGCGGTTGAATCCATCAACACTTTGGAGTTCATTGATTCGTTCATTAGCATCGGCTGCTACAGCAGAAGCGGCCTCAACTACCCGATCAGCAATATCAAATAGATTCGAATCAAAGCGTTCCCGAATATTCTGAAGATTGATACTTTCAAATTGAATATCGTCAAGTTGGATGTTTCCTACATATTCATGTAATACTAATATCATGAGGAGGGCGCAAGCAATTGCCGACGAAATAAATAACCCGTGGAGACAGTCAAATAATACAAGATCCGGTGACCAGTCAGTCCACACCAGCACCATATTGTTCCAATCATAGCTGGAAAACAAACGATATACACGGCAAGTGAGGAGTGGAAATACAAAACACCATAACAATGTTACTAATGCATACCTGCATATATCTGGAGAAAACCTCATCCCTAATTGCAGTGAACCCCACATTATTTCCCATGATGAGAGGGTTGAAGGAGCGTGCTCTTCATAAAGGGTTTTGAATTCAAATTCTGTCAAGCAAAGTTCGCAAACTCGTTTATCTGAAATTCTTAACCAGGTCACTAAACAAGCCTCATGGACATATTGTATAGACCCTTTGCATGCACATGGATGGAACAGCAGACCGACCTCTTCCCCGCAGCGACACAATCGGCACTCAGCATCATCGCTCATGTCGAAGAAAATAATGAGACGAGAAAATGATGGAGAACTGCGCTAGGAACTGCATTGGGAACTGCGTCTAATGGAGGTGCACTTGCGCGAGGGTACAGTGTCACTATCCTCTGAAGAATGCGAATTATTCAATATATTATTCACTGTCGTTGATTCTGATTGCGACAGTGCTATAGGTGGTGCTGAAGGAGCCTGTTTTCTCAGACGAGCTGGACTTTCTGATGAGGTCTTGTCGGATGTTTGGCGTTTGGCTTGTGGAGGCATGTCCCGACCGAAACTTGAGCTGAATGAATGGATAATAGCTTGCAAGCTTGTTTCTATCGCACAGTCAGGGTTTCAACCTCTCACAAGAGACTTTTTGTTTAACCGAAAGCATGTGCTGCCGTTGCCTTACTTCGGCGTGGATCCGCAAGAACCAGAATATTCAGGAGATCAAGTTGTTACTTTAGGTACTATTAGTGTGCGCCTAACAAATGCCTCTATTGTGGGTTCAGGGCTGGATCGCCATGTGGTTTATACTGTGAGTCTCCGGACCAACATGAAGCATTTTCCTCGACCTACCGCCATCGTATCTAGAAGGTATTCCGACTTTCGCTGGTTGCATAAACGATTGTTACTCCTGTTTCCAGGAACCGTAGTTCCACCTTTGCCCCCGAAACGACTTTGGGGAAACACTGACCAGGAATTTATTGACGAACGACGAGCTGCTTTAGAGCATTACATCAATCATGTCAGCAAACATCCGTTGTTAACCAAGTGCTTTGAAGTAACTACTATGTTGGATGCTTCTACTGAAGGATTGCACCTTTTTAGGGATATGATTAAACGCAATTTACTGGCAAAACGGGAACTTGAAAGTGAAGGGTTGATGAATAAAGTCGTGAGTGCTTTGAATCGCGATGGTGGATCTCAACTAAATATGGATTTGAATTCGTTGCCTCTGTCTGTTTCGCGAATATCTGTTGCGTCATCAGAATTAAAATTATTGGAACATCGTTTTGAATCACTGATAAATATTGTTGAAAAATTGGTGCACACTCACAAGACCCAAACAGCCGTCTTGTCCAAAGTTTCGGCTACATTGGAACCTGTATTTAACGATGAATTATTCGCCCTACAATTAAAATCATCAATGGATTCAGTTATTGTCTATCTGAACTCTCGGAATGATAAATTCGGGTCGAATTTCTTGGTTCCTTTAAAGTTCCACCTAGGAAGGGTGCGCTCGGTTAAAACGGTAATTCGCAATCACGACAGTTTCATTTCTTCCTTAAAAACAGCTCATGAGAAATATATTCAGAGAAAAAATCCTTCTGATAGAGACAAGATCGAAAAGTGCAAGGAGAATTTGGTCAATATAAACAGATCCTTGGGTGAAGAACTCGACAAGTACCAAATTCAAAATACCAGTGACATGCGTGGATTGATCGAGACCTATGTCCTCGTTCAAATAGAATCTTGCAATGCACTGCAGCACGCATTTAATAGCATCGCCAAAATGTGCAGTGGCGGCGACGAATCTCAGCAGCAAGTTAGCAGGAGAAAAGTGAGTATGCAAGACACGGATTGTCCTCGCTGGTTAAATACGACATCACGCAATATATTAGACATTTAAATTTAATAGAATGAGATCGCGCAACATAGTAGACATTGTTTATCCTTGAAGGTAAGGTGGCTGGGCGGAAGTAATCCCGAGAGGAACCAACGACTGAATAAGTTCCTGGTTCGAGAGAGTCTTCTCCTTGTCTAACTTTCTCTTTTTGTCTGTACCGACTGAGGCATGCCATTGAGTATCCGCCTCCCTTATCATATCACAGGTGAACTTTTGTGCTGCCAACGCAATTATTCTAACTAGCTTCGGGTCATTCACCACGCAACCCGACTTCTTAAGATGATGTTCCACTACAACATCAGGTATCTGAATCGTAAAGTCTGAATTAAGGATTTACCTACACAAGTAGACTTACTAATGGCTCGTATTTTTGAGATGTCTCCAGAAAATCTTCGATAGTCGGCAATCGAAGCGATCCATCTGATGTAGCCATTTCGAAGGATCAATGTGGGAACACCTGAGTACTCTTAATTGGTGTGCACTGACTACGGGAGTTGTGAATCACTGGGTCCGTTAAACCTTCCGGAAGTCACTTGCGGCTGATGTGCTCACACGAGACTACACAATGTATAATATGAATTTTTTTCTTAGTGGTTACATCTTGATAGAATGATATTTTCACCAAATTCGGCAAATTCTTGTTTTGAAATCCACAATTGTTGAAAAGATCCCAATGAGGCTAAAATGCTGCCTCCAATAAAAGTACTAAACAATCTCTCAGGATTTCCAGGCACTAATATCCTGGGCTTCAAAGCTCCAGGTAGCATTTTAGTCAACTCTTTTGTTACTCGTTCAACTGTACCTGGTAATAACGAGGCGCCTCCCACTAGCAAGATTTGCTGTGACATTTCTCTCCTTAAATCGGCTTAAAATCTGGTTAATTCTAGAATATTCATCGTCAGCCAAACTTACCATGTGACGCCATAAGTGATTCGTAAATGATTTGTTGGATGGATTTTATAAGTGCAGAATCGACAGAATGTTCTTTAGCAAATCCAGGATCATAGAATGGATTAACCAAAAGCTCGGGGCTCTTAAAACGATCAGCACCCATATGAATAACAGTTCCATCAGGGAGCTCATATGTTTCTTTGACATACATATTGGCCAGAGACTCATCAAAATTCAATTCACTCCACACGCGACAAACTCGTGTCTTCAAGTCAACTAATTGATCTAACTTCTTGTAACGTATGTAAGAACTGTGAATCTTTGATGTCTCTTCAGCGGGCCTATCTATCATTTTTCTAGTACCATCTCTACGATAACGTTGTCAATGAATCAGGTTACAATACAAGCACAGAAAACTCACCCTGGTTTAAGAAGACACGAAACTTTGAATGGCACTGATTCTTTGCCGTCCTCGCTGAAAAGTCCTGTTTCCAAAACTCTCATCATATGTTCATCAACCCAATCACCTCCTACACACGACTTGGAAATGGTCTTTCGTAACACGAACCCATCATGGACTGCTGCTGCTGTAGCCCCAGAAGAGCCTATATCAACAATCATAGCGGAAGCCCTTCCCACTGAAAACGCACTGAGTTGAGCATTTCTAGCTAAGAACAATGCAGGGACGTTGAAATCTTCAAACATTAGTTCAGCCATTTTGGCCCTTTCGTGGTCATCTTCGTTAGTTGGTGAAGCAATCAGAATCGGGTGCTCGGACGGCTTACTGTTGAGATCATGTTCAATCGCTTGCGACCATAACTCCCTAGTTATATCCCAGTCTTTCACTTTACCATCCTCCTTGGCCCATAACACCTGGGTATCCATCGATTGATGTAGCAACGAATGTCGTTTGTTTCCAGAGTTATCGAGGCCCACAGCTGAATTGATCCATCCTTTAGGCGCATCTTCACCACCAAACCCAAACTTGAATGATCGAGAACCCATGTCTAACACCAGAGGCCCTGTCTCGTCACCACACAGCATCGACATTACCAAGATTAATTGACGAAAAATGATTTTCAACCAAGTTCCAAGTGAGTTCCAAGTCACTTGGGCTCTATCCTTCTTATTATTATTCCGAGGATTAGTCGATTGAGTTATTATTTAAAATCCATTTTCGATGATTTGTGTTCCTAAGAATGAAGTATATCAAATGATTATTATTAAATAAAAACTTGAGTGATTTTAGTTAGGTTACTAAAAATGTCATTTAAAACACTCTTGGAGGATGCACAGAACTAGAATTCCCTTTTTTATGTTGAATTCTTTGTTGTTCTTGCAGTTTTCTTTTCCATGTGAGGAACTTTCGAACTTCAAGGGTGGGGATGTGTAAAATAGATTTGTCGTTTTCTGCGAGTTTGGGCACTAAACTCTTTACAACAGTCCGGGCATAACTCTGTATACTTGCGTGCTCCAGTTCACTCCGGTAATCACCTCCTTTCAAATATAAAAGCCCGGATGTTACTGTTCTAGGGTGATAGAATTTACGTGTGAGAGGTCTCTTAACTAAATGTGAACTGGAAACTAGAAACTCAGGAATGCTAGATACACCTCGGCCGAGCAAGAAATCAAATCGGTCTCTTTTGAATTCATTAGATCGGCAATCGACAACATCAACATTCTCCAGCTTCAACTTATCAACTGCTTCTTCCAGAATCTTACATTTCTTCGAAGACCCATCCATGAGAGTAAACTTGGCTTTTGGAAACATGATCGCTAGAGGAATGCCGGGTAAACCAGCACCACTTCCGACATCCACTATAGTCTCAGAATTTCGAAAAGGCCTCAATAAACCGATAGACATACAAGGAACCAGATGATTCTCCACCAGATTGTCGACGTCCTTTCTAGAGACTAGATTAACTTTCGAATTCCAATCATATATGTGTTCTGCAAATTGCTCCAATTGACCCCACTGACCATCTGTGACTCTAGGAAAGCTTTTTGAAAATCGTTGAAACTCTTTTCCCCAACGAGGCATGTCACTGGTTGCGTTGGAACGGATGGGGGGCTACCCTTTTTGACAGCTGGTTTTCAAATTCAAACAATTCACGCTCGAAGCTTCCTACTGTCGCGTGCAGGTGCCTTGTATTTCCATGACCAATAAGTGCACGTTTAACACTAGCACCACGGAAGCAATGCCATTTCATGGCTACGACCCTATTCATTTCTTTTCAACGATGTATTTGGTTAAAAATTGGATATAATTGAATTAGGAGAATTGAATCATGTTTTTGAATGCTGCACCTGGTCGCCATCTAGGACCGGCCATTGGAATTTTCCAGAAAAGGCATCCCAAGATAGTTTGGCATCGTAGCAATCTGGATTGCTACCCATCACCAATTTTGGAATAGACGTAAAATGTTCCCTCCAGGTTTCTTCTTCATCCACGCCGATAAACAATACTTGCTTCAAATGTACAAGGGATACTTCCGGTCGAAAAGACTTGAATACCACCTGTGTTGCTTGAAATCGCATATAGTCCGTCAACATATCAGTCAGGTGTTTACCTTCAGCGGGAACATTCTTGCACAATCCAAAAAAGGTTGAATAAGCCCGTTCTTCAACTGCCGATCGAAGAGCTATTGCATGCTTCACATTCGTAGAACTCAATATATCCTTGGGCATCGTAACCAATAAGTTAGACAATTCACCTTTAGACTGTCCATATTTCACGTGAGTATATACCAGATACAAAACATTATAACCCGCAAATTCCTCCTTATTCACTGTAGATCCAACTTCATTATACAGATCCTGTAATTGCGTGATACATTGATTGAATTCTTTCAAGTCTGCCTCGCGGAGAGCTATTCTAGCATGCGATTCATAAACTTTTGCGGTAAAGTGGTCTTTGATATGTTGAATTGTCAGATCCTGCCGAATAGACTTCAACTGTTCACACACCCAAAGATACGTCACCCCAGAATCTTCAACGTCAAGCGATCTCCGATTCTTGTTAAACCTCGAAGTTGACCATCTCGTACGTACCATTTTTAATGAACGCTTCAATACGTTTCGAGGTCTCACTGTAGATGGGTCTGGGACGCAAGTCAGACGCAAATACTTCTTCTCCAGGTCTTTGCATTTTCCTTTGACAGCGAAGGTGGACAAATCTAATTCCACACCTGCTGCTTGTGCCTTACGCATCGCACTGGCAACCTGCCGCCCTTGAATAGCAGCCTCATCTGGTCGATACTGTTTGACTGGGGTTCCAGAAGAGGTCGGACTGAAACGTCGTCGTCGCTCCGCTTTCCTACGGGCTTCCTCGTTATCAAGAGGTGCTGGCAAATATTTAGGCCATGAGTTATTGGGTATGGTTTTCGAAATATTTGGTACAAAAGAATTATCAGTCACATTTAACTTACTGCATTTTTTAGGTCTCTCGGCGACAACTGACGCTGGAGCTACACCAATATGAAGGTCAGAAAATCCCGGTGCTTTCTCCCAACCTCGAGAGCGTTTTGATTCTGGAAAAGATATCAGTGGTAAAGTGGCCCAATCAGTGGACCATAACTCATTCTTAGCCACTTTACTTTCCATCAACTCTTTGAGCTTCTTCTGAACTCGGTCTTTGTCATCTGTGTCAACACAAGCTGACAGGTTACGGCGTACGTACTCCTTGCATGAATCGGGCCAACCCGTGTGTTGCTGCTGAGGGTATGCTTGAACTGGCCCAGGTTGGAGCATTTGTTGGTGAGCTTGATAGGCTGCCCATTGTTGGGTATATACTTGAGGGGATACGTACGGCTGCTGAACATGCGGAACAGTACGTGCTTGATAATACGACACCTTCCTACCCTCCATAAAAGCGTTTCCTTTTCTGTATCTGCGCGATATCAAGAGGCTCGGTGGCTTTCGAGGAAGAATTGCTAGTACTCTTTTAGTACTAATTATGGTACTCGAATATTGTAAACTATCGTAGACACTGAACCATCGAATGCCAATCAATCATTAATGGGTGAGCACAAGAAAAAGAAGAGACAGAGGGAGTTGGAGGCGGATGATTCGCAGCATTCAAGTAACGACATTAAACGTCGTAAAAATACGGTGATATTTCGCACGAATGAAGAAACAAATTCCTACGTTGCGTCGTTTCCAAGTTCTGGCAAACCAAGTGCTGACGATTTAGAATTTGGTTTATTTCAACATTCGAAAAAGAATCGTAGAATAATCGTAAGTGCAAAGAATCCAGAAGTGCATTACGAGGGACGCAATTTCGGTGGCAGCAACGACCAGAAATTGTGTAGATATTTGGTGTTCAAATATGACAAGAAAACCCACACTGCGACCTTGATGAATAAAAACGAAGATGGACAGCAACCGTTTGAGATTCATAATTCTATTCGTAATTTACCTAAACCTAACACCAACATGTTAGACAATGAGATCGATGAACAGCAAGTTGACTCGCTGGAGGAGCTGGAGAAAGCCCAATACCTCAGACGCACCGATCGACGAAACGCCC
>Ga0105054_10006556_pt1 | contig 16205 bp, 19 predicted proteins | sample BON02_FD_78091 | JGI IMG/M metagenome (GOLD analysis project Ga0105054, IMG submission 78091) | Freshwater microbial communities from Lake Bonney liftoff mats and glacier meltwater in Antarctica - BON-02 (megahit assembly) | ecosystem: Environmental > Aquatic > Freshwater > Ice > Glacier...
ATGGCCGATTTCATTTCCATCGGCGGCAATGACCTGAAACAGTTCTTCTTCGCCGCCGACCGTGAAAACGAACGCGTGCGCCGCCGCTATGACACGTTGAACGTGTCGTTCCTGACGCTGATCGAACATATCGTGGGGCGCTGCGCCGAAACCGGCACGCCCCTGTCGTTCTGCGGCGAAGACGCGGGGCGACCCATCGAGGCGATGTGTTTCGCCGCCATGGGCCTGCGTACGCTGTCGATGCGCCCCGCGTCCATCGGGCCGGTCAAGCACCTGCTGCGCCGGGTCAACCTGGACGAGGTGAAGGCGGTGATCGACACCGCGCGCCAGTCGGGAGATCAGTCGGTGCGCCCCGCCGTCATAGATTGGTTGCGCACCCAAGCCTGAAACCGGGTATTGACCTTCCCCTTCGGGAAGGTTGCATTCTTGGCCAGACATCCAGTCAGGAGCCGAGATGACCCAGCTTGCCGTCCAGAACATGACCTGCGGACATTGCAGATCGGCGGTCGAACGCGCCATCCTTACCCTGGATCCCGCCGCCCGGGTGACGGTGGATCTGCCCGGCGGAACCATTGTCGTGACCGGCGGCGCAACCGCGCCCGCCATCATTGCCGCCCTCGCCGCCGAGGGGTATCCGGCCACCCTCACCGGCTAGAGTGTGTCGCTCACAACTGGGTTCGCTCAGTCCTCTGCCGGGGTCGGACAGCGTACACAGTGCATAGCCCGTTCACCCCGGCTTAGGCATTCGTTCAAGAGCAACACGCTCCAAGCCGTCTCAGCGCAGGGTCCTGGGCGGCTCGACGATCAGGCGGAATTCGCGCAGCAGCGTCTCGACTTCCACGTCGCCGTCGCGCGCCAGCGCCCGCAGCCCGAAATAGACCCGTGCCATTTCCTGATAATAGCTGGTGAAGGCGTAATTCGTCGCCGCTCCCGCCACCGCCCCGATCAGCGGCACGGTCTGGGTGGCCAGCTTCTGCCCCATCACGGTGGCCAGGCGCGGCGCGATGCGCGCGATCAGCCCGTGCACGGCAGCGCCGGTCAGCGTGATGCGGGTGGTCAGAAAGGCAATGTCGGTGCCGTCGTCGCGCGCCAGCGGCCCGGCGGCGGCAAACACCTGAAGGCACTGCATGCGCACCTTTTCTTCGGCCGGATCAAAGCCATGGTCGGCGGCGATTCCCTGAATGGCGCGCAAGAGGATCGTCGTCGTCACCGGCAGTTCGGCCAGCGCCGTGGGCAGACCGCCCGCCCCGCCCGCCGCACCCATGGCGGTGGTGACGACCGTGTTCAGCCAATCCGCGCGGTCCGGCACCGAACTGCGCGACCGGGTCGCCGCATCGAACGCCACCTCAAGCGCGCGGCGCGTCGCACCGTCCAGCCCCTCGCGCACCGCCATCGGCAGCTTGGCGATCAGATTTTCGGCCTGTCCGCCCACCAGCGCCAGCACCTGCATCCCGATCCCGTCGGCGCCGCGAAACCGGCGCGCCAACCGCTCCAGCGCCGCCCGCGTCTCGGGGTCAAGCGGGGTGGTGTCGGGTGTGTCTTTCAAATCATCCTGCTGCATCTGCAAGAAATGGGAGCGCCCGGGCCGTTTGGCAAGATCGCAGGCGTCAGATCGCCTTTTCCACCGGCCCCGCAACACCCTGCCATGCGTCCGGCTGCAAGGCGCGGCCCAGCACCCGCGCCGGGTTGGTCGGCGGCGGCATCACCACACGGGGCAGCAGCGAAAACCCGAATCGCCCGTAGTAGGGCGCGTCGCCCACCAGTATCGTGCGCGCCCAGCCCAGCGCCGTCGCCCGAGTCAGGCTTTCCATGATCACCAGCGCGCCCAGCCCCTCGCCCTGCCGCGTCGGGTGAACCGCCACCGGGCCCAGCAACAGCACCGCCTGCCCCGCCACCCGCACCGGCCAGTACCGGATCACCGAGGCGAGGATGCCATGCTCGTCGCGTGCCACAAGGCACAGGCTGTGCACCGGCGCCACCCCGTCGCGGAACCGGTACGACGACAGCGCCTCGCGCCCTGGCGCAAAACACAGGTCGTACAGCGCCTCGACCTCCCAGCCATCCTCTGGCGTCTCTTGCTCAAGCCGGATCAAGCCTGCCCTCCGTTCGCACTGGCATGCGGCCTAGCATGGGGTTAGGTCTGGTTCAAACCGCATCACCGAAAGACCCGCAATGTTCTATCGCCCCGAGGAAGGCCACGGCCTGCCGCACAATCCGTTCAACGCCATCGTCTCCCCCCGGCCCATCGGCTGGATCAGCACCCGGGGGTCGGATGGGCAGGACAATCTCGCGCCCTATTCGTTCTTCAACGCGGTGGCCTATGTGCCGCCCCAGGTGATGTTCGCCAGCACATCCGCCAAGGACGACCGGGGCGACACCAAGGATTCGGTGGCCAATATCCGCGAAACAGGGGTGTTCTGCGTGAATATCGTGCAATACGCCATGCGCGACGCGATGAACCGGACCTCGGGCGCCTGGCCGCGCGAGGTGGATGAATTCGCCGATGCCGGGATTGCGCGGGCCGAATGCGCCGCCATCGCCTGCTCACGCGTCGCCGCCGCGCCTGCAAACCTCGAATGCAAGCTGACCCGGATCGTGCAACTGCCCGGCGCGGCGAATTTCGTGGTGTTCGGTGAGGTGGTGGGCGTGCACATGCGCGACGATTGCCTGCGCGACGGTGCCTTCGACGTGCGCGTGTTCCAGCCCCTCGCCCGGCTCGGCTACAAGGATTACACGAAGGTGGACGAGGTGTTCAGCCTGACCCGCCCCGGCGAGACCTGACCGCCTGCCCGACAACGCCGCGCGTCACCCGATCTTTCTGGCTGACGGCACGGACCATGGGGGCACAGCGCAGCTGTCGAAACAGACCCGCCAAAAGCATTTTCGCCCACGCCACCCTGACCGAGGCGGGCGATATTGCCGCCTTGTCGGGCCTCGCCCGGGAACGGACGCCATCGGGCCAACCCTCTGCCGCCACCGCGCCGATCCCGTTTGCCAAGATGCCCCGCATTCTGCCATGATCGCAGGGTCCACACCCCGCGTCCGAGTCGGTTCAACCCCGATGCCGCCGCTTGAACAGGAAAGACGAACTGATGGCCATTTCCGCTCTCGCCGCGACCACGGCCGTATCACAGGCCGCGATGATGCTTTACAATGCAACGGGCGCCGGCGATCTGCCTGCCGCTTCGGGCGCCGCCTATGGGCTTGATGCCGGCGTCCATGGACAGCTGATCGAGCTCACCCGGGCAAAATGCCAGCAGAACAGCATCCCGTTGCCGGGGGGCGCCAATCTGCAGGGTCTGTGCATCTGGGCCTCGGTCGTGGCTGCAAAATTCATGCGGCACCGCGCAATGCACTATACTGCGAACGTGGTCCGGGTGAAGGGAGCGGGAACCGGCGATCACTATTTCGTCGTTGCCAGCACCGGTGTCGACAAGGTGATCTGCGACATCACATGTTCACAGTTCGGCGGTCCGGATTTCATTGTCGGCACCCTGGCCGAAACCCGGGCCGCGTCGCAGACCGTGCAGGCCATGGGCCAGACCCTGCGCCACGCCTATGCCGCCGGTGCGGCCAGCACCATTTTCGTAGTCTGACACGGACGACCGGACCGACGGCGCCATCGTCGGTTGAACAATCACGTTCTGCGCCGCACCATCGGTCGCGAATCAACTTGCGAGGGACGATGACCCAGACGAAAATCGCCGTGATCGGCGGATCGGGCCTCTATGACATCGACGGTCTGGCCGATCCGGCCTGGGTCTCGGTCGTCAGCCCCTGGGGCACGCCCTCGGACGCGATACTGACCGGAACGCTCGACGGTGTGGCCATGGCCTTCCTGCCCCGCCACGGGCGTGGCCATGTCCATTCGCCCACCACCGTGCCCTATCGCGCCAACATCGACGCGCTGAAACGGCTGGGCGTCACCGACGTGGTGTCGGTCTCGGCCTGCGGGTCGTTCCGCGAGGACATGGCGCCGGGCGACTTCGTGATCGTCGACCAGTTCGTCGACCGCACCTTCGCGCGCGACAAGTCGTTCTTCGCCGCCGGCTGCGTCGCCCATGTCAGCGTCGCCCACCCCACCTGCCCACGCCTCGGCGCCGCCTGTCACGCGGCGGCCACGGCGCAAGGCGTCCGGGTGCACGACGGCGGCACCTACCTCGCCATGGAAGGCCCGCAATTCTCGTCCATGGCCGAATCGAAACTCTACCGCCAATGGGGCTGCGACGTGATCGGCATGACCAACATGCCCGAGGCGAAACTGGCCCGCGAGGCGGAACTCTGCTATGCCAGCGTCGCGATGATCACCGACTACGACAGTTGGCACGAAGGTCACGGCGCCGTCGACATCACCGCGATCATCGCCACCCTGAAGGGCAACGCTGCCAATGCCCGCGGCCTCGTCGCGCGCCTGCCCGCCCTGCTGGGCGCCCATCGCAAGTCCTGCGAACACGGCTGCGATCGCGCGCTGGAGCACGCCATCATGACCGCCCCCGACAGGCGTGACCCGGCACTCCTGGCGAAACTCGATGCCGTGGCCGGGCGGGTGCTCTGATCTGCCATTCTTTCTTGCCTGAAATATCCTCGGGGGGGGCCGGCGCAGCCGGCGGGGGGCAGACAGCCCCCCTCCCCGCCCGATGCAGAACTCCGGAGCCGCCATGCCCAAGACCGTCCGCGACTACATCCGCACCATCGTCGATTTCCCCCATGAGGGCATCCTGTTCCGCGACGTGACCACCCTGTTCGCCGATCCCCGGGGCTTTCGCATGTGCGTCGACCAGATGCTGCACCCCTATGCCGGGCAGGACATCGACATGGTCGTGGGCCTTGAGGCGCGGGGGTTCATCCTCGGCGGCGCCATCGCGCACCAGTTGGGCACCGGGTTCGTGCCGATCCGCAAGAAGGGCAAGCTGCCCGGCACTGTCATAAGCCAGGATTACAAGCTGGAATACGGCGAGGCGATCGTCGAAATCCACGATGACTCCCTGCAACCGGGCAGCAAGGTTCTGCTGGTGGACGATCTGCTGGCCACCGGCGGCACGGCGGCGGCGGGCATATCGCTGATCGGGCGCCTGGGCGCCCGGATCGTCGGCTGCGCCTTCATCGTCGATCTGCCCGAACTGGGCGGGCGCAAGGTGCTGGAGGGGATGGGCATGGAGGTGCATGCCCTGTGCGCCTTCGATGGCGCGTGAAATCGGCGGACGGGTTTCCTTGAGTATTTTTGCAAAGAAGAAACCGGGCCGTGTTTCCCATTTCCCTCGGTGGCTCCGGCGCGCAACGGATGTCAGGCCCGCAGCACGGCGCCAGGGTTCATGATGCCCAGCGGGTCCAGCGCCGCCTTGATCGCGCGCATCGCGGCCAGCTTGGCCGGGTCGCCATAGCGTTCCAGTTCGCCCACCTTCAGCCGCCCGACGCCATGTTCGGCGCTGAACGAGCCGTCCAGTTCCGCCACGAGATCGTTCACCGCGTCGCGCAGGGCGGGCACCTGATTTGCGTGGTCCGCCGGGCGCCCGCCCCTGGGTGGGAAGATGTTGTAATGCAGGTTGCCGTCGCCCAGGTGCCCGAACGCATTGATCCGGAACTCTCCGATCTTGCCGATGGCCGCACCCGCACGCACCACGAACCCGGGCACCGCCGTCAGCGGCAACGATATGTCGTTCGACACGATTGACCCCACCCGCTTGTTGGCCTCGGGAATCATCTCGCGGATCGCCCAGAAATCGTCCCGCTGGGCCAGCGAACTGGCGATGACCCCATCGCTGACCAGCCCCGCCTCCGCCCCCGTCGTGAATATCCGTTCCAGCAGATCCGCCGGATCCTGCACAGCACCTGTGCCCAGATCGACCAGCACCATCCACTCGGGAATATTGGCAAAGGGTTGGCGCACGGGCAGCCCGGTCTCGTGCAGGAATTCCAGACCCATCCCGTTGATCAACTCGAACGCCGACACCGCCCCGCCGCTGATGTCCTGCGCCACAGCCAACAGCGTCAGCGCCGCCGCTGGCCCCTCGACCACCATCAACGCGGCCCCCTGGCGCGCCGGGCGGGGCACCATGCGCAGACTGGCCGCCGTGATCACGCCCAGGGTTCCCTCGGCCCCGATCAAAAGGTGGCGCAGATCGTACCCCGTGTTGTCCTTGCGCAACCGTCGGGCGCCGTGAAACACGCTGCCATCGGGCAGCACCGCCTCGACCCCCAGGCACAATTCCCGCGCGTTGCCATAACGCAGCACGTTCACGCCCCCCGCATTGGCCGACAGATTGCCGCCGATCCGGCAGGTGCCTTCCGACGCCAGCGACAGCGGGAACAGCCGCCCCGCCGCCTCGGCCGCCGCCTGCACATGGGCCAGGATCACCCCTGCCTCGGCCACCAGCACGTTTTCCTCGGGATAGACCGCGCGCACCCTGTCCATCCGTTGCAGCGACAGCAGGAGCGGCGCCGGACCCTCGGGCATGACCTGGCCACCCACAAGGCCGGTGCCCCCGCTCCACGGCACGATCGCGATCCGGTTGCGCCCCGCAAAGCGCACCACATCGGCCACTTCCGAGGCGCTGGCAGGCAGCGCGACACAGCCGGCCTGTCCGCGCCACTTGCCACGCGGCTCCTCCAGATCGCCGGCAAGAGGTGCGCGCACGGCACCCGGCGGCAGAAAGGTGGCCAGTTCATCGACAAGGGCGGGCGTCAGGGCATTCAGCATGGCCCTACCAAAGCCCAAGCAAGGGGCAGCCGCAACTAGGGATCGACCAGAAACCGCGGGCGCAGCACGACGATGGTGGGGCGGTCGGGAAGGCTGCGCAGGCCCACCACAAGGCTGTTCTGACCCGTGTCTTCAACGGCGAAATCGTCGGACATGCCCGCGAGGAACGTGTCGAGATTGCTGAGCCCGAACCAGTGCATCGGGATCACCACCGAGGACTTCATTCGCTTGAGCGTGCGGATCATCGTCGGCAGATCCACGGTCATGCCGCCATCCACCGCCGCCATCACCACATCCAGCCGCCCCAGCGCAGCATATTGCATGTCGTCGGGTTCATGGTGCAGGTGGCCCAGATGGCCGATACACAGCCCCTCAACCTCGAACACGAAGATCGAATTGCCGTATTTCTCGGCCCCCGAATCCCAGCGGTTGCGAATGTCGGTCGCCACGTTCCTCACCAGCATCTCGCCCAGATCGACGTGGTGGTCCTGGGCGACGCGGCCATCGCCCCAGCCTTTCAGGACATTGGGAATGCGCGGATCGGGCAGCGCTGTCCAATGGGTGGAATGGGCGTGGTTCATCGTCACCACATCGGGCACATGGTCGGTCGCGCCCAGATTGCCGTTGTAATCGGTGACGGCCGACAGACCCCCCTGGGTCTGGATCAGGAACATCGAATGGTCGATGTAGCTGATCCGCACCTCGTATTGCGCCACCGGATCGGTCCAGGCGGCCCTGTGCAGGTATTCGATGCCCGGGGCAGCATCGGCGACGGCGATGCAGTGGCTGGGCCGGCGATCCTGCGCTGCGGCGGGCAGCGCGATCAGGGCAATGGCGAAGGTGAGGGCGAGGCGCATGGAATCTCCTTTCGGCTGACCGAGAGGATAGGACGCGGCGGCGTTCTGTCACGGGTTTGCGGTGACGCAGGGGAAAGAAAACCGCGCCTGGCTCAGCCCGCCGTGGTGCGGCCCCGCCGGTCGCCCCGCAGATTGGCATAGAGCACATGGTTGCGCCACCGCCCGGCGATCTGAAGATAGCTTTGCGCGACACCCTCGTACTTGAAACCGCTGCGCTCCAGCACCACGCGCGACGCGGTGTTTTCGGCCAGGCACGCCGCCTCGACCCGACTCAGGTCCATCACCTGAAACGCGTGGTGCACGACCCCGGCAATCGCCTCGGCCATGAAACCCTGTCGCGCGAAGGGTTCGCCGATCCAGTACCCCAGGGTGCCCGCCTGGGCCGGGCCACGGCGGATATTGTCCAGAGTGATGGCGCCCAGCAGCGCCTCGTCGCTGCGCCGGATCAGGAACAGCGGCAGCGCGGTGCCGCTGCCGATGGAGCGGTTGGCCCAATAGACGCGGTTGGTGAAGCTTTTGCGCGACAGGTGGTCGGGCGACCATGTCGGCTCCCAGGGGACAAGGAAATCGGCACTGGACTGTCGCAGGGCGGCCCAGGCGCGGAAATCGCCGTGCTGGGGGGCGCGCAGGGTCAGATGCTGGGTGTCGACCCTGACCCGCCGCCGCCCCAGCAGCATCATCAGGCGGCGAACCGGGCGGTCAGCGCATCCAGCCCCGGCGCGCGCCCGACCGGACCGTAAAGCGCCATCGCCGCCTTGCCGCCCATGGCCAGCGCCGCGGCGAAATCGCGCACGTCGCCGGTGGTGACGGCGTCGATCCGGGCGACGGTTTCGTCCAGTTCGGGCACCCGGTTCCAGATCGCCAGCAGGCGGGCCAGCCGTTCGGCGCGGCTGGACGGGCTTTCCAGCCCCATCAGCAGACCGGCCTTCATCTGGGCGCGGGCGCGTGCCACTTCCTCGGGCGCCATGTCATGGGCGGCGCGGATCATTTCATCGACGGTCAGTTCGGCAAGTTCCCCGATCTGCGAAGCGCTGGTGCCGGCATAAAGCGTCAACATGCCGGTGTCGTCATAGGCCCCGGCCTGGGCGAAGATGGAATAGCACAAACCGCGCCTTTCGCGCACCTCCTGAAACAGGCGCGACGACATGCCGCCACCCAGCGCGCTGGCGTATATCTGGGCGGTGTAAAAGCCCTCGTCGCGGTATCCCGGCGCCTCGAAGGCCAGGGTGAAATGGACCTGCTCGAGATCGCGCGCCTCGCGCCGCTCGCCACCGGTGAACAGCGCGGGGGTGACGGGTTTGGACAATCGCGGCGTCAGATCGCCGAACAGCTTTTCCGCCGCCCTGACGATGGCATCGTGATCGACCGCGCCCGCCGCCGCGATGATCATCTCGCCCGGCGCATAGCGTTCGGTGACGAACGCCGCCAGATCGGATTTGGAAAACGCGCTGACCCGCTCGACCGGGCCCAGGATCGAACGCCCGATGGGCTGGTCGGGATAGGCCACCTCCTGCAGCCAGTCGAAGACGATGTCGTCGGGGGTGTCCAGAACCTGACCGATCTCCTGCAGGATCACGCCCCGCTCGATCTCGATCTCGGCAGGATCGAACGCGGGGTTCAGCACGATGTCGGCGATCACGTCCAGCGCGAGGGGCACATCCGCCTCAAGCACGCGGGCATAGTACGCCGTCATCTCGCGGCTGGTATAGGCGTTGATATAGCCGCCCACATCCTCGATCGCCTCGGCGATCTGCAACGCGGTGCGCCGTGCGGTGCCCTTGAACGCCATGTGTTCAAGGAAGTGGGCGATGCCGTTCTGCTCGGCCCTCTCGTGCCGCCCGCCTGCCGTGACCCAGACGCCGACGCTGGCCGATTTCAGGCCCGGCATGTGTTCGGTCACGATGCGCAGGCCGTTGGAGAGGGTGTGAATCTGTAATGTCACTGGCGGGTACGCTCGCGAATAAGGGATTGGAGTTGCGGCAGGTCGTTGGCGACCCGGGTCATCCGTTCCGGCCTGTCATAAAGATCGGCCATGCGGATGGGAAGGGGGGGGCGGCTTCCCGTCGCCGCCTCGACCGCGTCGGGGAATTTGGCGGGGTGCGCGGTGGCCAGGGTGATCATCGGCACGGCGGGGTTCAGATGTTCAGCCGCCACTTTCACGCCGACGGCGGAATGGGGGCACAGAACCTCGCCCGTCGCCGCATGGACGGCACGGATCGTGGCGGCGGTCTCGTCCTCGGAACAGCGCCCCGAGGCGAAGGTTTCGCGCAGGCCTTGCAGCGCGCCTTGCGATACGGTGAAGCCGCCTTGCCCCAGTTCGGTCATCAACTGCCGCACGGCACCGCCATCGCGGCCATAGGCATCGAACAGCGCCCGCTCGAAGTTTGACGACACCTGAATGTCCATCGACGGGCTGATCGTGGGTTCCACCCCTTCCTTGCGATGCTCGCCCGTGGCCAGGGTGCGGTGCAGGATGTCGTTGCGGTTCGTGGCCACCACCAGCCGGTCGATGGGCAGCCCCATGCGACGCGCGATGTAACCCGCGAAGATGTCGCCGAAATTTCCGGTGGGCACGGTAAAGCTGACCGGGCGGTGCGGCGCGCCCAGCGCCACGGCGGAGGTGAAGAAATACACCACCTGCGCCAGCACCCGCGCCCAGTTGATCGAGTTGACAGCTGTCAACTTTACGCCGTCGCGGAACGGCAGGTCGTTGAACATCGCCTTGACCGCTGCCTGACAGTCATCGAAATCGCCCGCGACGGCCAGGGCATGCACGTTCGCCTCGCTCGGGGTGGTCATCTGGCGGCGCTGCACCTCCGAGACGCGGCCTTCGGGGAACAGGATGAACACATCCACCGCGTCAAGCCCCCGGAACGCCTCGATCGCCGCCGACCCGGTGTCGCCGCTGGTCGCGCCGACGATGGTGATGCGTTCGCCCTTGCGCGCCATGGCCTCGGCGAACAGCTGACCGATCAACTGCATCGCGAAATCCTTGAAGGCCAGCGTCGGGCCGTGGAACAGTTCCAGCAGGAAATGCCCGGGCGCCAGTTGCACGAGGGGCGCGCGGGCGGCATGGCCGAACCCGGCATAGGCGTTGGCGATCAGGCCCTGGAACACATCGTCAGGCAGATCGACAAAGGGGCGCATGACCCGGAACGCCGCCTCCTCATAGGGCAGACCGGCCAGCGCGGCGATGTCGGCGCGCGACATCCGCGGCACCTCGGCGGGAACGTACAGCCCCCCGTCACGGGCGAGACCGGCCAGCATGGCGCCCTCGAACCCCAGTTCAGGCGCCTGCCCGCGCGTCGAGACATAGTGCAATTGGCTTATCCTTCCGTGCGTCGGCGTCTCATACGCCAGAGGAACGACCCTGTCATCCCCGCCCAGACCACGGCCAGCGAAAACCAGGTGATCGCATAGCCGAGGTGGTCGTTCGGGATGCCGGTGGCCCCCACCGGCACCGGGCGAATCGGGGCATCGTCAAAGGCGCTTTCCCGCAACACGATCAGCAGGGGTTCGGTGTCCAATGCGCTGGACAGTTCCGCCAGATCGCGGGCGAACCAGATGTTGGCGTCCAGATCGGGATCGGGGGTGAAGCCGTCGATCTCATCTGGCCACAGCAGGTTGCCCGTCACCTGCACCGAACCTTCAGGCGGGTTGGGCGCGCCCTGGTCCACGGGCAGGATGCCCCGGTCCAGCAGCACCCGCCGCGCCCCCACCTGGAACGGCGAGATGATGCGATACCCGGCGCCCAGCCCTTTCTGGCTGACCAGCACGCGCACCATCTCGGGCGCGACGGTGCCCTGGGCGATCACCGCCAGATACTGGTCGCCCGCACGCCCCGGACGATCGGGCAGCGGCACGGGGGCTGCCGCGATGCGGCTGTCGATCCGGGCCAGGATGTCCTGTTTCCAGGCCAACCGCTGCACCTGCCACACCCCCAGCGACAGCAGGATCGCGCAGCCGAGCATACCGAACAGCAAAGGAAGGACGATTCGTCCCATCGCAGCCTCGTTCAAAATGACAGGGGCGCCCGGACCAAGGCCCGGCGCCCCTTGTTTCGGGCCCCGGTGCCCATGCCGGCGCCGGGCCAGTTCCGGGCCAGTACCGGGCCAGTACCGGGCCGGTCAGCTGCCCCAGATATAGATCGCGCCGAACAGGAACAGCCAGACCACGTCGACGAAGTGCCAGTACCATGCCGCAGCCTCGAACCCGATATGCTTGTCCTGGGTGAAATGCCCGGCCCGCACCCGCAGATAGCAGACGAACAGGAAGATGGTGCCGATCACCACATGGGCACCATGAAACCCGGTCGCCATGAAGAAGTTGGCGCCATAGATGTTGCCCGAAAAGCCGAAGGCGGCGTGGCTGTATTCATAGGCCTGGAACCCGGTGAAGATCAGGCCCAGGATCACAGCCAGGATCAGCCCGTTGGCCATGTCCTTGCGGTTGTTCTCGTGCACAAGGGCGTGGTGCGCCCAGGTGGCGGCACAGCCCGACAGCAGCAGGATCAGCGTGTTCATCAAAGGCAGGTGCCAGGGATCGAAGGTTTCAATGCCCACTGGCGGCCAGACACCATCAACGGCGGGGCTGAGCGGGCCCATGGGGTACAAGGCGTGCTTGAAAAAGCTCCAGAACCAGGCGGCAAAGAACATCACCTCGGACATGATGAAGAAGATGAAGCCATAGCGCAGGCCGATGCGCACCACCGGAGTGTGATCGCCCTGATTGCTTTCGGTTACCACCTCGGACCACCAGCCGAACATGACGTAAAGCACGCCCGTGACACCGATCAGGAACATCCACGGCCCCATGTCATGCATCCACAGCACGGCGCCGAACAGCATCACGAACCCGCTCAACGCGCCAAGAAGCGGCCAGAGCGAGGGTGGCAGGATATGATAGTCGTGGTTTTTCTCGTGCGCCATTGGCGTTCCCTCGTCTTGGGCCCCCTGTGGGGCTTGCGATTATTGGCTCAGGCTTGCCTGCTCTTCGGGCAGGTCCATTTCATAGAACGTGTAGGACAGAGTGATGTGTTTGACGAACTTGCCTTCACGGTCGCTGGTGATTTCGGGGTCGACATAGAAGGTGACGGGCATCATAACCCGTTCGCCGGGTTGCAAGACCTGTTCTTCAAAGCAGAAGCAGTCGATCTTGGTGAAGAAGCCCCCTGCGTCGAACGGCGCCACGTTATAGCTGGCCGTTCCGGCGACAACGCGGTCGGTGGGGTTATAGGCTTCATAGAACGCAAGGCCCGTCTCGCCGATGCGGATTTCCATCTGCCGCTCGACCGGCTTGAACTCCCAGGGCATGCCCCGCTCGGTCGAGGCGTCAAAGCGGATCATGATGGTCTGGTCCAGCACCGTGTCCGACCCGATGCCCACGGATGTTGTTCCGCCAAAGCCGGTCACGCGGCAGAACCAGTCGTAAAACGGCACCGAGGCCCAGGCCAACGCCCCCATCACCAGAACGACGCTGGCTGTCTGTGCCACGGTCTTGCGTTTGCCATCCATCAGTTGTCTGCCCCCGTCGTCTGGCCCGGAATCATTTCCGGGCGCACCACATGATCGAAACCCTGAAAACCGCCCAACTGGTTCACCTTGACCACCGTCAGCCCGAAGACGACACAGATCAGTCCGACCAGCAGCAACCCCACGCCTGCATTGCGCGAAAACCGCCGTTTGTGCAGTTCGTGTTCAACCTTGAACGCCATCAGATCACCCCGAAAGCGCGCAGACTGGCATCGGCCAGCAGCGCCAGGAAATGCACGAACAGATACAGCAGCGAGAATTGGAAGAACGCCTTTTCGCAGCGGTACTTGTCGGCCTCGGCCATGGTTTCGTCGCGCCGCCAGATCGCCAGGGCGCCCTTGATGAACCAGGCATTGGCCAGCAGCGCAACCGTCAGGTAGACCGGCCCGCCGATCGGCGTGAAGCCCAGCCAGACGGCCAGCGGTGCCAGCAAGAGCGTATAGGCCAGGATGTGCTGGCGCGTCACCCGGCGGCCGTGGGTCACGGTCAGCATGGGCACGCCGGCGTTGTTGTAGTCTTTCTTGAGAAACAGCGCGAGGGCCCAGAAATGCGGCGGCGTCCACATGAAGATGAGCGCGAACATCAGCACCGCCTCGAGCGACACCGACCCCGTCGCCGCGACCCAGCCGATCAGCGGCGGAAACGCTCCCGCAGCGCCACCGATCACGATGTTCTGGGGCGTGCTGCGTTTCAGCCACATGGAATAGACGACGGCATAAAAGAAGATGGTGAAGGCCAGCAGGCCTGCGGCGGCCAGATTGGTGGACAGCCCCAGCATGACCACCGAAAAGCCAGACAGCGCCAGGCCGATGGCCAGCGCCTCCTGCCCCGTCACCTTGCCCGCCGGAATCGGGCGGCCCGCGGTGCGCTTCATCACGGCGTCGATGTCGGCGTCCCACCACATGTTCAACGCGCCCGAGGCGCCCGCGCCCACGGCGATGAACAGGATCGCGCAGAACCCGATCATCGGATGCACGGACACCGGCGCCACCAGCAGCCCGACAAAGGCGGTGAACACGACCAGGGACATGACACGCGGCTTGAGCAGGGCGAAGTAGTCGCCGAACTGCGCCTCGGTGTCGTGGTCGTGAACGGTTGCATCGGTCATGGTGTCGGTCCGTCGGATGGGTCGGGCGCTCGGCCCTGTCGTTGTGTCAATCGGCCAGCGCGACACGGGTTCCCGCATCGGCGCGCGGTTTGCCTGCATATTGCTCTACAGCGCGTTCCAGCCAGGCGTCATAGGCCTCCTGGCTGACCACCTTCACGGTGATCGGCATGTATGAGTGGTCCTTGCCGCAGAGTTCGGAGCACTGGCCGAAAAAGATGCCCTCCTGCTCGGCCTTGAACCACAACTCGGCCAGGCGGCCCGGGATGCCGTCCTGCTTGACCCCGAAGGCGGGGATCGTCCAGGAATGGATCACATCGCCGCCCGTCACCTGCACGACCACCGTCTTGTTGATCGGCACGACCATGGCGGTGTCGGTGGCCAGAAGATATTCGTCCTGACTGTAGCCGAATTCCTCAAGCTCGTCGCGGGTGAGCATAAAGCTGTCGAAGACGAATTCGCTGTCGGGATACTCATAGGACCAGTACCACTGATAGCCCGTGGCCTTGATCGTTACATCTGCCGCTGGAATCTCCTGTTGCTTGAACAGAACCGGCAGCGAAAAGGCACCGATGAACACCAGGATGATGATCGGCACCACGGTCCATGTGATCTCGATCGGGGTGTTGTGGGTGAACGTGGCGGGCACCGGGTTGGATTTGCGGTTGTACCTGATGGCGATGATGGCCAGCAGCGCCACGACGAACAGCGTGATCACCGTGATGATGACCAGCAGCATGTTGTCGAGCCAGATGATATCGCGCTTCAGTTCCGTGGCGGCGGCCTGGAAGGCGATGCCGCCCGGCTTGGGCGCGCCGAGGATCGGCAGCCCCTCAAGCCCGTCCTGGGCCCAGGCGGCCGCGCCCGTCAGGGCGGTGGTGCATCCGGCCACAAGGCCCGCGACTTTGGTGTGAAAGCGCATATCCGGTTCCTGCTTTGGCTGCGGGCGGTGGCGCCGCCCGGTCGGTTGTCGCCCGGTATGACGACAATTCGTTGAGTTTCCGTGTCCTGAAACCATATTAGAGGCACAGGGACAAGCCAAACCGTTGCGGCATTCAGCCGCTTGGCCCAACAGCTCCCCCCGCGCCCGACAGGAGAACCCATGTCCGATACCCCCTTCCGCCCCTTCGACACGTTGCTGGATGCCGACACGGCGCTGGCCACCCTGCGCACCGCCGTGGCGGGCGCCGACGACGGCGAACTGTTTCTCGAACGCAGCCGGTCCGAGGTGATTTCCTTTGACGACGGGCGCGTGCGCACCGCCAGTTACAACGCCTCCGAAGGTTTCGGGCTGCGCGCCGTGCGCGGCGAGACGGCCGGTTATGCCCATTCGACCGAGATTTCCGAGACCGCGCTGAACCGCGCCGCCGAGACCGCGCGCCTGGCCGTGGGCGATGGCGGCGGCACCTTGGCCGAGCCGCCGCGCGCCACCAACGTGAAGCTTTACACCGATGCCGACCCGATGACCGATGCGGTTTTCTCTGTAAAACTCGATACACTTCGTGAGATCGACGCCTTCGCCCGCGCCCTTGATCCGCGGGTGGTGCAGGTGTCGGCGACCCTTGCCGCCTCGATTCAGGAGGTGGAGATTCTGCGCCCCGAGGGCCATTCGGTGCGCGACATCCGCCCGATGACCCGGCTGAACGTGTCGGTGATCGTGGAACAGAACGGGCGGCGCGAATCCGGTGGCACCGGCGGCGGCGGGCGCACCGGGCTGACCGGGTTGCTGTTGCGCGACCATTGGGAGGGTGTAGCGCGCGAGGCGCTGCGCATCGCGCTGGTGAACCTTGTGGCTGAACCGGCGCCTGCGGGGATCATGGATGTGGTGCTGGGCCCCGGCTGGCCCGGAATTCTGCTGCACGAGGCGGTAGGTCACGGGCTTGAGGGGGATTTCAATCGCAAGAAATCAAGCGCCTTTGCCGGGCTGATGGGGCAACAGGTGGCGGCCAGGGGGGTGACGGTGCTGGACGATGGCACGATCCCCGATCGGCGCGGTTCAATCACGGTGGATGACG